>Ga0099826_10001549_pt1 | contig 13951 bp, 12 predicted proteins | sample Mtrugardesep15_FD_76830 | JGI IMG/M metagenome (GOLD analysis project Ga0099826, IMG submission 76830) | Root nodule microbial communities of legume samples collected from California, USA - M. trunc garden sep15 | ecosystem: Host-associated > Plants > Roots > Nodule | place: USA: California... | reverse complement strand
AGCAGGCAGCAGCCTATCTGCAAGATCTCTAGCCTTTTCGAGGAATACTTCATCGCCAGAGAGATCGTAAGCACTAAGAAGCCCACCCAAAACTCTGAATAGTGAATATAACCAAAATAATGGACAGATGAGTGAAAACAAACTACAAAGTATAAGCAACATATGCTGAAATTAGCAAAGTTACAGCAACTATCAGGCAGTTGAGAAAGAACTTCAATAAATATAAGATTGAACCTTCTAATTCAACCTTATGGTTGTCTCGAACACACTAACTTCGAGGTCCTTGTTAAAATACAATGATTTCTCGATCCACCTGCAATACTTATTATATTAGATGCTTTAAGGGTAACCAACCTGCAACACAGAAACTGCAACTGTGAAGAAGAAGAAGAACTCACTCTCTAGCTCTTTTGAATTGGGTATCAAGGCCCATTATAAATAATGTGTCAAGAGAGTCTACTAAAGTTGCCCCTAGACCGCCAAAATTGTCAACACCAGTCATTGATGGTGGCTGTGAGAGGAACAAGTAGCTAATTAGTGGCAAGATTGAGATTTTATCAAGGAGAGAATCAAAGAGTCAAAATGTAAATGAATAGAGCAGACTATTTACAAAGGGAAACACTATTTCCTACTCTGAATTTTTGCATAAAAGAAGAAGAAAAAAAAAAGTAAACATGTAGACACATTTTGTTACTGCTTTACATGTTATAGATAAATCTCAGTCACAGAGATGATATGCACATATGATCATGTCTTGCGATATAAAGCAAAAGCTGGAATGTGCCCTAGTATGGTAATATAAATATCTCTTTTCCAGGCTTCGGCTGCAACAAAAGGGTTTCTTCAGCCTAATTTAAAGCAATGTTTCAGGCTTGCCAGACATAGCCTGACACAGAACAACCCTGCTCGTCTAACACTGCATGGGGTGAGTTTACCCACCCAACAATAGGATAGGGTGGATGGTGCAATTTTATTACAGGGATGTCGTGAGTTTGGGGTAAATTCACCCAGAACAATACCACACCACTCATTTAAATAAGAGTCATGAGTCTCACGACTTAACTCGGCTAGTAGTAAAGTAATTGTTCATTCGTATCAAGTAATATCTATTCACAGAACAATATTAGTCATAGTTGATTCAACAAATACTATAAACATTTCCTAACTTGTATGATATGATGAATGGATTTTGAGATTGTAATTAACTAATGAATTATATTAAAATATTTATATGTGCAGTGGTTTCGGATGGTGGGATGCCAAAGGAGTACTAAGAAGAAAGTCTAGCGTTAGATCCCTTATGCTAACAAACTTGGGTCAGTTTGATAAGACATAAATTTGAGTTTATGGCTTATAGTTTGTAGCTTATAAGCTCGTATGATTAAAAAAGACTTGTTTGGTAACTGTCATGTTTACACGAGCTTATAGCGGTTTTGATAAGCTAATTCAAGTAGCTTATAGCTTATCATTTATTATCTCAATTTTACCCCGGTAATCTTCATTGAAAAAAAATTAATTAATTAAATGCACATTTTTTATGTCATTTCATATTTATATGCTACTACAATTGCTATTTTACCGAACTCTACAAATTCAATAAGTTGTTTATCCGCGATCAGCAATAAGCTAGCTTATAAGTCGTCTGTCGTAAGCTAGCTTATCAGCTATTCGCTATTTCTTAACAAACATAGCCAAATTCTCTCTTCCCCAACAAACTATCCGCTATCATTTGTCTATTAAAAAAAATGAAGATAGCTTAAATACCTTAAGTTCATCCTTGCCCCAGGCATATTTTTCATAAGATGTCCATGCATGAAGCATAGCATCTTTAACTTTCTCTCTTCGTTCTAAGCTAATAGGATCATCCACCTCCTCCTCCTCCTCTTCCTCCTCAACAAAAACACCCTTGTTGATTTTTTCATCAATTTCAATACTTTCTTCTGGCCCTTTTATATTTCCCTTTATATCTTCCAGCTGCAATTTCAAATAAGACAAATCAACCCACCAAAAAAAATGTCAAATTTAATGTAAAAAAACTATAATATACAGCAGATCTTACAGTTTTTTGCAAGCGGGTAACCTCTTGTTTTAATCTGAAAATATCTTGTTGGTGTTCTCTGTTGAGTAATTGACGATCATAGACAAACCATGCAAGAGAGATTAAAAGGAAAATGAGAAATGCAAATCGTTTGGGTCTTTTAATGTAATAACGAGGTTGAAAATAACGCAATGCAGATGAAGATGATGAATAATTTTTCCTCGCCATTCCGAAAATGTATGTTACTACAATGAGGAGGAGTTGGGTTCTTTAATTTCTTCTACAAGAGAAGGGTGTATAATCAATCATACATGGGTGCAAAAAGGGGAAAGAAGTAACAAATGTGAGGTTACATGTGACCTTGTTCAACAATAAAATTCGGAGTTTCCTCTGTTTCTGTGTTCCACGATTTTGGAAGGAACGAACGAACGATGGAGCGCGCTAAAAATTGTGGTTAGTTATTATTACTTGTATGGTGAAACAAATGAGCGGTAGACAATCCAAGAATACTACTCATTGCATTTTTTTATTTTTTTTTTATAACATTCTCTTGAAAGTTAATTATAGTTTAGCTAATAATTGTTTCATCTATCAATCAAAAATTTTAGTTTTAATGAGTTGATTTCAATAATAAAATTTGGGTAATGTTAATCGGTGCCCCAGACACTAGTTAAGATACAAATATATTATGTATTGTATTGGAAATTGTGTTGTCAATCCCTTAAAAATCAATAAAGTATCTTTTTTTAATTTAAAACTTTCTTTTTATGGTTTTCTTAACTAGTGTCTCGGGACACTGGTTAACATGACCCATAAAATTATTATCATTTATTAAAAGAATATCTTGTAGGTTAGTGAGTAGTCTATTATGGATCGATTCTCATTCTACAAAATTATTGTTTACTAGCGAGATCATCATATTGACGTTAAGAGTTGAATTCACAAATTTATGAAATATAAGTCAACTTCTTGTCAATCGCATTAACATTCATTGAAATCTTAAATTCTACATGTTCATAAAAAATAGCGTAAATTTGTAAATGAATGACTATCCTACTTAGTGGGATAAGACTTAGTTGTTGATGTTGTTGTGTAAATGAATGACGACCGTTAAACAAATTTATCTCAATCATTTGTGTTTATACATTATAAAGAGTTGAAATTGTTTTATTATAAAAATAAAAACTCTTGAAGTAAAATAAAAACTAAAAACATTTTTGTGTATGTCTAAAATGTCTAGCAACAAAATTTATACACAACGTAAGATATAATTTATTGGCATGTTTTTGACTCCTCTGTACTACTAACAAGACGAAATATAACCTTTTTTTGGTATAACCTATTTTTAATATATTTAAATTACCTTCAAATAGTTTTACTCTTAAATCATGTAATTATGAGTTAGTACAGTGTAAAATATGGTTTTAATAATTAATTTTGGTCGAACCTTTTCTACACCATATTTTATGGAATTAAAAAATTAACCACTAATTTTAGCGGATTTTATAGATAAAGTTTTCTGATCAAATATTATAAAATCAAGAAAATAAATTAAACTAGAATCGATAAAACAATGTATTTCATCGGTTAAAATATAAGTATTAAACGGAATAGCACAACACAAAAGAGAAAGACATATAACAAACAATTTTACATTGGAGTTGTCAATTATCATATTTAAATCTTTTATTTTTTAAGAGATCAAACACATTTTGTTATCAACAAAATATAAAAGCTGATAGATTTTCTCTTTTTTTTTAAGGAAGGTTCTCTGGCTAAAAATTAAAAGGGATTTTCTAACATGTGCAAATTTACACATGTTAAGAAGTTTAAAGTAGTAAGTGTATTTTGGAACTTGTGTATTTTATATTAAATATATAATTTTTTTAAAAACAATCGTGGTTTCGAATAAAAAGTTGCTTCTTTTGGTATCATTAACCCAAACCCAAATTAAAATAGTGAAAATGTTTTTGTAAAAACAAATAATGAAATTACAAAAATATCCCCTACCGTAGTTGATTAACGAAATGAGTAAATCAAATATTGGTGTGCTGATAACTCTGAAGGAACCCTAGTGAGCGCAGTCAGCACCGCCATCATCACAGCTTCAGCCACCGTCTACCGTGTCAGGTTTAGTGTTTCAACACAAGCTTAAATTCTTTCATTGTCCAATTCAATTCGTTTTTAGCAGTGAGATGGTGACCAAGGCAAAGAAAGCCATGCGCAAGAGTTTGAAAAGGATCAATGCTAAACCATCTCAATCTGCTGCTGCTGATTTTTTGGTATGTCTCATTGTTTATAATATCACTTTTTCTCTCAATTTTCTACCTATTTTTTTCATCATTTGTTAATTTGTTGATTTTGTTTCAGCCGTTGGATTGTGGTCCTGCCCGCAAACTTCCTGAACTTAAACCCCTCCAGAACACTTCCCCTGTTTTATACATTGGTCGCATTCCCCACGGGTTCTACGAGATGGAGATGGAGGGTAGGTGCTTAAAGTTTTAGATTTTGTCTATGTTTGTTATATTCAAGGAATCTGTGTTTATCAATTAATTGGTTTTGCAGCTTATTTTGGACAATTCGGTACCATCAAGAGATTGAGAATTGCCAGGAATAAAAAGACTGGAAAATCAAGACATTTTGGGTTCATACAATTTGAATCTCCTGAGGTAGCAAAAATTGTTGCTGATACTATGCACAATTATTTGCTTTTCGAACACCTTCTTCAGGTTTTTGTGGTACCTTCGGAAGATGTTCATCCCAATTTGTAAGTTACTAATTACTTCATTAGTTCTGTAATTTCATTTAAGGCTTTGTCAGAAGTTTTCTTAATGTTCGACACTCTGACTGTTATATTCTCTTTGCTAGTTGTTTCTTTGTTTCTTTCTCTTGTGTTAGAGAACTTAAAAGAGAGTTTATTTTGAGAAAATAAGAAATTCTATTGAAGGATCAACAATCCTTGGGTAGGGGGTTTGACTAGAATCATATGAAAGGAAAAGTAAATCAGCACACAAGCCTACCTATCCCTCTAGCTATCCGATAAACATGATTATGATTATGATTATGGTTCCGTAGTGTGATAATACTGTCAAAGTTGCAGTCTTATTAAGTTGGTTACACTTTCATCCACAACAATTCTTATTTTGTACCCTTCTTCCAAAATAAATTAGAGACTTTTGAAATAGTCGAGATACCATACTAAAATAGTTGGTAGGAAAACTATCATATCCCACAATGTTTCTGAAGGAAATGTCTAGCATTGCCTTTTAACCAAATACCCCACATGTCTGAAAAGTTAAAAGGTCTTGATCAATTTCCTGCCTTGTGTTAAATGATGTAACAGTATGATGTAAGAGGACATACATGGGAAGTCAGTTTATTAAAATTCATAAAGAAGGAAAAAATAGAGAATATACTGCTATTTGTATTGATACTGTTTAATTCTGTTAAAAAAAAAAGGAATTAACTATTTATTTATAAATAAGAGGAACAATTATTAGCTTTTGAGCACACTTGAAAGTTGAAACTGTTTAATTATGCCAATAAAAGAATCATCGCCACTTGAAGAACCTAAAGCCATCGGCAATCAGTTGTTATGGAAAGAAGGCTCAAGGCCATATAATGATACACCGTACAAAATACAATTACAAACCAACATAATAGAAAATTGTAAAACAATAGTAGCATGTACCAGAACTGTGTGTTCAAAATGAATTTGAACTAATGGTGTATTAGAAGTCGTGCCTAAGTTTAAATGATTTGTTTCTTTCCTGAATATCATGAAGAATAAATTAAAATGTAAAGTTTTTCTTTGTAGATGGAGAGGATTCAATCATCGTTACAAGCCTCTGGACTCTCTCCAAATTGAACGGGAACGACATGACAAGGTATATAGTGTGATGAGGAAGTACATCTTTTGTATTTTGTGTTATTATGGTGCTCTGTATAAAAAGAAAGTGTATTCATTATTGCTGCCATTTCAGGAAAGAACATTGGAAGAACACAAAAAGTTGGTTGATAGGGTTATGAAACGTGACAAAAAACGTCGTAAAATGGTAGAGGCTGCTGGCATTGATTATGAATGTCCCCAGATTGTGAGCTTTTTTGTCTTTCTTTTACTGATTAGCTGTTTTGACCGTCCTTGACTCGAATTTTTAACCATGTTATATCTAATTGCTGTTACAGGTGGGTAACCTCCAGCCTGCTCCAAAGAAGATAAAGTTTGAAGTCTGAGTAGGTAACATGTTCCTCTTTAAAAGTTTGGGCATTCACCTTCAGCAAAGATGGTGGATTCTCTAATGGTTATATATTGCTTGACCTAATAATAGGAGATACATTCTCCTTTGGCATATGTTGTGTTTGATGTTCATGTCGATTTATTTTTGCTGTTCAACAAGTTGCTGAATATCCCGAATTTATTGGGCCTACGTATTTAACTGATTAATCTCTTCTTCTTTTTTTTCCTAGATGAAGGCTGATGGTGTACTATGTCACCGGTGGATGTGGCAAGAAACCGTGTTTTTTAGGATCTTAAAAATTAGCAAGGAACTATCCTCTTTGTACCCTCCAATTTTGATACTCTCAATATTATATTATGAAAAATATTTGTAGCAGTGTCATCCATTTCATATTTTCAGTAGTTTTTGTTGCATTTAATCACCATTATAACGAGTTGAAAAATATTGAATTCCTTTTATACCGCCATTTGGGATATTGTACGTTTTCTAGGAAGTACAAATCGACCTGTTCATTAGACACTCTCTTTTCAGCACTCACTCTAACCTCCACTCTTTTATTAGATGAAATTCATGTGGGTATCACACTTTGAAAACGGATCTCACATAAAGTGGTGAGACCCATGTGGGTTTCATCTAATAAGAGAGTGAGTATTATAGAGTGTTTATAACATTTCTTTTGTTAAAAATCTGGTTGATTAGTTAATCTGGGAAACTTCATATTTTCAACGTGTATTCCTTTTTTTTTTGGACAAGTTTAACGTATATTCCTCAAAATCTAAAAATATACTAACGATAAGTAAATAAAAAAGTTTTTCACCTCTCCATTGATTGAACATTTCTTTTTGGGTTATCGTGATATTGTAAAGTTTTCATCGTTGTTTTAGCACCGACTAATGCATGTTAGACAACTTGTGGGAATTTTCTTCATTTGATCGAATTTTCTTCATACTTAAAAGTTGGAGTTCGAATACCTCTTTTATTGAACATCTCTAGCATTAAAAGTTGGTTATTGTGTTATTGTACTCATTCCACTTCATGAACTTGATGCATCACTTCAATTGTCTCTTATAATTATAGGGTTTGTCTAACATATGCAATACAAACTTACTTTTTTAAACTTTTTTGTTTATAAACTTTTTAACATGTGCAATATTGCGTGCACATGATATACAAACTCTTATATTAATATCATCTCACATAATTGTATTAAAGTATTTAATATCTTCTAGAGCTCGATGCATCACTTCAATTGTCTCATGTAATTATGCCAGCATCATCTCACATAACTGGATTAGAGCATCCAATGTCTTTTATATTATTTTTCTAAGAGTATTTATGGATTGAAAATTTTGTTCAACTGAAATTGACTTAAGTCGATGATTTTTAGCACTTACACAATCACACGTGTTTAGATGTTTGGTCAATATCAGACAATCATGATTTACAATCAATACTTTTTTGTATTATAAAATAAAAATTAAAGATCAATATTTTTTTTATTATAAAGTAAAAATTAAATATGTTTTTTCTCGTGCTTTAATTTTTGTTTTGATACATTTATATAGAAGTGAGTTAAAAAATAAATTTCAAAATAAAAATCATGTTTTGGCACAAGCAACAAATCTTTATGGTCCATTTTCGTAAAAAAATAATCTTTATGGTACTTTTATTATAGTTTAATTTTTTATACAAGATTTTTGCATTATTTCATATTTTTGTTATAGCTTCAAAATAAAAGGAGACTCTTTCTTTCAAAAAACTTTTTTAAATGATATTTTTTTTAGATAATGGTTCAAATAAAAAACCCATTTAAATAATTTCTCGTAAAAATGAAGAAAAAAAAATCTCATAAAAAGTCATTTAAGTATTTGTTTCTTTTTGCTACTGCTACATATTTGAATTTTGAAGTGTTAAATCGTAAAAAAAGTAGAAAATAAAAAATAGGCAGCGCAAAGGCATAATTAGGGTTGATCCATTCGATTAGAAGAATTTGGTGTTCCAAATTGGAACCTATCGTTGTCGTAGCTATGGATTCTCTGCTAGCAAACTACGCCTCTTCAGATGAAGAAGACGAACAACAACAACAACCAATCCCTTCCAAAACGACGTCGTCTTCTTCTTCTTCCTCTCTCTTCTCGATCCTCCCTCAACCTAAATCCTCTTCCATCTTCAATTCCCTCCCCCCTCCTAAACAACAACCCTCTTCCGATACTCCAATCGACGCACCTTCTTCTATTCCCTCCAATTTCACCCAAATTTCTTCCCTTCCTAAACCTAAACCCCAAATTCAACCCAAAAGGGTCGTTCAATTTAAACCCCCTGTTATTCCATTACCAAAACCCACCCAACTCGAAGAGGACGACGAAGATGACGAAGAAGAAGAGGAACGAAATAGAAGAAGAAAGATGGAATCTTCTATTCAAACTCCAACTGTCAAATCCTTTTTATCCACTATTCCAGCACCTAGAAATTCTTCCACTCTTGGTGTTCAATCAAGTTCTGGTTCTGGAAGAAGATCCATTCTTGAAACTAGTACACCGGCACCGGAGACAAGCTCCGGTGGTGGTTCTGCATCTGCTGCCGTGGAGAGCAATGTTCCTGTTGAGCAAAATGTTGGGGATTATGAGAATTACCAATATGCAACTGATCAGTATGATAGTTATGGGAATTACCAATATTCCGCGGACCAGTATGATAATTCTGGTGCCAGTGCTGGTGTAGCTTCTAATGGTGATGGATATGCGAGCTACGGTGGTGCTTATGAGGATTATGGGCAGTATGGGAATAACTGGGTTGATGGGTCGGGGGCGGCAACGGTGGTGCAGCCGGAGCCTTCTGGGATTAGTGAGAGTATGTTGAAGTTTACTGGGAAGAGAGGTAGGAAGGACGTTCCAGTGGAAGTGATTGAGGTGAAGCAAGATGAGTTGATTAAGAACAGACCAAGAGAAGATCAATCCAAGCTAACTGGGTTAGCTTTTGGACCTTCTTACCAGGTATTGTTTAGTTTTGTTTTGTCTTTTTAGTTTGTTTCTTTTTTATGGTTGATGTACATATATATCTTACAAGAAAGTATACTCGGTGTATAATGGATGAGCAGTGACAAAAGACAAAACAAAACCTTAAATGAAATGATTAGAGAGGAAGTTGAAAACTACCTCGTTTAGAAAATATAATAGTCTCGTCGTAGATGAATAGGATTTGTGCGGACTGTGGAGAACATGTATAGAAGTAGCATAAGGAGGTTAGACCGAATGGAAGATAGTCTAATAATCTGAGGTAGTGGAAAATTTCAGTTAAATCATTAAAAAGCATTTGGAGTTACATTATTAGTCAGTTTTCCTTATACATGATTGTTCCATGTAGCTGACACTCCACCTAGTAAGAAAAGATTTTGGCTATTGTTATTGTTTTTTTGCCGATGATGATTTTGCGTGTGCGTGTCAGTTATTATTATTATTATTAATTTTTTTGGCTGATGGTGATGTTGCGTGTGTGTCACTGTGTCTATATATATTGTGGTTTTTACTGAGCTAGCCTTTGTATGTATGTTTGTGTTAGATTTATGTGGTAGTAAGATAAGGTATGTGCCTTTTAATAAATCGCACATGTATGTGTTGGTTGAATTGGCAAATGTGACTAAACAAAAACATGGTCTGAAATGATTTGTGAATCTTGTTAAATCTTACTTTATGTGAAAGTACGTTCAAACAGTATAGGAGATCTAACAAACTCAATAGAGGGCGGATTTTTTGGCTATCAGTTGGAGTGTATTCAACAAAAATTGTAAAACACCGCTTATTAAGGAAAACTTAACTCCCTTGTTAGTTGTTGCAGCTGTTAAGCTCCTTTTATATAGCACAGCAGCTAAATATAAAAGAAATCCTAAATTGCATAATAGATTTAGTTATCGCTAGATAGAAATAATTGAGTCAAATCTCAAAACAAATTAAAAAGCACAAAATAAAATGCAAAATAACACTGGTATGAGACACAAACTTAAGTTGGATGAATGAACAATACCCATCAAGCAATAGTCCAATAGCAATCAATGGAGATGTGTAAAGAAAAGGTGCATATCTTACATTAGTTCCTGAGGCTGTGGTTAGGGATGAATGTCTGAATGCAGGGTAGAAGGCTTCAAATATGGCGTCATACATTTTTGTTAACAGAAATGGAAGTTCATGGCTTAAAGATTTTGAAATAGATAGTGTCATTGTTGTGATTGTAATTTGGTAGTGATCAGTTCTGATCCTCCTTAGTTGTTCCTGGAGGCAGTCAAGCGTTGGGTACTCTATCTTGTTTCAGTTTAGCATATATATATTTTTGTGATTTACAGAAGGGTAGACCTTAGCAATTTTGATATGCTATCACATTTGGCTGGTGCGTAACGCAATGGTCAGGGAGCTAAGGGGAAGCCGCGCGCCATATGTTGAGGGGTTAGCATCTGGTAGGAAGCACAGTGGTGCTGGAAGTCTTTATGTTTCCCGTCTCCAATCCACCTAGCCACTAAGACAATAGACAAAAGGAAATAAAATATTAATTATTCAGCAGAATATGCAAGGGTTGAATTTGAGTCCATTAATTATTCTTGAGCATTAGAATTTTGGATATATCTGATTAATTAACCTCTGTCCAAATTCTTTTTAAAAAATGCAAAACTGAATTTGGAGATGGAGGAGTTCCCTCTTCAGCTAGTGTTGGAAATTACTGATAATGTGACCCTTTTAGTTGGAGAGTGAGTATGTGTGAGAACAACTAAATATTTGCAGAACAAATTTTTTATTAGTAGCTTAATTTGGAGATGGTCTAGGATCGATGCTCTTGTTTGATTTGACGGTTTTATGATCTATCTTTGAATCATTACACAATGGAATTTGACAGTTTTATGATATCTTTGAATTAATGCACAACAGAGCATTTTTGCGTTAATTAATTCATGTATGTGTAACTGATATCATATAGTAGGAAAAAACATGGCTGTTGTTGTCATGTCTGTCTATACACTAAACCTGCTTATATTTTTAAACGTCTATGCGTGTTGCCATATTTTGGATGCCTATGCAACAACAAAGGAGGTCTTTTAAACAGCTGTAAGCTTGAGTCCTCTTACAGCAGTCAAAAGAACTATGCAATAATATTGTTGGACTGTTCTATAATGCATTGTTGGAGCTTCATCTTCTACTGTAACTATCCCTATATAAGATAATATTAGCCATTACAAAATTATCAACATGTGTCGATTTAAGTGGAAGGTGCTTAACTTACTTTAAGTATGTGTTATTCAGTTTGATTTTTGAACCATATGCATGCAAAAAAAAACTATGTGAGGTGTCTTAGTGGCTGAATGTAATCTGGATGATCAGCCTCTCGCCTGCCAATTGGGAGTAGGGATGTTAATTTGATCCTTAAATGTGGATCCACGCAGGGACTGCCCTGTTTGGGGATCCACAGTCGGGGAATTTTCCCCCGTGGGGACGGGGATGAGGGAGAAAGTCCCCCTGAGGGTAGTGCGGGGATGGGGACGGGGATTATACCCTCCGCCCTGTGGGGATGCGTCCCCGAACAATTCACTATAATACATTTTATATTTGCGTACTATATACACATATTTCTTGTGTTACATTTATTGATCTTTTCAAACAATATATGTAGAAATTTCTTTTACATTTTACTATAATGTTTTATTGGGAAATGTTAACAAGTGCCCTTAAGGCACTTGATAAGAGGTTTAAAATGGAAATTTTATCTTGGAATTTGTGTATTCAACACATTAAAACATTAAAAAGTAACCTTTTCTACATAAAAGCTATCAATTGTTTCTATTTTTTGAATCCTTAACAAGTGCCCTTAGGGCACTTGTTAACAAGACCCATGTTTTATTTGTTTAATGGTTAAACTTTAATTTTTTTTACCAAGTAACTGTTACTGTTGACAAAAAAATAAAAGGTTGATGATTTATTTTTCATAGACAAAACCTAGCAGTATTATGTGATGTCACCATAAAACTCAAATCTTCAAGAAATAGGAGATTTTGGTTAGTGGACTGTCACTAGAAATTGTACAGCTCCTGTAATTTTTCTTCTCCCCTGAAGAGTATGTTCATATTATTATTTTGTATTTATCAAATTTCGTTTCTATTGTAGCCTGTTTCGGCAAAGGGAAAACCTTCAAAGCTGCTTAAGAGGAAGCATCAAATTGGTTCATTGTACTTTGATATGAAACAAAATGAAATGAAACTCGCAGAACGACGTGCAAAGGGCATGCTTACCAAGGCTGAAACTCAAGCAAAATATGGATGGTGATGTAGGGGATGATGGCATGATGCTGTAATTTTATGAACTTCCATTGTAACATGATTTATTAAGTGAGCTTTCAAATGTAGCTGCAGCCCTTGTGTTTTACTGTTCTGTATGTATACATTTACAGATTCACTGTTTTTTTTTTTACTGATCAGATTCACTCTGTTTTTCGGTGCAAAGGGTGAAATTATAATATATAATGTTACTGTGGATTTTTGTGCGTAGATTTTCATTCCTTATGGTGAATAAAATCACATTTCTTTCTTTTGAATCAGCTTTAGAGGTCAGGTTGGTGAATAAAATCACATTTCTTCCATTTACTCTTTGAACCTTTCATTTTGTTGGGCATAAAAAATCGGATGCATTCAATAAATTGACCAAATTTCGTATTAAAAAGTTTGTATAACTTGAATAAGAATCCCTTTACCATATCTAGCACCATTATAACCCTTAGTTGTTTGTTCATTTTCATATTCAGCAATCTAATCAAAATGCCGTCGAGTAGAAAGGGCATAACTGTTGTGCAGTTTTTAAAAGTGGATGTTGCAAGGGTGTCCAAAAAAACTGATATACCACAATATATTTGATGGCAACATATGTAAATTTTGATAGAGTAGTGATATTTTAACAACTTATATGACAACTTTTTTTTTTCTCTTTTCATTGATCAAAAACAATGGAGAGAGAAAAAGAAAGAAAGAGAAAAAGAGTATAATATGAGTATGAAAAAGAAAGTTGTCAAAATAGTTGTCACAAAGTGGTTGTACAAATATCATTTTTCATTAATCAAAATGGTTGTCCCTCAAAAAAAATATCATTTCTCATTTTGATAACAATCGTTTTCTTGCCTAAAGTGATTAGTGGTCGCATCTGATGTGAAGCTCCAAGCAATATTTTCCTTCCATCTTTTTTGGGTCTGATAAAAATCTATAACTGTTACATATGAATTCTTGCACTATTTGGTTTGTTTAAAAGATATAATAAACTTCACACTATTTGTCCTACAAGTAGAGTTGGAAACTAAAAGGAAAACTGCTCTCCACCCTGCACATTTTACTCGCGTCCTGCAGGCATTCTGAAAATGCCCTTGCGCTAGTTAACTAGCGCAAGTGTTAATGACTGCGCCACTTAACTATCGCCGCGTGAGTTAACTTGCGCAGCGTTAGTTAACTCACGCTACGCGCTGTCTTCACCAAGACAAAGCACCTCATTTCCTCACTTCTCATCTAAAATCTCAAAAAATCTCCAAAATTTCTCTCAAATCACCCAAATCCAAAATTCCTTCAAATCAAACAACACTCCAATAACAAGTAAGTTTTCATGATGAAACACCATTAACCTTTTATGTTTGCATGTTAGATTTTTTCTCTTAAATT
>Ga0099826_10001548_pt1 | contig 13953 bp, 8 predicted proteins | sample Mtrugardesep15_FD_76830 | JGI IMG/M metagenome (GOLD analysis project Ga0099826, IMG submission 76830) | Root nodule microbial communities of legume samples collected from California, USA - M. trunc garden sep15 | ecosystem: Host-associated > Plants > Roots > Nodule | place: USA: California... | reverse complement strand
CTTTGTTTTGTACAAACATGCGTGATTACTCTATATGACTATTAAATGATCTGATTATTCACTAAAATTATATCATTGAAATCAAATGCACACAAATAACCAACCACACATTTGGCAGATAATAGAGTCTTTTAAACATGTGGTCATGTGTTCGATCCATGATCAGTGCGTATGAAAGATCATTGGTGGGAAGATGTTGGCCGCTTAAATAGATCTCCATACCTTGAATGATTAATTTCTTAGCTTTGGAAAATCAAACACACAAAATTAGCTTGGCACACAAAGTCAAGCATCATGCCTTTACATGCTATATTGTTCCAAGTATTTTTGATACAAATGTAAAATAACCTAGTAGGTGAACCAAACCATAGCTGTGACATGTAAAATGTAATTAAAGTGACCATGCAAAGTGGCCAGAATCAGATGACACTTTACATTTACATATATAGAGTTAGAGAATAGCATGTGACCACCTTGAAAATGTGTGTTTGCAGTGTCATGTCCAAAATTTTGCAGCTGCATGCCTGAACTGGTAAGTGTTAGTGGGCATGAATTCAATCCTTTCAGTGTACTAAATTGCCAAAACACAGAAGCCAACAATTAACATTGATGATGAGGCACACTTTCTATGACACTTTACGTGCACCATTTTCCCCACAGATACAACCAATTTCATATCGTTACAAAAGCCACTATGACACATGAACTGGTACTACTTGGTGTCATGCATTATAAGTATTGCTCCATCCAAAAAATCATTGAAGTGAAGGGAATTCAATTAAAACATTTTTTTTTGGTAGTCAATTAAAACATTTAAATCGTCTAAAATTTTACTTTTAATAGAATTTTCAATTACCCCATCCAATCACGTTTTTAGTTCATAATTTTAATTAATTTTTAACTTGTTACAAGTATTACGCAGCACCCTCTTATGGTCTAGCAAGATTTCCCCCTCTTCATGTAATACAAAAAGAAAATTTTGTCTCTAATTTTGCTGCGAAGTGTTGAGAAAATTTTGTCTCTAATTTTATAGGAGTATAATCTTTCTCTAAGTATCTTTGGAATTTACAATATTTATTTATTTATTTATTTTGTTCTTGGTCCAGTGACCAACACATACACACATAAGGAGGAAGAATGTGGCCATCTTGGTTCGAATCCTGAATTCCTGCCTAACCACTAAATTGTAACACTTCATTTGCACATATATAATTTTCCCAAAAATGAAATTGCTAAAATATATTTATATAACCTTCAAATGGAATATAGTTAAAGAGGTTAGGCTAATGAAAGGACATATGCATGCAATGGTTTGGGATTCCAATTCCATGAGTATTGGATGAAAGTGTAAGGCAAATTAAAACAGAACCTGCGTCACTTATGGCATGCATGCATGCATATTGCATTGGGCTTTCTGATGCCATAAAGGATGAGGTCAAATGAAGGACTTTACGCCATCAAAACCATCAACCATATGCATCTCCACACTACTATTAACCAACCAAGTAGAATGTGGTGGCTTGCTATATGAGCTACCAGGCTGAGCAAAAGATTCCTTGAATCATTAATCATATCATGCTTGGAAATATGAATTCAACATCTTAATCACACCACCCTTTTGAAAATTAACGGTGTAATATCTAATGATAAATTTTAGGGTCATGCTAAAAAGTATCTTAAGTTAGGGCCTTGTTAAGGAAAAAAATAGAAAAATTGCTGGAAAAAAAAAGTATTTTGACTTTTAAATAATAGAATGCATTTTTTTTCATCATTTCTAAACACAATATTTTTTTGACAAATACTCTAAGGTAACATTCTCTTTATTAAAGTATAGACAACAAAATCTTGAAGAAAAAAAAACACCAAAAAGTCACACTCGAATCCAAAGCAAGAAAAGGGTTGGACAAAAAAATAAGAAAGAATGCAAAAATAGCTATAGATATAAATAGTTAAATACAAGGGAAATGTTAACCAGTGCCGCCGAGGCACTAGTTAAGATCTTTAAAAGATAATTTTTATTTGAAAATTATGTAATGAATGCATTGGAAATTAAAATGTTTGACTTTTTATGTGGAATAATTTCTTCTTTTGGAATGCTTAAAGAGTGTTCCGAGGACACGCGTTAACAAGACCCTAAATACAATATTCTCCACATTTATCATATAATTTGTTAAATATTAAATTGGAAACAAAAAATTATTCACTTTTTTCATCTTTCTAACCGATATATTTTTAAAAGAAAATATTTTTAAGGGAAATATGTCAGCACGAGGAGAAGAGGAATGATGGGAACGTTACATGATGCAACCACGTAGGGTACCGCACTGTTTTTATTACTCCATTAAGCCCTGCATTGTTAAAAATAAAATGTGTACCAAGAAAGCAAAGGTTGAAAAATCACACACCAAAAGATGAAAGAAAAAAAATAAGCATGGCTATACAATTATTAAAAGTGAGGCTCATTGTGTTGGTAATCATTGTATCCCACCAAAGTTCATGAATCATGAAACAATTTCACCGACTTTTGATTGATATTGAGTTAGGATCCAATAAGTCGACAATAGATTAGTGGCACGTTCAATTCACATGAAATGCATATAAACCATATTACAGAATTTTATTTTTTGCAGAGGAATAATATTATATTTGATGTTAGTTATTTTACCTTGAATTTCTACTCTTTAGGGAACCATGTAAAGGAAACAAAAAAATAACATGTTGAATTTTTTATTTTTTTTTACGCTTTTAAGATGTTGATTAGAAAAGTACAAAATATTTCAACTATGAACAAGGTGCAATTAATTGAAACATCACGATCTTCTTCTTTTTTTAAATTACGAACTATCACCATCTTGTTATCATCAAAGTCACAATTCTAATGATTATCAATAAGAAGAAGTAATTACGTACAGTATATTATCATTAGGTGTGGTTGACAAGAATGCATGAATGATGTTGATGTCTTGGAATTTACCTCATGCCTAGTCCTGTATTGTTAATTTGCATATCTAAACTGAATATAATGATAAGTATTAGAGGGTATAATTCTAAAGTAACATGACGAGAAATAGTAAAAAATTTGACCAGAAAATATTGAATTTGTCTCATTGTGACTTTGGTTTGCAGTTTGGGACCGATCCATAAATTGTGTGACATTGTGTGGGTCTCTGATTTAAAATCAGAGACAAATGTACGACCATGATAAGATTGATGATATTGCTCTTCAATGCAAAAAAGTCTCATGTATGTTTGTGATTGAAAATGATTTCCTTTTGTTTTTAATATGACAAGTTCACTTTGATTAGGATTTGTGTTTGGTTAATTAGTGGAATAATAATAAATTAATAGTACACTTCTAATTCGGTTGTTAGATTGTCTGCTTCACCATATGTGTGGTGTTACAGTTTCTAGCTTGATATTCAGTGTTTATACTTCGAATTATCATCTCTTCATTAATTAAACAATAATAATTGGACCCGTACAAGAAAGAAAGAATCATTCTCATAAAATAAAATAAAAAAGAAGAAGAAGAAGGAATCAACCGTTTTTTTAATTGGAAAAAAAATTAAATAGAACTTAGGAATATCTTCATGGATATATATCTATATGCCTTTATTGAATAATATTTTTTTTATATATAGAATGTTTTGTGTGTACCAATTATTATTGTAGTCAATCTCAGATAGCAGTGTGTAGCAGCTGACTTTAAAAGTGGGATAAAGAGATATCGTATAGCAGTTTGATAAATAACCGTCATCGATATTTAATTATTTTTTGAAAAAATTACATGAATAATGGTATAAATTATAAACAAACTTATATATTTCTAAAAATAAACTATTTAATATAAAATTAAATATAACACTCAAATCTAATGAGACATATTCATAAAAAAAACACACACACACACAAAAAAAAAAACAAAAAAAAAAGGAACAAAAAAAAAAAAAAAAAAAAAAAAAAAAAAAATAAAAAAAAAAACACACACAAACACAAAAAAAAAAACAAAAAATAGAGGAACAAATAAAAAAATCATGAAAACAAGAGAAACCATAAAACATAGGGAAAAAAAAGAACAGAGAAATCATACAAGAAAGTCAATTTGGTTTTAAAAATTCCCAAAATGCCTTAAAATTAATTTAGAAATTTGGAAACCCTACAAAATATTTTAAAAATATGGTGAATTTAAAAAATTTCAACTAAAATCAAATAGCGGCTGAAACGACAACTATCTTATTCCGCACCGCTACAACAATTGCATAGTGGTTTGTTGCCACTAGGCTACGTGCAGCCATTGTAGCGCCGTTATCGACCGATATTGACTACTATGGTATGTACAACTTAAATAGTAGCCGCATGAACATTTGATATGCAAGTAACATCTTTAAACCTAAAATTATTCACTTTTCAACATCTAGTGTTAGAGTTTTATTGCTAAAGACTTTAGAATAATACTCATCCGTTTTTTAATATAATCAAATTTAATTTTTTAGGTTAATGCAATTAATGATGTATGTGGTCTATATTATGTGTCACATACATCATTAATTGAATGAATCTAAAAAGTCAAAAATACTTATATTTAGAAACGGATGGAGTAATAAAAAGGAACAAACTTATAAAACAAATTAAATGAATTGCAATTAATTGAAACTTGTAACAGACCTCCAAAGGCTCCAACCCAACAATTTTTAATACTAATTAATTGATGTCTAAATGAACTTTTATATATTGGGCCATTCTTTATCTATATATGAGACTTTTTTTTATTTATAATAAAAGTTATGAGACATTTTTATTTATAATAAAAGCTATTAAAAGTATTTTATTGGTGGGTCAAAAGCGAAAATTTTAGTAGTTTACTCTTGATCAACCTTGACTTGTAAGACATAAATGAAAATTGTATAATTGAACTGATTTAAGGTAATTGTTAAAAGAGATAAACTTAAATGATTATAAACATCCTATTTTGAAGAATGCTAATAGAAATTATCAGCAAAAGCAATGACTTAAAACTTAATTTTTAATGTAAAGACATTCAAAACTAAATCAGTTAATAACATAGAGGTTGGAACTTAGAAGGTATCCAAGAATTGTGTATGGGAAGTTTGTCAAAATGCTCAATCCTATGTTGTATTAGCATAAAATAAAAAATAAAAGAATAATTGAGAACAAATATTATTGTCAATTATTTTGTAGTTGGTTGGTGGGGATGGTTTGTCAGTTAGTGTTTTTCTTTTTGAAGTTAGTTGTGGTAAAAATGTAGGTGACGTTACTTTTGCATGGTAAGCAGTTAGAATGTGACACCTGCAGAGGCAGAGAGTGACATTTTTTCTTAGTACATAGAGTGACTTACACTGTCACTTCTGTTTTCAATTCGTTTATTTACTTTTTTTAAGTTATACCAACTTTTGTTTTATTCAATTCTATAGTGTCTATTCTCTGCCGACGGAGTGAAGCAGAAGTGTGAGTTTAGAGGTTTCTTTCTAGCTTTAAGGCTTAATTTGTGGCTTTAAAGAAACTCTTGGAAGATTGTTGTCGACAATTTAGATTTGGCTGAAAAACATGAGTAAAAGATGTAAATGTTCATTGGTAGTTAACTGTCGTTGGTTAAAAATTCATCGACAGTTAACTGTCGAAGATGTTATATAGATAAATTACTGATGTTTTTCAGTATTGAGTGAAGTGTGAACAACATCTTTTAAATTCTTGTGTGATCATAACTAACAATAGTTTGGATAAGAGTTTTTCACTCTTGGTTTTACTCATATAAACCATTTTCGATGAGACTTGGCTTGAACCCAACTCATGTTTTACTTTTACCCTTATATCATTTTACGATTTTTTTTATCGAATAGTCAAGTGATCAAAATTTTACCATTTTAAAGTGAATAGATATAAAATTTAAAGTTCAAACTTCGACTTTTGTATATGGAAAACAACGTTCGTACTAATTGAGGTATGTTTATGAAAACTCGTTTTACAATTTCTATGATGGCCCAAACCACCGTAAAGACACAATAATATGAAAAATGTGATACAACAATATTTTTAATTGTATTTTTTAGTGTAAATAGGTAGAGATAAGATTTGAACCGCATCATGATAAAAAACACCTCAATTCTTTTGATTTACTTTTTTTTTTTAAATGTTTCGATTATTTAAAGTTAAGTAATTTGATATATTTTAAATTATATTTTTGATCCTTTAAGTTATCGTTAGTTCTCACTTTGATCCTTTAAGTCATTTTTCTTCATTTTGAGCCCTTAAGTAACAAACGATATATAATTTGGCCCCTTCAATTTTTTCCTTTTATTTTGGTCCCTTAAGTTTTAAATTGTTGAACACTTCGGTCTCTTAAGTTACAAATTACTAAGACATTTTGATTCTTAATAGAAAGGACTAAAATGTCCAAAGTTTGTAGCTTAATCAAAGTATCTAGCATTTGCATGTTAAGTGACCAAAATGAAATGAAAAAAACACAAAACTCACAATAGGTATATGGGAAAGAGGCGTAAAAATGGGGTGGCCATGACCTTCTCATGCCACCCTTGGTTTTGACACTCGAAGGAATTCTAATCGGTGTTGTATGTAGTAGATTACTTTTGAAGGTTTAATTTTTAACAAGAAGTGATGTATATTGTAATTTATAAGACATTTGAAAAAGTCATATACAACCTAAATTATGTCGATCAAGTAAACAAGTTTTACAAGAAAGTTATCTCAAGTTAGTGGAAGCATAGTTACTCAAAGGAACATGTGTCAATCTTAGATTAAGAAAAGTTATTAAGTAAGACACTTATGAAAACCGGGAACATATAGAGTGTTTTTTTTCTTCCCGTAAATAGTTGTAAACTCTGTATTATAGGTCGGAACTTGTATCTAGACATCTTAAGTCCGCGTGGGTTAGGATTCACTCCATTGAAAATTCTCTCAGGTTTTCTAATGTGGAATCTCAGCCATCAATCATGAGAGAGAAAAGTGAGAATTAAATTATAATGAAAAGTAGTTGTTGTATTTTAATGGTGGAAATTGAAAATAGAGAAAATTTTCAACGGAGAGGATTCAAATCCAGTTTCACAAATTAATGGGTCACTAGTTCCAGCAAATTTGTGATAGGAGTAGCCCCATTTTCTAATTACTTTTCAACAAATTAATTGGTCACAAATTATATTTATTTGATTTCAATTACTTTTCATCAATGTAAATGTTTTTCTTCTATCAATCAAGTGGTCTTTCAAACCACTTCGGCTCTTAATTTATTTTCTTCAAATTTGTGATTGGAGTAGCCCCATTTTCCAAAGAATCGCACTCTTGTTAGATCTTGATTATTTGTTGTCAATTTTGGTTTCAAAGCAAAAAATCGCCGTAAAAAACTCTATAACATTTAACCGTGTGAAAATCCATTATATTCAATATATATTAGATACTAAATGTGAATATCTCTGTAGCTCGAATCCAAAGTTTAGCTTGTCATATTGTGTAAGATGAACTTCTTCTATTAAACCTATACTCGATTGGTTATCTGGAATTCATTTTAACTCCTACAAAATCAAATATACATTTTTCATTTAGTAGTTGAAATGTTGTCGTTTTAGAAGGACGCGTGTGTCATAGTCTTTATAACATGGTCCCCTCACTCTGAAAGTGCTAATCCAAAATCAATACAATACGTGTGGGTGCCTGCTGTTTTACCCTTTTTCTCATTGGATCCTTTGTGGTCTATGTCTCTCTCTCATGAGTGAATCAAACTTTGATACGACCCACTACTATATGTAAAGTTACATATTATTCTTTAAATTTAAATAATATGACTAAGAAAAAAGTTTAGACATCCTTTTCCAAAGTTTCCTAGAGACTAATAATTTTTGTCAAGTCTCTTATCTTGTTTGTATGAGACTAAATTCGATTTGGAGGTCATTTATTCCTCCTTCGAAAACCTTTTTTTGTTATGTAAAGTTATTCATAACAAAGTTTCCACTGATGAGCATCTTTGTTCTAAAGATTGCATTATTTCTAATTTTTCTTTTCCTTTGCAAGTATAGAAATTGCTGATTTCTAAAGTGATTACATTTCGTCTCTAGAACATAAAATTTCCTTCACTAAGTGAGTGTTTGGATCAACTTTTAAGACACAAATATCACTTCCCAATGTAATTTCAACTTGAAAATTATGAAGTTACCAATATGAGTTTTTGTTTTAATGTAGTAGTTTTTTAACGTGACCATCTCTAACCGCAAAAATACATCTATCATAGGTGATGCTAGAACAAAATAAATCCATCTTTAAGGGAGTGTTTGCTTCAAGTTTACGAATTATAATCCTTAGAATAATTTTCCTGGGACTATGCGTTTGTTTCAAGTTATCTTCGTAGATTCTTGGAAATAAAACGATAGAAATATATATATGCTTATATTTGTTACAAGTTTGCTAAATTTTATTCTCGAGTATAAAACGTTCCTGAGAATAAAAAGGTTTTTTCAAAGAAAAAGGTAGGAATAAAGTTTCCATGAAGATGATAATAAATTCGTATGTAATTACATATTATAATCCCTATTTTTATAGTTCACAGGAATATTATAATGTTAAACAAACATTTTCTCTCTCAATACCTTAGAATTAAATTCTCATCTTTATCTTCCGAGGAATGTTGAAATGTTATTCCTAGGAATAAATTTGGTAAACTCGAAACAAACACACCTTTAGAAATTTTATTTCCGGGTTTACTGAGAAAATGTGTTTGGTTAGTTTTTAAAGTATTCATGAGAATGACTAATAAGACGATATTTATGGATAGTAATTAATGATTTTATTCCCACCTTCTTGAGAACTTTATTCCTCCCATTTCCTTAGGAACAAAACAACATTTCCCGCAAACATATATCCTAAGAATAAAATTTGAAACAAACAAACATAGGAATAAATCTTTCCTGCTATCATATTTTGAGAAATCTTCAAATATGACTTGAAACGAACCCCAAATTCCGTCTCTAATGATTATTTTTTAAAATAATAATAATAATAATAATTAATTTTAGCTTAAAAATAATTTCTACATTGGTAGTTGGCAACTATACAGGTCTCTAAACCTCCATGTAAAATTTATAAACTTTACTTACTTGCCTAGGTAATCTAATAGAATTTAGGCTTAAATATGTCATTCGTCCCTGCAAATATAGGTCATTTGAATTTTCGTCCTTGAAGTTACTAATCTTTTCAATTTGCCCTTGCAAATATTAATCATTTGAAAAATGGTCATAATTACATCTGATTAGTAATTTCAAGGACGAAAATTCAAATGACCTATATTTGCAGGGACGAAAGACTTATTTAAGTCAACCACCTCGCCCAATCAGCACTTGCTACATGGGCACCACGTCATTAATGACAGCCCAACTCAGCAAAAAAACCTATAGGATCAGAAGTCAAATGATTAATATTTGCAAGGGCAAAATGGAAGGATTAGTAACTTTAGAGACGAAAATTCAAATGACCTATATTTGCAGGGACGAAAGACCAATTTAAGCCTAGAATTTAACTTAATATAAAATAATTTGTTTTTGTTAACCCTCCTGTTTTCAAAGAAAATGGATTGTGGTAATTTAAAGTTCGATCGTGACATAAAGATAATCTTATTAAAAATTGTTTTATCAGAAATTAAACTCGACTTCCCTTGAAATATACGTCTTAGACATTTGAGGAGTAAGAATCATCTCCATTTATAAAATCAATGGAGATTGCAATTAAGAAAAAGGCGGCTATTAAAAAACAAATGATGAATCCTATCATTAAATAGGTTCCCACGATTATTAATTATTTTCAAGTTTTACTGTGTTTTTATCTTTCTAAATATAAGAAATGAAAAAGATTTAACGAAGAGAATTTTAACTCATATTTGAGCTCAATTGCAGAGTTATTTAATGTCTTTTCTATTTATTACATTTAGAGATATTTTCCATTTATTTTAAACAAATAGAGAAAATTCTTACTCATTTATTTACACCATCTTAATAAAGCTTCACAGTTCACATTCTAGACATTTCGGAACCTTTACTCTCTTTTTCAGTTACCAATTTATTCTTTAGTCCACACAAATGTAGAATCCAAAGAAAAAGTCAGAATTTTTCAATGTGTATTGTTTGGCTACTCCTGGAAAGTCTCGTAAAAGTACCTTGCATGCATGTGGGTTTAATTTGCAGAGGAAATATATGGACAGGGATACCCTTGTAGTACACACCAGTTAGCAAATTAAAAATTGCTCAAATCAATAATCAAAATCTTCAAAATCGCTTTCTCATTCATTTATGCAGCTTACTCTTGCTCCAGCAGCCATTTATAATCTCTTTAGTTTATGGGGGCCATCCAATAAAAGTTTATTTCCTCTAGTCTTTGTCAAATAACTTTTTTGGACCAATTGCAAAATAGGAGTAATTTTTTCGAGAAAGCGATTTTGCCTCATATATTGCCATGCATCGTTGGAAAAAAGAAACTTGAAAAATACGTAACTAAAATATAATATAACTGGAATATCAATTTTATATGTACAACTCATAGTATCCTGTTTACCTATATTTGTTTGACCTAATCTTGTGCTTGTCCTTTTGGAAAACTAGAAGAAAATAATATTGTAACGTAGCATGGTTTAAAATTAAATGATTAAAAATATGCCAACAATATATACTATAGAATATCAATATATAAAATATATTAAAAAAATCCTCACCAGCAATTCTAAACTCAGCATTATAATCAAATAGATGTAATTAAAAAAATGAATAACACATTGACATCTAAGCTAAAACGATGGTCATTGGATGACCCTGCAATTTTTTTATTTGGTTGGTACCTTGCAAAACCTCTTATGGAACATTATTATATATATAGTAGATAAAACTTTAGTGATTTGATGAAGTTTCGTTTTCATGGATTATTTGCAAAATTTATAATTTGGAGGAAAGTTACATATAAATTAAAAAAATTATAATTTAGATAAATGTTGTATTGATTCTTACTTAACACTAAGTTCTTAAAACAATTGCGTGCTTAGTGAAGACTTGCCTTTTGTAACCCAATTTTCTTTCAAACATAGTTAATCAATTATTTGAACTCTATTCGGTCATTACTTATATATCTAGTCTTCAAAATTATTTACCAAACATCTTAATAAGTTCATTGTTTATCCTTGAATTTTTTTTGGTTTTTCATACTACATTAGGGGTCTTCTAAATGAATTTTGTTAGTTTTATTTTATAGAAATAACAAGGTAAAAATTCGTGTTAGCTGAATCATCATAGTTTTAATAAACTTGTCAAATATAGTAATTTCTTGTCACGACTCGCGAACAGATATAATTTCTTGATTTAGTGTAAAACTGGTCCAAGTAAGTAGGTACAAACCTTTTTTTAATTTTTAGTTTTATTTTTAAATTTTCTATTTGGTTTTGTGGATTAGTTGTCTTACCTAACAATGTTGAAGGCTCATGCCGCATTTGGTTTGGCATATTTTAAAAAGTTAAATTAAATATTGGATTAAGATTTAGACTTTGTTTTTATAAAGCCTATCTAGTTTTTCAGAGGAAGTGTTTTAATAATTTGGAAGTCGACCGAAAGCTGAATAAAATTTGATAAAATGTTGTTTTGTCCAACCTTCAAACTTAAGATTTAGACTTAGTTATTACCAAGTTACAAATCAACATATTCATGATTCACGTAAAAAAAAAAACACATTCTACCAACGACGTTGAGTCTCGTCGAAGATACTTTAGTCTTTTAAATCATTGTGAAATATGATTTTTGAATCTTGACTAATAAATATATTCGATTTTCGTACCTCAACGGTCATCAAAATCGCGGAGAAGCCGGAGAAAAGACATCACGATCATTCAAGTTGAACAAAGAACGTTCTTGTTCCAACTTTATCATAAGATCAAAGATGAGAAGGTTCTCAATGGAGGGTCTTGGTTTTTTAAAAACTTCAACATTGTTCAAGATCATGCCAGGTGATGTCCCAAAAGTGGAGGCCTTCAAAAATACGTTTTCTCAATAAATTTAATGAGTGAGTCTTCAAGGATCATTTACTCATTATTTTAAAATTATTAAGTAATAAAGTTTAAAATATGTGACCTAAAATTGCATTCATTTATGTTCTTGCTTGATTATTAAATACACACGTACTACATTACAACAAAAAAAGATACACACATGTACATATATGATATCTTTCTCCTTGCAAGATTTGAAAATGAATGCTCTTGGTCCTTCATACTGTTTGCCATCCCACTAGTTTGGTCCCCCAGCTACTACTACTGACTCAAGTGAAAGATATATAGACAACAATGTGAAAGATAACAGAAATATCACTAATGAGCATATTTCAACGCTGTAGGGAATGGATGTAAGAAACAAACAAAGTGGTAAGGTAACCCTATGGATATGAAGAATTTAAATCAATCGATTAAATTTGTTCGGTTTTTTCAATGTTTGAGTATGCACGGAATCAAATCAATAAAATCCGATCTCTCTTATGGATTTGAAAATTCTCTTAAAAATTTTCCATTTTTAATTTCTATCGTTAAAATACAACAACCACTTTTTTTTATAATTTAATTCTCACTTTCTCTTCTCTTGTTAGCATTTACCACGAGAAAGAATCACATGTAAATATCTTTTTCTTATTTATTTTAAGAAGTATATAAACCAAAACTCTTATACATTGAGTGGAGGGTTACACCTACACCCTTATATGTAAATATACCTGTCTATTTATCCCTTAAAATATTTAATTATCGGAAGTTTTTTATGGACATTTAGTTTCATTTTCCCTTCTAAAGATGAGCTCATGGTGAACAATTTTTTATAGTACACCCTTTCTGAAAATAGATAGACTTTCATCAAGACCAATACAATTATATTATTACTTTATACACATCAAGTGATAATTAGTAACCTAAAAAAGATATTGGTTCTGAAATACGTAACACTATAGTTCAAGCTTGGAAGTATTACAAGAAAGGGTAATGAATGTATGAGTAGAGTAACCTGGTGGATTTAATTAATTTTGTAAACTATAGGACGTTGATTTTTATTTTTTTTTTGCAAGAGTAAACTATAGGACGTTGATATAATGTCAAGTAGTGGAAATACTTATTGATTTAGAAAGCCGCCAACTCATATATGTCTATGCAAGCTAGGTTACAAATACTCATGAGCTGTATTTTATGTTATGGACTATGAAATATGAACTATAGTACAAAAGAAAAATAAAATATGCCAGTGGCAGTAAGTGACGGTGGTCCAATAAAAAGTCTTTGTAATCAAGCTTGTCTCAAATGGAAAACATAATTTAATCATAAAATTTCTATTTTACTTGAAACTATTGTTTATGCAAAGTGAAAGCAAAATGATGACTTTCCTTTCCTTCTCCCATTATCGGGTACAGCTCATACATAAATTCAGCCACAAGCTTTAACCAACAACGGTGCAAGGACTTTTTCATCCCATTCCTTCCATGCATTTTCATTTACATGTTTCCTTAATCAGCAATTTTTTTTATTTATAATTTGACCATCAAGTTAATTAAGTACATATGATAAATAACTCACCGCAAAATCAATAGAGTTGTGTTGTTAATAGGTGGGGATTCGAAAAAAAAGAGCCTTTCCATTTCATCTATTGTAATCGTGAGTTGAATAACTCAAAAATGGAAATAAAGAAAAAGAAAGGAATATGGACCAAAATTTCAATCTTAGTTGAAATATATATTTGTAGTTAGTGTTTGATACGTTTAAATTTTCTTTTAAATAATAGATGTTAGTAAGTTAATTATTATATTAATATGAGTAAATTACACTCCCCTCCCCTCAAAGATGCTTGAATTACACTCCCCTCCCCTCTTATGTTAAAATATACATTCCCCTCCCCTCTTATTCAAAACATATTAGAGAAAAATACATTT
>Ga0099826_10001547_pt1 | contig 13953 bp, 4 predicted proteins | sample Mtrugardesep15_FD_76830 | JGI IMG/M metagenome (GOLD analysis project Ga0099826, IMG submission 76830) | Root nodule microbial communities of legume samples collected from California, USA - M. trunc garden sep15 | ecosystem: Host-associated > Plants > Roots > Nodule | place: USA: California... | reverse complement strand
ATTATAGATATTTATTTTCATTATAGATATGATATTTTCAACTTTAGAGCATATATTAACTCATATATCGTTTTCCGTCATATCAATTGTTATTTCAATTCATTTGATAACCTTATTAGTCAAAAGTCAAAATTTCATAATATAAACAGTGAAGCTTTGGGTTGTGTCCAATAGAAAATATATTTTTTTTTTGTGGAAGAAAATATATATCTTGTTGACATCTTTCTAAAGAAAAAATGAACAAAGAGTATTGTTAAACAAAATAAAAAATTTGAACAAAGAATATAGTAAATCCGTACGCTGTATACGTATGTAGCTGAAAAAAAAATAGTTCTAAATTACAAGTTTTTTTTTCTTGACGCATACTTATTCTCTAAATAAGGGCACATGTATACCAGTCAAGAAGAAGAAGAGCACATGTATAATTAAATGTATTTAAGGAATCAAATATATTAAATGTATATAGTGAACAGTACATACGATGTTAATATTGTTGTCAAAATTTGTGTGCAAATAATTTATTATCCATATTGTTTAATCACCACATGCATTGTTACTTTTGCCTATAAGATGTTGTTAATGTCTCTCAAAAAAATGCTGTTAATGTGATCACTGATCAGTATATAACTCCTTGGAGCATATATGCACGTTGGTTTTTCCACTCTAGCGGGTTCGTTTAGTAAAGAACACGTTAAGAAAGATATATAGAGACTGAAAACACAAGTTTAGTGGTTTTTCAGTTCTGGTTGCTTTCTAAGTATTGATGAGTTGCTTTGATCATGTGATGTGAACATGTAATCAGGAACGAAACTGTGAAAATGCATAGTGCGTCCAAATTCAAAGCATCCTGACTATCAACGGGCCGTTTCTAAGATTTTAGTGGCCTAAGACGAACCTACAATTTAGGCCTTAACTAATAAATATATATAAACATCAAACTTCTACAAAAATTTAAGCAATTTTTTCTAAGCCTAATAGACTGCTAAAAAATATTTTCGGGCCCAAATTTCGTACTTTTTTTTAGGGGCCTAGAGCGGCCGCCCTCTTTGCCATGCCTAATACCATGTACAATGGGGAGTCCTTCCCCTATTAAGCACCATTGTAAATAGGCACCCCTTTGTGACATCAATGAATATGGTACTTATAAAGGTGGTTGCTTTTATAGGCATCATCTCTCTTCTATTACTCATGGGTCTCACATGTTCAATTAATTATATTTTTTTATATTTAATTATTGTATTATTTTGATATTAAAAAATAATTATATAATAGTTGAATTTATCATAATTCATTTTTTTTTTAAGTTTTAACTTTTTCTTGAATTATTAATAAAAATGTTCATTTTTTTAATAATTTATAATTAAATTACTTTAATATTTTAAAATTATATAATTATGAATGAGCATATAAATTATTGTTAAAATGTAATGATATAGAGTTATTGGTGAGACCCAATCAATAATTATTTTGAGGTGCTGGGTTGGAGAGATTAAGTGTTTATTAAGTATTAATTATAAAACGAATGATGTATACAATCGAAACCCATTTAAATACCCAAATAGAAGTGCTGCATCGTGGATGGTCTAAAATTCGGCACTCATAAACCATTTTTTTTAGACAAATAGGTTTATAAAACAAAAACTATAAGCTCAAATACGCATATTAAAGCGTTTCTGAAATGACTTAAATACCCTCGCCTATATTAAAATTTACAACACCCATTCTTAAACCCTTACAAACCCTGTTTACACGACGGCGCTTGCAGCGCTCTCTACTCCGGCTGCCGCTGCTGTGTGTTCGTCTCCACTGCGTTGTGCATGTGAGTTCTCCTTTCAATTCAAAGTGGAGTTATTGTAAATTGATTTGTTTCTGGTTGGGTACTTTGAAATTTGAACTGAATTCATCCATTCTCTTGTTTAATTTAAATTTGAATTGAATTGATTTATTGTTGTTGTGTACTCTAAATTGAATTTAGTTTTTGTTAATTTGTTGTTCGTCTATAAAAATGGAGATTAGAAAAATTGATTCTTTTTTCAATAGGAAAGAAAACTTGCATTATTATTTATTGTTTTCGCTAAGTGGGATATGATAAGAAAATATAACATTAGAGAGTTGGGGTAACACCTATAGCAGAAAAGATGGTGGAAAATAGGCTTAGGTAGTTTGAGTCCGTAGATAGAAGACTTGTGGATTTTGTAGGAAGGAGTAGATCAGATAGAGAATAGTCAGATTGCGTAATTTGATCCATGTAGCCGACCCCGCTATGTGGGACGAGGCTTGGTTGTTGTTGCATCCCAACTCAATGGCTCTGCCACCGAACCCTAACTCAATCCCTTTTCAATTTCGACCCAAACTTCACTTTGGGGCTATAGAATTTGAACCCAAGCTTCACTTTTTTTATTAGCGTCCTTCTATTCTCTTCATTTGAAAAACGACAAAACTTTCATGTTTACTACTTTTAATGCAGCGTATGCTTGGACTACTTCTACGTTTTAATTTCTCATACTCCGGTGCTATAGCCCTGTATGGTTGATGCTGCTATTTTTAATATTCCATGGTTGAACTATATTTGCCACCGTAGTATTTATTCCTGATTTACATTTGTTCTTTGTTACTGTTGCACGGACTGTTCATACTAAGTTACTATTCATGTATCAAGCTACAGGAAATTAGCCCTAAGATGTTAATCTTACTGTCAAATAAATTATAAGTTTAAAATTGAAACCATTAAGAGCCAGCGGAAGCGAGTATCTTTAACTTTTTTTGTTTTGGCAATAACTATGTAAAAGCATTTGTTTTGGATTAAAAACTTCAGCATTTATGTTATGAAGTCCATAATTCCTGGTGAATCATGTTCATTTTTTTTTTATATTTATCCTCCAGAATCTTTCTGCTACATATGGGTACCTGGTATATGTCAAGAAAAGAAATCGAAGAAAATTCCCCATCAAGAAAAGATGGAATTGACTTGAAGAAAGAGACAAGTCTGCGCAAGTCTTATTGCACATTCTTAAAGGATTTAGGCATCAGACTTAAATTGTGAGTTTGCCTGCTATTAAGCATTACTTGCCGGAGTTACATAATTACTTTGTGTTTCAGTTTGCTTTGAGGGATTTAATGATTTGTCTTAATGTTTTTCTCAACCAGAATATTATATATGAAACCTATGAAACCTTTTCTGAATGATACAGCTATTTATTTATATCTGATTGCCACACCCAACTAATGCAATTTTAGTATGTGCAAAGATATATTTTCGCTTTTCCTCTTTTCTATCTTATTTCTGATCTTATATTAAGAAAGTTGTAGTCTTTGCTAGATAAATGGAGATTTCCTTTTAAACGCACTTGGGCTGTGTAATCAACCAATAAATATCAATATCATGTTGTTGGAATTTGGTTGGAGGTTTTCATATTGATTGTAATTGTATACACTGCAGGCCTCAGATAACTATAGCAACGGCCGTACTATTTTGTCAGCGATTCTTTCTTCGACAATCTCATGCAAAGAACGACCATCGGGTAGGTGTAGGTTGCTGTGCTTTCAAATTGATATTATGTTGGCAGTTAACTTCTCATATTGTTTAGTAAGTTCCATTTTAATTTAGTGTTGGGTGGCACGTCTGTGCTTTTGCCTAACGGGATAGATAACTAGCATATAACATACACAGAAATACTATAGTACCATCTAGAGGCCGGTTAGTTTTCTGTAAACTTATTTTCTTAATTTAATTTTCAATGCTTTTGGCATGCTTGCCTGGCAGATAATTGGTAGGATGGGCTTTAGCGGTTAATTTTGGTACTTTTAAGCTGCTTGATACATGTGTTATTTTTTTTAGTTAATACAAATGATTGGGTTTTGCGGGTTCGAACATGCGCTCCCAATCCCAATATCTACGCGACACATATATTTTACAACTTCGCATGTTTGATCTTGGATATCTTTTCTCACAAATAAAAACTCACAATTTGGTATTTTTTTATTGACTTGTGATGTGAACACCTAATAGGGATAGAGACAATCCCCCCCTCCCAAGGTAATTCCTTAATACTTGAACATTTCTAATAAGGGTAAATAGTCTTTTTGATCCCCGAGCGTGTGAGGCGCTATCATTATAGTCGCTGAATGTATGGCAATTGCAAATACGTCCCTAAATCTCTCTTTTGTGAGTAGTTTTATGGACTGAAGAATTGACCAACAAAAGGCACATTTGAGGACCAAAGTGACTAACAAAAGACACATTTGAGGACTAAAATGACTTACTAAAGAGACACTTGGTGATGTATTTGCAATTTAGATGCATTCATGAACTACAATGGCAGCACCAACACATTCAGGGACCAAAATGGTTGTTTATCCTTTCTAATAATTATTTTTGCCCCATCAGAAAAGTTATTTCCCCAAAAGACAAGATCTTTTGAGATGCTTGTAGAAAGTTATTATATAAAAGAGAACATAAATTGGTTCTAATTTAGTCTTTTACTATTACTGTTACCGCTCTTGTAACACTAAAAACCCAAGATGACCAAAAAAAAGGTCATATTTTGAAAATGAGACACTATCTCAAACAAAGAAAGAGATTAAGAGGCTGTTTATTTTTTGGTGATTTTTAATCAAGATCGCCAAGAAGAATGTGGAACGAATGGGGAGCATGGAGAGATGAATAGTTGATTGATTGTTTGATTATATACGTTGATAATTTTTTTAGAATTGACTATGAAAAACTCATTGACCATTTTCAACATACGAAAATGAGTAGAGGACAAAAATCATAGAAAATTAAGCATTTTTCTTCTTGATGTTTTCTGTTCAGCAAGTGTCAGAATCTTCAACACATTAGTGCTTTATTATTCGAGATATTAATGTTGAGAGATTGTAGTTTTGTTCCAGCTTTATATTAGGAAAATGATAGATATAAAAGCAATATAAACTCAAAGATTACTTTATTTGAATTAATAATCCAATTGTTGAACATTTTTACAGATCATTGCAACAGTGTGCATGTTCCTTGCTAGCAAGGTCAAAGAAAGTCGTTGTCATTTAAGGGATATAATTTTTGTTTCCAATGAGATGATTCACGAGAAGGATCCTGCGGCTGCACAGAAGATAAAACAGAAGGTGTTTTATTACTGATTGTGCTTTGTTTAATTCATTCATATACACTGCCGTTATGATTTCTTAATTCATCTGTTAGCTTATATTTCTGCTTTTATCTCCAGTAATTTTTTCTTGCTCTATCCTTCTCCAATTATTGTCCGAAATTGAGTTTTTTCTAATCTATTTGCTTCAATACTGGGCTGTCCTCCTACTTTTTGGGTCTAGTCAATACATCTTGGTCATAATATTAATGTCTCAAACATGGTAGATGGTGCCTCAAGATTGAAGTCCTATACAATGTTTTTCCAGCTTATAAATTACAAAAAGTCTTCAAATGTCTTTTATTGGATAGTTGCCCTGTTTCCACCCATTCTATGAGATAGTTGCTCAAATCCTTGTTATATTTATGTCTGTTCAACATGGTTTGTAAATGATGCAGGAAGTGTATGAGCAGCAGAAAGAATTAATTTTACTTGGAGAGAGGGTTGTACTTGCCACTTTAGGTTTTGACTTTGATGTTCAAGAACCATATGGGCCCCTTATTGCGGCCATAAAGAAGTTCAATGTTGCAAATAATGCCCTTGCACAAGTTGCATGGAATTTTGTTAATGATGGGTATGATTATGTATCCACTTGTTCTAATTTAATTATGTTGAATTCATTTTTGTAATTTATTTGTTCACTGTCTGGAAAGTGGCTTTCAGGCTGAGTACATCGCTCTGCCTGCAATTTAAGCCAAAGCATATTGCTGCAAGTGCCATTTTCCTTGCTGCCAAGTTCCTGAAGGTGAAGCTTCCGTCGGGTGGTGAGAAGGCTTGGTGGCGAGGGTTTGATGTCACCCCACGGCAATTGGAGGGTTGGTGTTGTCATCCCCTCAATTCATTTGCATGCTAAGAAGTTTGATCCAATTTGGATAGTTTTCTGTGTTCCCATTGCTAAATGCATTATATTAACTTCTGCTACTGTTACATGTCTGAATTGTTTTATCCACATATCTGATTGAGTTAGACATATTCAACAAACCCACTTTTATCCCATGTGTAGTTCTCTGTTAAATAACAAGCTGTCATTGTGTCTCTCAATTCTTTTGTATACCCTTCTGAGTTCTTATGGTTATTCTCTTGCAGAAATTTGCAATCAACTGTTGGAATTCTACGAGGAGATTGGCATTCCACTATCACAAGGAAGTGAAGCAGAAGTGGCTGTTGGAGGGAGAACGAAGTCTCCTGCCTCAAATGAGCAGGCATGGAAACAGATTTCAACCCATCCAGTCCCCCAGCACTCATCTGCAGAAAATAATGCAATACAGTTTAGGGTAACTAAAAACCAAAGCACCGATGGGAGCAAAGAAATGGGCAGTGACATTACCGATTGCAAGATGGACTTGAAAACCAAGGATTCACAGAACTCAAAAAAGCTGCCTAATATAGTTGCCGGAGACCGAGATAGAATGGTTGGTGGAAATCTGGACCTTCGGGAAAGTCTACTTGGTGACTCACCTAAAGAATCAGTGAAGATGATTGACAAAGACAAGTCAAAGGCTGAATTAGAGAAAAGGAGAAATGATCTCATTGAGATGAAGCTAGAAGATGGAGTTGAATTAGCTCTTGAGAATGAGAAAAATAAGCGAGAGAGAAGACAGAATTGGTCCAAGACCGATGATGAAAATGGGAGACAGATGAGCATGAAAGGGCAATTGCAGAAAGACATGAATGAATACATTGCAGAAGAAGGGGAGGTGATAGATGATGATATTTCATCATTGTTGAACAGTCACAAGAGAAAGATGGATAATTCTCCACCTAGGCAACCAGAGATGAAGAAACAACTTATAAGAAATATATGATCATTAAAATTAATTATTGTTAGGATATGGCACTTGAACTCTTCTTTGGAGTTGTGTATGTTTAGAGTAGTTCAAGGCTATATATAAAATAGAGTTATCCAATTTCTATTACAGGTTTATTGCAAAATTAAATATATTTCAAAGTAACAGCTTGTGTAGAGGAAAGGTGAGTGAGTGTTTGGCTTATGAATGGGAATGATAAATTTAACCTCTATACACTTAAGTCTCAACAATTACATTAAATTTAATTAAACAAAAGAAAAAATAGAAGAATGTTTTAGATTACATTTATTTTTAATTAAATAATCACTGTAAAAAAAATCCAAATCCATCTTAGCACTGTCCAAAGTCCGAACGCAGCGCCCTCTCTTCCTTTGAATACATCGCTTCTCAAAGAACAATATGAATCAATCTCTATTTTGAATGGCAATATGAATCAATCTCTCATACTTTCAATATATTATTATTGTTTCCTAAAATAAAAAATAAAAACATCATTGTTAATTTTAATCTCTCCTACCGTTGGTTAATTTATTATTTGCCATAATTCGTTAATGAGGCAGTGGCAGATTTAAATTTTGATCTGTAACTTTTGTGAAGTGTCATCACATACATTGACGTGATTCCAACAACCGCAAAAGTATCGGTACATTTGAAACTGTTATGGACATCATTGTACAAACTGAAATTTGTAGAATCACCTAACTCCACTTGATACGTTTAACGGAATTATGCATAGACACATAAAGCATTAAAATAAAAACCACACATAAACCATGTAATTATGTTGTAACGCCCGCACACGCGCACATAAGAAATGACACAATGGTGTCAAAATTAATTTAACACTAAATCCCATCCATTCATTACATTTAATCCAAAGGTTCAAAGCTATCCCTAAATAATTCTCCTACACCAATTTCTCCCTCTAATAAATTCACCATCAATCATTCCTTTATTTTCCTCTCATTCTTTTTATTGAGCATTGTTATATTATATATATAAAACTTACAATATATTAGTTTGCATATATAATATCACTATATATAAATAGTGATCAGAAAATAATTACATATGACACGAGCAGCTTTTAAAAGAATTTCTTGTTTTGATGAAACACAATGCTAGCCTTTGTAGCAATGTTGCACATTCTAGCAACTTCTTCCTCAACTGGATCAACTTCATCCCAATTCATTTCTTTTTACTCCCTAATGGGAGCCCCAGGACACTTCTTTGAAGAAGATGAACCTCCATTCTCCTCTCTCTTTTTCTAATGCTGATTTTTTTACAGGATCGGTATTGATATATCAAAAGTGGATACACTTTGATTCTTTTTCTTTATTTGGCATAGGGAAAAAAATGGATGGAGAACATGAAAAATGACACACAAGAGGGCAGTGGGCGCTGAGCGCCGGGAAGGGTGCTGAAGAGCCAACTCAAGCGCTGGCTCTCTGGAGGAAAATGTTGTGACTTGAGTCTCCAATTGGTCGAAATTAAATTATTTAATTTTTTAATTAATTGTGAAATATTATCAAAAAATTAAATTAGACAATCAAATCATTTTTTAGAGAGAATCATATCATGTTATAAATAATTAACTAATCCGAAATATACAACTTGATAATTTTTGTAAAAAAAAAGAATATTCATTTTGATAAAGTTTATTTTTTTTTTACACATCTCAAATTTTCATTGCTATCTAAAAATAAAATTGGTTTGATTCATGAATTTACTTTTTCATATGCACTCGATCATTTAATCATATAATACTACTTTACCATAAAAATTATTAAAAAAAATTACTTGTTCACATATTTTTCTCCTCCTTTGGTTTTGGTTACTTTTTAAACTTTTCCATCTTTAAATATGCATTTCTTAATAAAAGAATTGCTGCGATTAGTACACACTTCCCAAGTACGGTGGATGAATATATTCAGGTGAGGGGTACGGATGAAAGATGATGCTGGTAAATGTTGGAAATTCAAGCTAAAGAATAATACATAAATTTCCTAAAAATTAGTATTCCACAATATATTGTGTTTGTTTACGTAGGATTTCTTCGATGTGTGCGTGCGTGTAGGAAGACCGCTAAAGGACCACGATGACTACAATGGAAGAGAGTCACTTCTATTCTCGTTGGGATTTTATATCTCTGGGGAATCGATAGATCATAGTAGTTCGCCAACCTCTCTAACCAACATACGATACAATTTCACTTCACGGCATGGCAACAAAAAAAAAAAGAGCTTCTCTCAGTGGGCCTTACTGCGCTAATGAATGCCTCCTTTCTATTCTCTGAAAAGTCTACAAGAAACAAGTGAGAGAGCCAGGATGCTAACCTACGTAGAAAAACTTCAACAGATTTACAGTCTGTCGCGTTTGACCACTCGGCCATTCTCCCCTTCCCGGTCCAGGCCTTGGTTCTAAGAAGGAGGGGGAAAAAACCCAAAATAAAGCTTATTGATTTTGGGAACTAATACTTTTTTTAAGCTTAGCTAGCGTTCCGCTAGTCATTTAGTCAATTCATAACAATCTCTGTACAAAGGACAATCAATAAATCTAACAAAAAGCACACAAAGTGGAAGGCTGAAACAACTATTGGGAGGTAATGTTTTAAGTAAGTGGGTGATTTGAATGATCAAATACTATAGGAGTGGATGAAATAAAATCCCGCTGAAGGGCTCCCTATATCCGGTCGGATAACTGCCACCGAGCCGTTTCTTCATCTCTTGCTGCCTAGCTGGAGGACTCCCCATCTTTCTCTTACGACTGTTCAACAATGATGAAGCATCATCATCTATCACCTCCCCTTCTTCTGCAATGTATTCATTCATGTCTTTCTGTAATTGCCCATTCATGCTCATTTGTCTACCATCTCTAGTTTCCTCGCAGGCCTTACCATGATCTACGTCATCGAGCGTAGACCAGTTTTGTCTTATCTCTTGCTTATTTTTCTCATTCTCTCAAGACCTAATTCAACTCCATCTTCTAGCTCCCTGTCAATACAATCAATGTCATCCATTACATCTTTTTTTATTGTGATTTCACCTCTTTCCTTTCTTCTTTTTCAAATGCAGCCTTTAACTGAACTTTGTCAGTCATCTGGACTGCTTCTTTATGTTGTGAGTGACCAACTGAGCCTTCCTTAATCTCGAGATTTCGACCATCCATTCTATCTTCGTTTCCAGCAACCATACAATCAGTTCCAAATTTAGATCTATCTCCCACTTCTCTTTTGTTATCACAAGTAATGTCACAGCCCAATTCTGTACTCCCACTATTGCTTTGGTTTTCGGTTCCCTCAAGTGACACTGCATTGTTATTTGTAGATGAGTACTGAGGGGCTGGATGAAATGAAATTTGTTTTGAGGCTTGTTCCTCATTTGTGGCAGGAGACTTTGTAGCATCTCTTTCTGCTTCAGTTGCATGTGATGGCGGAATTCTTTTCTGCTCGTAGAGTTCCAACATTTGATAGCTAACTTCTGCAAGAGAATGACCATAAGGACTCATCAGACTATACAAAAATACAGTCGTTGTTTAACAGCAAACTACCCATGGAATAAAAGTGGGTTTTGTTCTTTAATAATAATGACTAACTCGATCAGAAAATGGGGATAAAACAGTCCAGACATGCGACATTAGCAGAAATTATTATAACGAATTGAGCCATCAGAAGACAGAAGACTAGGCAAATTTGATCAATTTTCTTAGCATGCAAATAAATTGAGAGGATGGAATTTCTTAGCATGCAAATTTGATCAGTTAGTGGCGTAGTAATGCCTATCCAATTACAGATTTTTAACAAACTAGTCTGAATTTCGGAGACTCAAAGAATAGAGGAGACATCGTTTCTTCTCCTCTACGCTCAAAGAGTAGTTTGAATTAATTCCAAAATGATTCAATTCAAATTGTCTTAGGCTTGGTTGATAATAAATAATGTTCGAATTCTGGCTCTAGTTCTGTTCAAATTGTCTTAAATTGTAGCACAATGGATTTGATGCTGGCTTATTCATGAGAAATATTCTTGAGGTTTTTGTTAAAACTAAACCACCAATATTATAGATTTATAGTGATAATTCAAATCACTCATTATAAGTGCTTCTGATTCTTGTGTGTAGCTAAAATCCTTTGAGACAATGACATCGACATTGATGGTTTTTCTCTCCCTTCATTCCCTTCCTTTTAAAAGATTCAACACTAAGGAAGGGCTTGCGGTAGCTGGATCAATTCCTTGCTTCATTAGCTTTTTTGACGCAAAGGCAAACCACTTGCTACTATATTTATACAGCTAACAGTTGGTTGCTGCTTCATTTAAACTTGACTGAACCAAGTAATAATAGTAAGCTTTACTAAATAGTTTTAATAGGTTTTGTTTCAATTGAACATCTATTCTGCATTGGCCTAATTTCAACTTAATGTGTCTGCAATCTCCTTCTGCAAGTTAGAGGCATGTAGAAGAAGATACAAAAGAGGCTACTAGTGTTTGGTAAAGAACTCTCTCCTCCCTTCCACTCCAAACTCGCAAACAAAATCTTATTGTCTTTCAAATATACCACAACATCATGGTGAAATCAAGGAGTTGTTGTTGTTGCTACAATTTTACAAGAATATCAAAAAAATGACAAGGCAAAATCAGCTGCATTAATCATCAAGGAATGGATATGCTCCAATATGCCAGCCGTCACCCACACTTCCTTAGCCTTACTACACCAGTACACCCCCTAAAAAGGTGTCCTTCATTCTCAGTGATTTACACATAAGGGCATGCATCCGTACATTGAACACATTTTTTTAAGCCTGTCTCTTGTTGGACAGCAATTCCTAACAATTCTCCACACAAATTTGTGCCATCTTTAATTTTCACATTTAATTATCAATCCATTCACAGATTGAGTTAAGCTTACGAGAATCGTGTTAAAAACTTTAAATAAAAACAATTCTATAAATATAATCAATTATTTTTTAAATTATCCAAACATAAAAAAAAAATCAATTCTATAATGTTTAATATTACTTTTTATCCTCCCAAAATGAAAACAAAACATATGCTAAATGTTAAAATCACTCACATAACCTTTAAAAAAAAATCACAATCTAAATCCATATTTATTATCTTGATGAGATTTTTGTCATATACAGCAAAAAAGAACCGCAACCATCGATTGCAGAACATAAGAAGCTTGTGAGTATAAGCTTTGACCAACCTTCGAACTGAACGGGAAGTTGCTGAATCATGAAACTGAATCATCATTCCAGTCCACTCAAGTGCTTAGCTGTCACCCTCAGAACGTGACCCAACATCTTTTTTCTCTTAAAACACTTTCATTCAATTAAATTAATCAATTTAATTACATATTAAACAAAAAAAATTAAGATTATTACATAGCAAAACAACGACTCTTTGTTAAAATTCATATATATATAAGCAAAACAACGACTTTTTTTTTTGATTGAGCAAACCAACGACCACTAATTTTATTTTTTATACAAAAACGACCATTAATGTTAGCGAAGTAATAAAATTATATAAAAAATAACGTGCCACATGCACATTACAGTCCACATGCACAATTACAAAGAAAAAACTAATAACTTCGTCCTCGTAATAACACTATCAATATCAATAATCCCTTTTGTCTAATTTATCGTATAAGATAAAACGTGCACCTGGGCTTGGAACCTGCGTTTTTTGTTTTTTTAATAACAACATATTACATTACACATTCCTAGTGGCATGTAGCTAAGGTTTTTGGTTCGGACAACCGTTTGATTACAAACCTATAGTATACAATTAAATTAAATTAACAAAATAGCATTAGCAAAGTTTGTACAAGTTTAATTGTGACGGTGGATTAGTCTCCTACGCCTTGTGAGAGAAGGCAAAATAATGAAAAAGCAAAGTTATTCACAGAAAAGCAAACAACAACATTGATTCATCACAAAAAGAATTGCTTCTCTTCCAAGCCAGCCCCAGCCAGCTATAGAATTAGTTGATTTTACACTAACACTCATAATTTTACACTTCCAACATTAAAACCTCACACCGTTACTCACGAGAAAGAAAGTTTTCATCGTTACTATAAAACCCATCAAAACGTTCTTCTTCCATTCTTCTCCATTTTCCAATGAAGATTACTACATTTTCTCTCATTCTTATATATTTTTTTCAATCCACACGAGCAATCCTAAATCCTATCGATTTCTTAGCACTACAATCTATTCGAAGATCACTTCACGATGTTCCTGGTTCCAAATTCTTCTCATCTTGGGACTTCACCGATGATCCCTGCAACTTCGCCGGCGTTTACTGCGCTGCCGATAAAGTCATTGCACTCAGTCTCGGAGAATCTAGAGCTGGTTCACCTGGCCTCACCGGGAAAATTGACACCGCCATCGGAAAACTCTCGTCTCTGGTAGATTTAACTGTTTCTCCAGGGAGAATTTACGGTCATCTTCCTCAGTCCATTTCGCAGTTGAAGAATCTCAAGTTTCTTGGTATTAGTCGGAATTTCATCTCCGGGGAGATTCCGGCAGGGCTCGGTCAGCTTCGTAATCTCAGAACAATTGATCTAAGTTACAACCAGCTCGCCGGAACTATTCCTCCGTCAATCGGAAAATTGCCGGCGTTAAAAAACCTGGTTCTCCGTCATAACCGTCTAACCGGTTCAGTTCCATCATTCGTATCGGCTCGAAGCCTCAACCGGCTTGATCTAAAGCATAACTCACTCACCGGTTCACTTGCTCCGGATTCCCTCCCTTCATCACTACAATACCTCACTCTCTCATGGAACCAACTCACCGGACCAGTGGATCGGGTTTTATACCGTTTAAACCGGTTAAACTATCTTGATCTAAGCTTAAACCGGTTCACCGGTTCAATCCCGGCTCAACTATTTACATTCCCTTTAACAAATCTACAGTTAGAAAGAAACCAATTATGCGGTCCGGTTGAACCGTTCAACGAAGTTACAATCCAAACCGTTGATCTAAGCTTCAACAAATTTTCAGGT
>Ga0099826_10001546_pt1 | contig 13955 bp, 8 predicted proteins | sample Mtrugardesep15_FD_76830 | JGI IMG/M metagenome (GOLD analysis project Ga0099826, IMG submission 76830) | Root nodule microbial communities of legume samples collected from California, USA - M. trunc garden sep15 | ecosystem: Host-associated > Plants > Roots > Nodule | place: USA: California... | reverse complement strand
TATATAAGAAATATTAATTTTTTTTACAACACGATACAAAATACAAGACATACAGATTTTCTAACAAATTATAATCACATCCTTAAAAATGCAAAACTAGTAGTGAATTTGTAACAATTATTAACTTGTTCAAATCATTGATTCACATGTTTAAGGTTATCAAAAGGGGACATCCAATAGCAAGCATAATCATGTATAATATATAAGAAAATTTTATGGTGAAGTTCTTCAATTGACTTTTTCGGTGAAGTTACCCTACATCCAATAATAACGTGCCACATGTCATGTGTATTGATTGTTGCTTGGTATGTACCGTGTACCTGCTCAATATGCTCCACCATAGACTAGCTTTTTTTTGCAGTGCAAGTTACTTAACTTAGCCTATAAGTACTTAGTGTTTGTATTCAGTTGATACATCATATCATCACATCATAACATCATAGCATACATCACTCACATTCAATAATAAAGAGTATTATCATTCTTTTGTAGTTTACTCTCTAAAGTGTGAGTGTGTGGAGATCATTCTGATCTCAGCACAGAACGTTCTGAAGTAGCCAGAACATTCTAATCTTTCTCTCAAGTCTGTATGTGCATGTTCTATCTAAGACCCTAATGGAAATTAAAGAAGTCCCACATAGGAAAGATTAATGAAAACTATCCAAATCACAAGGTAAAAAAAAAAGAGTTATGCTTGAACTTTCGGGGGAGTGTTGAAAATTAAATAAGTCTCATCTAGGAGAGATTAAGGAAAACCAAGGTGTTTATAAGTGGTGGAGAGTTTGAGTTCATTGGTTCAAATTTTTGGACCATGGATGTCAACGCCAACTAAAAAAAACAGAGATGGTACAGGTTGCCAAACAACTTGACTCCAATGAGGGCAAGTAAAAAAGAAACAAAAAAGAAGATTTATATCTAAGTCAAAAACGGGTAAAGAAAATAGCCGCGTTAAAACTTGAGGGAGAGTGGTGGACATTTTAAAAGTTCCACCTTGAAGAAATTAAGGAAAACTAATGTGTTTATAGGTGGTGGAGAGTTTAAGTGCATTGGTTCGAACTTTTGAACCACAAACCTCAATACTTAAAAACATAAACTAGTCCATATTCTAATTGGACATGTTCCATAATCCATAATTCAACACTTAAGGTGAATAAGTGGGGTGTTCGGAGTTCGAATCTCGAACTCTGTATACTATATAACAATGCATTGTCCCTGCCAACTAAACTATGATCATGGGGACTACTTTGAATATCCTGCTAAATAATATATAAAAAATGAAGAAATTATAATTGTTGATAGATAAATTAAATGTTTATAATTAACATATTTTTTGTGTTGTTACGAAGTAACGAGACGTAACAAAAAGCAAAAGCAAAATAAAAGTTAAGTTTCAAGCTTATGTCTCATGATGAGAGACTCTGTGCAAAACGAGTACAATTTCAGTCAGCACAACAGTTCAAATACGATTTCTCGTTTGCCATATAATATGCACATATTTTATTCTCTACGATTATGCATCAATGTAGTGTAATCATACCTATGTAAAATATTCTAATATGAACGATGCCAATAGCATAAGCATGCAAAGTATGATCACGGTCAACAGTAAACAACTCAACGACTTCCAAGTATCTCACAAATCAAGACTTACCATGCTACTCAATCATTGTTGTGGTTGTGAACAACACCACCAACACCTAAGCACCTATAGTCTTTTAAGAAACTATCATCAACACTGAGTTTGAGAGTACCTTTCAAAGGGACTTCAATAATTTAAGAGACACGATAATTGTAAAACCATTCTAAGATTTGGATAAAAAACAATGCACTCACAATGTAAAGAGAAGATCTTCAGCGACATCTGAATACATCAATGCTTATCCTTAAAAATAATATTATTTCTTCAACATTATGCATACCATAATCTTAAGACAAACAAACCTATGGAGGCACTACATGTCATCTCGTAAAGCCAAAACTTGACATGAGCTTGCTTGACACAATTTAACATCTTAAATTAACTATACAATTGTAAGTTTTTTAATTTTTTTATTCTCACTAGATGGCAGTTTAAAAAACATTTTTTTCAAAGCAACCTCCACTTTTTTTTAGGATAATCACGTGATTACTTGACAGCTATTATATTTCATCTTATATTAATGTATTTATTTATGCTTGAGAAGACTCTGAAGCAGCAGCTGTACATAATGGTTTAGTATTTGATGTGAAATTGTGAAGTTAGTAATAAAAAAGAAAGAAAGTTGGAAGTTACTTTTTCAACTATTTGATTGAGTAAAAAAAAACTAAGCATGTGATCAACTTATGAAACTGGGGGAGATTCCTTTCTTATATAAAAAGTTTTAAAACACTTGTGTGACCCCTGTGGGAAAAATAAATATAGTATTATATTTGAACATCTAAAATTGTTTAATTTATTAAACAACTTATAACCAAGTGTTAATTGGGTTAAGAGAGAAAAAATTATTATAAAAATCTCATAAATTGTTTTGAGTGTGGTTTTATAAGTTGTCTATAAAGGTCGTCTAATTTTAAATGTTCAAATATCAATATTCAAAAATAAATAATGTGTTACTCCATTCTATAGTAAAAAAGAAAAGAAATGTTAACAATGGTTCTCGAGACACTGCGATCTCAAATTTAGAAATTATTTCTTTAAAAAACCAACTATTTTAATTTTCAATACATTAAATACATGGATTTTTATAAAATCTTACCTTTTAAAGTCTTTAAAAAAAATTAAAGTCCTTAAAAGACACCTGAGACCTCGTTAGCATGACAAAAAAAGTAATAATAAAAGAGACTTGTCCATTCTTTTTTAAATGTTGTTTAAAATTGTTTACACAAATCAAAGTGACTATTAAATTTCACTATTTTTCATTAACAATTGAATATATATTTTATATTATCATGACAAGCTTGATATTTTCTTCGTAAGTTGTCACAATAATCAGACAGGCCATGGTATCACTGCCGATTTCAATGATACAATGGACACCCGCGAAAAAAACGGAAGATCAGATCGTTCAAATTTGTTGAGTAGTGGTTTCCGTCATGCAGTAATCGATGCAAGGTTATCTCACTTCCTCATGGAAGGATAGTTCTATACGTGGTTTAAAAGCTTGGGTATACCGCATGTGGTGGAAGAGAAACTTGATAGAGCTTTAGCGAATGCGGCATAGTTTGACTTATTTCCAGGTGCAAAACTCAAAAATCTGATGGCTCCAACGGCAGATCAATACACTTAATATGCTAGAACACAATCCTATTATGCGCCCTCAGATGCTCGGTGTAATTTTAGGTTAAAAAAATGGATGAAAGTTAGAGTCGGGCTTTATGATTTGGCGAATGATTGTTTGCAACTGTATACCGATTGTATGCGCTCTAGATTGGGCCGATGTGCGGACGATATTTCTCTATGGAGTAAAGAGCATTGTAACAAGTTGAAGTCTGATATTGACGATTGTAAAAAATGTCTGAACAACAACAGGAACTGCAGTACTGGGGACAAACAACATCAAATGATTGCATCGAGAAAATGCATGACTCAACTGTTACTTCAGGATGATGTGTACTGGTGGCAGAGGGCAAAGACACACCACACACGGGTATAAAGACAATGATCTTAATACTTAAAAATTTCATGCCTCTGCAACAGCTAGAAAGAAGGTAAAGATGATAATGGAAATAAAGAAGCTGATAATCTAAGCATGTGTACGGTGGCAAAGGATTACTTTTTCGACTTGTTTCAAAAGAAGATTTGGCAATAGGGAGCATGTCATCATTGTTGCTAAACAATCAGTTACATATATTGAGAATGAGTACTCACTCAATGCCCTTAGTTGTGAGGCCATGTTTATTATGCATAGTTACAAATATTGACAATGACTTACTCACTGCCCCTTTTACTAAGGAAGAATTTTGTGAGACTATGTTTGCTATGCACCCGAACAAATGTTCAACTCCCGACGGGTACAACCTATGTTTTTACCAACACTTGTGAAATCTATGTAATGATGTTTTTCACCATCCACTTGTAGATGGCTCATTCAAAGGTGGAGCAAAGCTCTGTATGAACTTAGTCCACCATAATTGGCACCGAGACTAATCAAATCTGAGATCTTGAGAGCAACACACTCCAAGGTCCCAAACCAACACCACTAGACCAATCCAACCGAGTTCTGTGTAGTGATGTTATTTTCAAGGAATTTTGTTCATAGTTTCATACATGCTATTTTCCAGCTACTCTAAATATGACAAAGATAGCTCTTATTCCTAAAGGTAATGCTTACACGACAATGAAGGATACCAAATTTAAACGAGCTAGCTTTGCTCTGACTTTAAATGGGTTTCCCACAAGTGGACGGTGAAATTTGATCCTTCGAATTAGTCGGTCTTTTAGCCAAATATCGAGTATTAAAAAGTAAAATATTTTCTAATTTCCATAGCCTTTAGGTCCTTGTATTAGTTTCTAAGCCTTTAGGTCCTATTGCTATTGTAATTTGTCATAAGCCAAGGTCTTATAAAAGCCACTTAGAGCAAGGTCTTTTTTTAGTGGTTTCTCTTTTGAGTTTCCCTTGGTTTTCAAGAATTTAAGTTTTCTATTCATTTTATCATATTGCTAGACCATCTTAGTTGAGATTATGTTTTCTTTTAGATTCTTTAAATTGAAATAGATTAGGATTAATGAATTTAGATTTTGCTGATATTGATCTTTGTGAAGGGTTCTTTTCGTTGTTTTTGTTGTTGCTTGTTCTGTACTCTTTTTTTCCTTGTCAGTTGTATCAGTCTTGGTTTTCATGACAAGGTTTATAATGGGACAAATGTTGAGTTCTCTTGGTTATTCTATCTTGAATTTTGGTCTAGTTCCTCCAAATACTTCTGTATCTTTCTTTTTGTTTTGATAATGTTTCTTGAGTGTGACAAATGATAGGTGGCAACCAAGGAGTACCAACTATGTTGGGACATTTTGATTTGTAATGTGATATCTTTGCACTCTATTTTTACTTTAAAAAAAAAGTCATCTACACCAACATCATACTTGAGGATATGAGCTGGTGTGCGAGTAGCTAGCACTCAAGTAACATTATTGAATATTGATATCAATATAATTCAAAGAATTAATACATCCACAAGAACAAACATGATGAACCAAACTGTTCCATATGATTCTAATCTCTCCAATAATACCTCATCTCCAATAATTTCAACAGGTATATTAATTACCACCACTATGAGAAAAATTATTATCTTTTAGTAACAGTTAGGTTTAGATTAAGCTCTTGTTGACACTATTTTGCAGTACCAAAGCATGTTTTATGGGAATTTTTTTTCCTTTGACAGAGGTTTTACAAAATTATAAAAAATTTGAACTACTAAAGCACTGACTATTAATGTATGTGAGTTTCGCCACTAAACTCTTTGAAAAAAATAATATGATATAACTAGCAAATGTGAAAATCCATAGAACGTAGAACAATTGAATATTTGGTGCATAGTTAAGGTCTTATAAAGTAGGAAATCCGTTCTATGTTATGTGCTAACCTTATATGATAGTTGGAATTGGTTGTTGAATACCTTTCCAAAGTCATTGTAGGCTTTCATCAACTTTTTTTAGGCCACAAGGCTTTCATCACTTATGATCGTTGTTGTTAAATTGCGGCGCCAAGATATAGCAGATTTTGTACAAGCTGCCGTACGTAAGAAATTTGTGAAATACCCCTGCATGTCATGGCAACACCGTAGGTTGCAAGTCCGTCTTTATATGACAACATTGTCAATTGAGTTAATTTGAGTCATATATTTCGCAGGCATTTACTCATGAGTTGCCTCCCCTGGTTGTTTGTGATCAGCATGGATCCCAGGTTTAATTTGTTTGTGGCTGTTGTTATATGCAAATTTCAAATAGCAGACTTCGAGCGAATTAAGTCCATTATCCTCCAAGATAAAAATTCAGCCAAAGACCCAAACATTACTTCCTCGAAGAAATAATTTAGTCATATCATTTTTCTCATTAATACAACTCCGTAGATCGAAAGCCCGTTTTACCTGTCACTTGTTCCTTCAACTAGAGGTGGCCAGAGCACTTCCTCTACCACTTCTCTTCACCATCGAAAATGAAATCTCCACCCACTTCTTTTCTTCCCTCTTTCATCGCTTCAAGCGAAGCACTCACCACTTCAATGTGACATTAGTTGTGCCATTTTCTCTACTCTAAAATCCAATGGTCTAATAATTTGCAGAAAAAAATGGTTCAAAACCATTAAAATTTGTCGATAAATCTTTGGAAAGAGGCTTATGCTTTATGAGTAAAGTTTGAAAGTTTGAGTGGTTTTGTGTGCCTGTTAGCTGTGAATTGCCATTGTTTGAAGTTTTCAAAGCTTAAATGATTTATAGAGGGTAGCTTCGTGATGAAGGAGGTATCAAAGTTAGGCCTCTACCTTCCCTAAGCTCTTGTTTGTGGCAAGCAAATGTAGTTAGATCTTGCTTTTTCAAACCGAGAATCCATTCGCTCTTGCGTATCAATTATAGAACTCATTCGCAACCGGCAGACTTTCAAAATTAACTTTTCTTACTTCATGGGACCTCAACCTCTTAAGGTTCATGCCAACATTGTCCTCAACACTATCAATGTTCACAAACTGTTCACTATGGCCATGTTATGCCCCTTGTTCATTGAAATACTTCTTCTCCCCCATTGATAGGCTATCAAGACTTTTGCAGAAATAATAAACAAATAGTATCAAGACTTTGTAAACAATAGATTTACAATAGACTTTGTAAACAAATAGTATCACTGACTATTGCAAGTATAATTTAGCAATAGATTTATGGGACCAAGATTTTATGCAAACAATATCCTCCAACCTCACCCTCTACGCCTCCATCTTATGCGCTTCACAATAAACGCAAGCTCTTCTCGATCCACCTCCCACCCTCTTGGCAGCCAATCTTGCTGCGGCACCAATCTCACCACCAACGGTCCCGCCCATTTAGTCTCCAACTCCTCCGGAACCACTCCCTTAATCTCAAACTGCTTTGTCAAATACTCCTCTTCCGTCACTCTCATTTCCTCATTCTTCTTCTTCCTATACCTAGGGTTCAACATTCTAAACGCTTCAATTGATTCTTCACGCCTCAATAGTTAATCATTTGGTCAAAAGTTCGATTCAAGTCGCCCAAAGGATATATCTTGTTTACCAAAAGAAAAAAGCAAAAGAAGAACTAACTTCTAATAGACTTAAATCCATTTTTGACCTCCTAAGTGCACATGTTTATATTCAAATGGATCAAAATCAAATTTGCATATCCCTCCAAAGAATCTAAAAAAACACATAATTGAATATTACTGGATGTCTTTTGTGAAAATTATTTGCATCAAATCAAATTCCTTTCTCAAAATCGAACCAAACAACATAGTATAAATTTTAATAGTATTATAGTTTTCATCAACCAAAACTAGTCTAATCTAAACTGCACCGCGTGTTGTTTTAATCTTTGGACCAAGTATTCTTTTTTTAAATCAATAACCCAAACTGAATCAGATAGTCTTTTTTTGCCTCAAAACAATAAAAGAAACGCACCGCAAACACTCTACTCCTAAGTATCGCAATTGTGCTATTTTAGTAGTCTTTGTTTTATCAATTGATAAAATCCTAAATTCCTTTTGGTGGGGGCATAGCAGTGGTAATGATAGATGAATGCATTTGCTTTCTTGGAAAAGGCTCTCTGTACACAATAACATGGCAAAATGATATTGTGACATTTTTGCTTCAAGCATCGACCATAACCCTGATTATGTTTGGCGTAGTATTTGAAAAGCTAAATTCAAGTGGAACATCAGATAAAATACCGGTATGGAATAACCCTTGGATCCAACACAGTATGGCTCTGCAGCCCCCTGCTCACGCGAATATCGCTTTTCAAAATGTAAAGGTGGTTCATCTTTTAATGTCCCACGACAAATGCTGAAAGTAACCTGCTAATTTATGCACTTTTCGACATAACAATGCAAGACAAATTTTGAAAACTCCTTTGTTTCGGTATGTTCAAACCTATGCAACAGTGTGGAGATATTAAAAGGATGGTATGTACTCGATGCAAAGTGCATATCATTTTTGTATCACTCAAGTTGCCATCGATAAAATCATGGTGTTGAAGGCAATTGGAATCAAATTTGGCGCGCCCAGCTACCACCGAGAATCAAGAAGTTCTAATGGTGTACGAGTCGTAATTGTATCCCTATAGGATCAAGACTTCTTTAGTGTGGGGTTTAATGTCCGACATCTTCAGCCATAAAACTCAACAATTTTGCAGAAACTACACACAAACCAAAGATAGTTGTTCAGTGTCATGCTTAGGAGCCTTTGGACAAAAGAAAAAAAAGGCATGGAAGGAGCAATACTAATGAAAAAATTCACGAGGTTTGTGTAAGAGCACATCCACTCTATTAATGAGCTGGATAAATGCTCACTCTGAGCGGCAAAACACGTCTCCAACATACGCACAAGATGCATGTATGGTGTGTCCAAACCTTTGTCAGGAAATTATATATGCAATGCTGATGCCTCTTTCTCTAATACTCTTGACAAGATGGGCGTTGGCATATGCATTAGAGATGACCAAGGAAATTCAATGCTCGCAAGGACCCTATCCTTGAGGTTGACACAGGGTAAGTAGTTGGGCTATTGAAGGCACTTGAGTGGGTTAGAGATTTGCAACTACTCGACATGGATTTTGAGATAGATTCTAAAAGAGTGGTTGACACTCTTTATAGTCGGAACTCGGAAACCTAGCGTCTTAAATTATGGTACTATTATTAACGATTGCAGATGCATCCATTTTACATATCTTGTGGACTCTTATGTAAAGTTCATTAGCAGATAGGTCAATGAGACTGCCCATAATCTTGCTGGATGGCTTCATTTTTAGCTAATCTCCATAATTTTATTGACATCCCTACGTATATCCAAACAATTATTGTAAATGGAATGTTGTAAGTTTTTACCGTAAAAAGAAAAAACGTTTTCTCATTTTCTAATCTGCTCGTCCCTCCCATTTACATTGAACCGACACAACTAATAAATGACACCTACTAACTCACAAAGTTAGTGAGATTTTTTATTATACTATTAAGAATTATACTAATAAAAATAAAATAAAAAAAACAATAAGAAACGTTGAACATCAAATTATTTCCAAATAAGAACATCGATTTTTATCAGTTTTATATCTAAGCTGCTCGTCTAATATTTCTTCTTCCACAATACTCATGATTCACCGTTCTCAAACAAAATCATGGGCAGTGATTCATATGCCATTTTGTCAGCAACACCAAATTCAGGAGACCACAATACACATGGGAATTACTTTGGTCACTAGTCGGAGAAATGAGAATTGTCGCGTCATTTTTCAGAGATCAAAGCTATTTGATTAGCTTTTGACTCACTAAATTATTTCATAACTTTTGAAAAAAAGATTTGAATTAGAAGGGGTCCGGGGGTTGGTTACATAAAGGGAAGATGTTAGCACCCTTTACGTTCGTAGTACTCTACGAGAATCTTTCGACTTTATTTTATTTTTGTGCTATAAACTTACTTAATTTTAAAAATGGAATGAATGGTGAATAAAGAAAAGAAAGAATCCTAATATCTACATTTTTATTGATTCGGAAGGACTATGTCTTTTGCCTATGTACCCTTGAGGGATCAGAACCTCGTAGTTCGGGGTAAAAATTCCGATTGATTTGTTTTGTGTTTTTTATTAGTTTTGAAAAAAGTTTTAAAGTAAAAAAGCCAAGTGGCAAAATAAGCTTGTATGCGTTTTTTAATATTGAAGAAAAATTACTCAAAATAGAATTAAATTGATTTAATATTTGATTAAAGAAATAAAATAAAAAGGGATCACTTGATTATTGAACCAAAGTTTATTGTGAAAAATGTTTTTTGTGATTTTGTTATTTGCATGTTTTTGTTATTTTTGAATAATTAAACTAACGGAGCGGAAAAATAAAAGCGTAGGGACCTTATGGTGGCGTCGGACCACCACAAGGACCTTTTACCTAAACTACCAAGCATAAAGGTAAACATACACCCACTCACGCACACGTGCACCTAAACTATTACAAAAAAACCTATTAATACATTCTAGGGACTGCGATAAAAATAAATAAATTACATGAAAGCCTATTTTTACATCCTAAATTATGTGCAAAAAGCGAAAATAAAGAGATAAATTACATTGAAGCCTAATTACATTTTTTAAGTGGCTATAAAAATAATTAAAGATGCTAAAAAATAAAAATAAAAAAAGGAATGTAACAGGAAATAAAATAAGATGCAGTGAAATAAGTACAAGTAAGACTAAAATGCATAGAAAATAAACGAAATGAAATAAAAAAAAAATGCATGCAGGGGGGTGCAGCAATAAGCAGGGGTATGCAGTGAGTAAAAAAGGATGAATTGGGCCTAAGGGACAGGCTGGTCTTGCAGGGAATTGACTGGGGCCGGTTCGGTCAAAACCCCAGGTCGGTTCAAGGAGAACCAAACCGGTTCAAAGGGATATATAAAGGGTGTAAGACCCATTTCCCTTCATTTTTCAACTAATACTCTCTCTTTTTTTTTCTTTCCTCACCGTATCCTCTCTTCACTCTCTTCCATGTTACTGTGTAAATCGCAGGTTCTTCTGTTGAAAGTTTTGTGCGTCCTTTTTTGTGTGCTGCAGGTTCTTATTTATAGTGAAGGATCCTGGGCTAGGGTTTGTTCAAGAGAAGCAACAGAATTGCCCTGGCTTGGGGAGAAATGCACTCTGCAAATTGAGTGTGACGCATGACAGGCTGTTTGGGATGAACCCAGACCGTTTTTAGACCTTTTTCCTTCGGACTTATCTGATATACTTGGACCGCTTCTTTTTTGGACTTTCACAGACATTAAAATAAATGAATAATAATATTTAAGAAAAAGGAAAAAGAAAAGAAGGATAAGGACAAAGCAGAACAAGAAAAATAAAAATAAAAATAAAATAATCGAGAAATAAAGAAGATTTTTTTTATCAAGGTTAATTAAAATAAAAGATGGAACCCAATAATAAAGATAAAATAAGAATAAAAAACAATGAGAGAAGAGTGCCCGACTCGGAACCAAAAATGAGGTATTTTAAAATACCTCTCTGCCGAAATTTTGTCTGAAAAGTCGGAGATTATTTAGGGCTAAATGACGCGTGTCAGTGGTGTCTTAGGTCGAAAATTGGGGTATGACAAGAATATACTAATCTAGGATATTATAAGTGACTGTATTAAGTAGCTCACGTCCTTAATGAATAAAAAAAAGTCATTGATAAATGATAATCTTTCAGAGTTGCATTTTGAAATAACAATTTCCCTTGGTTACAAGGACGGCTACCACCCACATTTAGGATCACATCAAACGAGAAGCTACATGATAAAGTAATGAGTGGGAATGCTTACCAGATGAGAAATTTTATCATTTTCGGGAGCCAAGAGAATCCAACTTTGGAATTCAGAGGTAGTAGCATGCATACCATTTTACTCATCTTTTATAGAGGAAAAATTGTGAGCAAGGACTGCAGAGTAACCATATTTTCAATCAAATCCTTGACCATAAACTTCAAAAACATGGATGTTCACATCAATAACATATGGAATTCGGTAACAAAGGGGGACAAACTTTATCCCATTCTACCTGAATCTATGAGAATAATTTTGGCCTTAATAATGAAGTTCCAACTATGGAACCTGAAATCTTTCACCTGACAGTAAGCAATATGTAGTTCCCAGACCAGGTTTTTGATGTCGGTGTAGCTTCTTCTGACACATGATTCTATTATACTCTTGTTCAAAAAAGAACACAAGTGTAGAGTTCACATTCTCGAAAACCAAGCTTTATGGACTCCTTCATAGCTTTATTCATTGCAGAAATAGATCTACCTCGTTCTACATGTCAAGCATTTTCAAACAACTTATGATAGTTCCTTAGTTCTCATTAGTGATCCATGTAGCTTCAAAATGAAAGGGGCAAGGGAGTTTCACTTGAGGAATACATCCCAGCCTCAAAAGGATGGGATTATGATCCAAGTGTTGGCGACAAAAGACCTTTACAAAATGTCATTCTCCATTTAAAGCTAGCCAATCATTTGTCAAGATTTTTGGCAATGACTTTATTTCCTTTGCAGTGTCTGTGCCATAAAAATCTCTCCAATGACGTTTATAACTACCAATTTAAATCTTTCAAGCTACTGAGAAGCAGCATCAAATCTTACCAAGAGAAAGTTTCCCCCTATTTGGTACCCTGGAAATCATACCTTAATGAAATCTCCCATTGTGGTCTGCAGATCCCATGCACGAGAATCTGGATCACAAAAGTAGTTTCAAAGAGCACAAATGACTAAAATTTAATTGCATACCTCATATATAAAGCTTTTAATGGTCGTGCGGATAGGTAATATTGAGTTTCTAACGAGCAAGAAGAAATTATCTTCTGCAGAAGGCAACTCAGCTGTTCCATTAAAATAACAGTTTTGCCAATCGTAAGATTGTATTGCACAAGTGATCCCACTCAGTCATTTTAAAATGATTAAATCCCCCTTATCAAAATAACATGATGCAAACCTGCTAACATAGACAAACCCTAGAAACATGATACAAGGACCAAGCATTTAGAAAACCTATATCATAAAGAATGTATTAAAAATATTGCACAAATAGAAGACATATAAACTCAGTCTCATGCATGTCAAAGTACAAATATACACCAAAAAATGCATATACCCCTCGGTGCAAAGTGAGGGCAAAAACATTTAAAACTTGTTTGCATGTATGACCAAGTGTCCAACACTGGCTTACCACTAATCAAGAAATATCTAATATATTTTCTGACTCCTCAAATGTCAGAAATATCATCCATTTTTTGCAAGAGTTAGTTAGCAAGTCTTAACAGTCCTTACTTAAAACCCACTTGAGCAAGATGTTGTCCAAATTATATGAGTTGAATGACTGAATCCCATAAAAAATTATTTACTTGAACAATGTATTAGCCTCTAAAGTTTTATTTCCATGGACTTCAATCAAAGAAGTAAAAGATAATGAATAGAACTGATACCCCGAATTTCCATCTGAGCAATAAGAGAACTAGTTCGACCAAGGTCTCATCTAAAACATTTAATAATTACTAGTGATCGGCTATACAAGTTGTTGGAAGTTATTCTCCCAACTGAAGAACAATGAGGACACTTAGCAAGTGTGATTATGATTTTTCCATCAAATTCTAAGCTTTTACTTTTAATGTTAAAAACATAAAATATTGATTGACCATCAAAAATATATAAACCAGTTTTCAAGAACTGAATTGAAATCATTTATTGACCATCACAAAGCATGTTCCATTGTTCAAAAGCTGAATTGAAAAGCTTCTACATATTTCTTATTGATAAATCACAGTTATTTCATCCTTATGTATAACTTCACTCATAAATTTAAAGGTAAGGGCCCAATGGAAAATGCAGTCACTACTTATTCTCATGGAATCCAGAGGCACACTACTCCAGGTATATTAAAACACATTGAAATTGACAAACCAACACTACATGTCTTGATAGCTAAAGTGTTAGGACCCAACATGACGTGTTTAAGTACTTAGTAGGGTGTCTAAATAATAGGAATATTCTACTTAAACACTTTTTCAGGTTCTCTTTTCAATATAATTAGGTCCCAACATGCAGGTTCTTTTCATGGTTCTTTTCAATTGGACTGGGTTCCAATTCTCTGGTTCATCACATATAACTAATATACATTTATATATTGTTAAAATGCAACACAAATCAGTTGGAAGAAAGCTTATTGAATGAAGAAGCTGAGAAACACAAGAACTGAAGTAACTTGCACAACAAGCTATTGACACCTTAGTTAAGTTTAGAGTTAGTTA
>Ga0099826_10001545_pt1 | contig 13956 bp, 11 predicted proteins | sample Mtrugardesep15_FD_76830 | JGI IMG/M metagenome (GOLD analysis project Ga0099826, IMG submission 76830) | Root nodule microbial communities of legume samples collected from California, USA - M. trunc garden sep15 | ecosystem: Host-associated > Plants > Roots > Nodule | place: USA: California... | reverse complement strand
TCCATACTTTCTCCATTCATAGCCATCTTCAATCAAAATTGAGCTATCCTTCTCCCAAGTAAGTGCTTTTGATCTTATCAAAGTGAAATAGTCTACCAATAAATATCATATTTCTTTGTACAATTAACTCATAATCTGCTAAGCTAAATAAATGTTTTACGAAATCAATAGCATTACATCACAGTTATAAAAAGTAAAGAAGACACCTATTGTGAGACGTAGAGAGTAAATAATGTTTCATCACTTAATTAACACCACAATAGACTCTAATTAACAATGATGTCAAAAATAAACAAAAGTTGGGATCCTCTCCATTTTCCAACATAAATGGAAGTGTTCACTACTATCTATCGTATATTTATTTCAAAATCATAGTAATGAATACTTCCATTTATTTTGAAAAATGAAAAGGATCCCAACTTTTTTTCTTTTTGACATCACTGTTAGTTAGAGTCTATCGGGGTGTTAATTAAGTGATGAAAACTCGCAATAGTTGATATTATACATTACACACTATTTATACTTGTTTTTAAATGTCAGATTCAATAAATATAAAATGCTACCTCACACATGCTATGCCAAGATGTGCACATAAAACTTTCGGGCCGAAGGACCATGTTTTTGATTTGATCATTTATTTTAGTCGGCTAAAACCCATTGTTTTATCCGAAAATTGCTCAATAGGCCCTTCAATTGTTAACATCTCCTCAAAAACCTAAATACTTCTATCAGGAGTAACGAATCTAACAAAGTTTAACTTTTCTGATCGTTAAGTTCAAGGGTTACGACCTAATCAGCTTGTAAATAATAAAGGGAAATGCTAATGAATTTAATATAGTGATAATTTTGATTTCATTCGTATATTTTTATTTTTGCTAATATTAAATTTAGGGTGGGGATGAAGACACAGTCTAAGGTAGGAAAGAAATTGGGGTTCAAAAAGTATTTACTTTACCTCTCTCTAATGACACTTCTTGAATTCAAGATCTCTCTCTTTTTAACCACTAGATCAAATCTTTGGAGTTTTTGATTTCATTCATCAGGCAAAACAATAAATATAAAAGGAAATTAGAACCATTGAAAGTGTGTTTCAAGTGTGAAAGGTTAAGTCTCACATCATCTATGATAGGAAAAATGTTGGATTTATAAGAGAAGTGACCTTTCACTTGTTTACTTTCTTTTTTGACAAGTCTTGTATACCACAAGATTGTTTCTTGAAGTGAAAGACAAGTAGAGCAATTTCTATATGAGAAATGATTTTTGTACAGTCATTTTGTGACAACTTTTGTAACAATGTTCTCTCTCATACTTACATTAAATATTTACTTTCTCTTTGTTTATTGTTTTGGTTTCTGTGCCAATACCTATTTTTCTTTGTAAATTTATGGTTGTTTCAAAAGTTGTCATACAAATGGTTGTTCAAATAACACCCATCTTCCTATATATATGTTTTATTCCTTCGTTACAAGATAAACCAGTTAGAAATGACATTTTTCTTTTTCTTATACTTTTGTTTTAGGGTGGTGTAAGATGTAGTTAGATGTTTTCTTTAGAGAATGTGGGTGTACTGGGGCATTAAGGTGGGTGTTTGAGAGTAGTTTGTGTGGTGTGACAATTTTCATATATTGTTATTCTTTGGTTGTCGTTAGACATTGACCGCGATTTTTTCTCTGATTTTGGAGTTTTCCACACTATGTTCTTGTGTTTTGATTGTGTTCCTTTATTTTCTCTTTGTCGGTCTTTCCAACACCTGGTATCAGAGCCTTGATTCAGTTTGGTGGGGGAGCGGGAGTTGGATCTTGTGTTACATCTTGTTATAGGATGTGAATTCACACTTGTGGAGGAGATTTTTGAATTTCAAGAGTGAGTGGTTAAGTCTCACATCGCTTATGAATTAGTAAAATGTTATATTTATAAGAGAGGTGGCCAACTAACCTGCTACCTTAAAGTTTTAGATGCAATATTGAGTCTCTTTTATAGTCTTGGAGCATTGTCCCATTATTAGCCATGTGTTTTTCTCTCAAAAAGGGAAAAAATAGACAAGGGCACAAGCAATGTCTATGTCTATGTTTAACTTAAAAGACGTAAGGTAGTGTTAAAACATGTTTACGGGGTTAGTATTAGATTATCATAACAATATTGGTGATGGTTTTTACCATCACCACATTGTTGATTTTTGGATTTTTACAATTGTTGTATTTGGATTTCAAAGCCAATTTTGAAAAAGAATTTTCATTTACCGGAGTTATTATTAGGTTGAGTCACGATCGGGTTGTGCTCTTTAAGACGTTCCCAACATTATCCAAAATTATGCGAGACAAACTACCAATCACGCCGCTTACAGGATAAAATAAATCCATTTACAATTGTACGATTAACTACTGTATTGTAGCTAATCATTCGAAAATAACATATACAATATGATACAAAGACGACTTTTAATTTTGGCTTAAACACACTTTTGACGCCTTAACTTTTAAAACAATTGCGATTTTAGCCCACTGACAAAAAAAAAATTTGGCCCCTTTCGTCCCAAAATTGCTGAGAAGACACCACGTGTCCCAAAAAGGGGTCATAATTGCAACTTTTTATAAAGATAAGGAGTCAAAAGAGCATATTTCCCTTATGTTAGGGAGTCAAAAGACCATATTTCCCTAAACATAGGGGGTCATTTTTGCCATTTTTTTAAAAGGAGGCTAAAATCGCAACTTTTGTAAACTTAAGGGATGAATAGTGCGTTTAAGCCTTTAATTTAATACTGAACCTAATCAATTATGAAACTATGATCATTCTAACCTCTAACTTCTCCAGAGACAGAAAATAACCAAAGGATATATACTTTTAAGATCATTACTAATACTGAAGTGAGATTATTATATCTCAAAAGGGACTACGATCACAAAAGAAAACAGTATTCCGAAGGGACATAAATTATAGAAGGGGTCATGCTCTTAAGACCATTCTTAATTTGGAAGAGACACTTTACCTAAAAGGGACTATGATCTTAAGAACACTCTTAATTCTAAATGGACAGAAAAAAAGATGAATTTGAAAATAGCTCGTTAACACAAGCTGAAGGGAGAAGAGAGAATGAGTTCTAGACAACTCAATAAAACTCTTTGGATTGTCTTTTGAACTGAGTAGAGTCCTATATTTATATAGAGATTTCCATAATATTACGATACACACTACAAACGAAATACATCCCATCCTTCTCAAATTTTGAAATCTCGGTATCTTGCTGAACCGAAGTGAACAACAACATCCAACATATATGGTATGCCAAAATATCACAAAATAGGATGATAACATTCTCAAAATGCCACTTTTTTCTATTAGGTTTAAATTAGCCACTAATTATAATCCCTTGCACCGTTGGGTGCATTAACGCTGACAATTCTATAACATGGTCCAGATGGATTCAATGATGGTCCCACACAGAAATATTTGTCCTTAACCATATACTCCTTCTAGGCATGGCAATGGAGTGGGGTGGGAACGAGTTTTACCTTCCCCGTCCCCACACCCTACTCCCATATGTTTACTCGTTACCCTGACCAAACCCAACAGGGATGAGAAATCGAATCTCATCCCCATCCCCGACGGCTTAAGGTATACCCGTCCCATACCCATCCCCCGTAGTGGATTTTCTTTTTTAATAAAAATTAAAGTATTTTTCAGCCCCGAGCGCAATGTTGTAATTCATTATTCATGAAAGAGATGATGACGATCAATGGCTATGGTGATGGTGAAGATAGAGGCTTGGCTATGGTGATGGAGAAGAGAGAGGCCGAGAGTGAGATATGTAAGAAGATATGAGGGAACTATGATAAGTGAGTGTCATATGAAAGACTGAGACTCTGACAATGTGAGTGAAATGATTTAGGGTTTCAGATTCTATTTATATAAAAGTGGTAATAAATTGATTTTATACATTCGGGACGGGTTTGGGTATGGGTTCGAGGTGGGTATCTATATCCCCGTTACCCGTCCGGTACCTGTGTTTTGAAATTGGGGAAAACCCAAACTCATACCCAAACCTAGTCGGGAAAACCCGTCAAAATGGGTTTGGTTCGGACGGATACCTGCGGGTATGGGTTTTGTTGCCATGCCTGACTCCATCGAAAGTCATCGTAAATAGTTGACTTTTCATTTCATATGCTTCTCCAAACCCTTACTTGGGTTGTGTCCTGCACGAGTGGCGAAAAAACCACTAGTGAAAAAATATATATCTTTGAGTAGTATGGTGATTACAATATTTGGTGATGTGATGAAAAAACCATTGAAATGTTGAAAGCTCTGAGACTTTAAAACCCCATGTCACCATATTATTATGGAACCGTAAGCCGCTCCCATGATAACCAATGCATGCCCTTATTGTTGCCATTACCATGACCAAACCAAAAAGCATTGGGCATCTTCTCGATTTCCTTAACTAACGAATTTGGAAACAGAAAAATGCTCATTACATATGACGGGATGGATTGAAGAACATTGTTGATGATAAACTCTATACCTTCTTGAGAGATTTACTACTCCAAGAATTCATTTTATGCCAAAATCGATTCTTGATAAATGGGAAAGTTTTTGCTCATTCTTATATGATCATGTTGGACCTAAACTAGTTTGCCTGAGGGTTAAGATCTGTTGCATAGACGGAGAAGTTGGTCAATCATGGTCTGTCGTGAGTCCTTCATTGGTGGGGGTACCTACACATGCTCTGATGCTTAAGTCGGTAAGTGTTTAAGGAGAGTAAGGTACATGGCTCATTAGAAACTCACACGTACAAATGAATAGATTGGAATTCGAATTTTGATCGCAATGTCCGGATTAACAATTTCAACATTTTTACCTGTTTAGTTAGGACTTATTGACATGTATTTTATTTCTACTAATGGCATTTCAGTTCATAATGAATTCTCTTATATAGACTACATGATTATCTCGCCTTTATCTACTTTTGTGTATAGGGTTTGAAGTATTTTAGTATACTTTTTTTAATATTAAATAATCTTGCACTTTGCACGATTGATAGATGTATAAATTGTGGTTTTTCTCTATTAATAATATCTGCTTCTTTATATTTTATAATATACATCATGGCACTATATAATTTTGATAAAGAAGAAGGACAACATATACATATATATAACAACAACATAATTATGTAAAACATGATTAACTTCCTACCAAGGCATGCATATATGACTTCTAAATCTTACTTTCTTTTGTAGCAGCCTCTTTGAGTTTTAAAACTCTTGCAAGCTTTATAATCTGTATCCTCAACTTCAAGCTTTGGGCAATTTCCATGAGACAAATCTTTGATATGCAAGACCTCCTCATTGAAGACATCATTATTAGTGTTCAATAGAAAAAGAGAATTTGTGAATGATCTAAGTACCTTCCGAACAAGATCTTCAGTAAAGGGTAATTGATCTAAATCTCCATTGTGAGGAATATTGACCAATTTGTGAGAAATTACTTCAAGTAATTGATTTGCAGTGTCACGACCTCTAATTAGCTCTTGTTTCATAATTTCCTTTCTACAATTTGAAGGATGTTGAATCTGGTCCATTATAGATTACTTAGGAAGTAAAACCTAGGTAGGTATAAAGGGCTAAGAGAAGAGGAGAGACTTTTGTTGAAAATGGCATTCCCCAACTACCTACCAACATTAAAAATTGTTACTATTTAAAGTCGAGACAAAATTTTCAAATAACTAGGGTTGGTTTAGGGTTCAACCAGCTAGATAAGTGAATAATTAACACAAGATTAAAAAAAAACACATTTCTTTAAAAAAAAATATTACTTTTTTTTTTAATAGATAACATATTAGTTTTTTTAATAAATTCTTTTTTTACTCACCGATAAAAGAAAATTAAGAAATCGAAATTTTTAATAGATTTTTTTTACTGATTCACCGATGAAAGAAAGTTTATTATTTTTTTTACCAAAACCTATGAAAGAAAGTTAAGAGAAAAAAAATATATTTATGTTTTATTCTTTAAAATTACTAATGATAATTCACAATACTTTTTTTAAAAAAGTAATAATCCACAATATTATTATTTAAAAACAAAAATAAACAACAAAGACTTGTATGCAATACTCCTATCGGGGTTTGGAATAATTAACAGTTGCCTCAAAAAAAATATTATTATTAACAGTAATTAATATCAAAAACTAAGATCCAGTTCTTCAAAAAAAAAACTAAGATCCAGTCAAACAATAATTCTTTTTGAAAGAAAGAATGATTAAATCTAATATGAGGAATTACCTGTCTTTAGTAGCACCTTTGATTCCAAATTGTTTTTGGTTTGTCCACAAAAAACTTATCAACTCTTCTTCATCTCCGTGTTTTAAGGAAACTCTTGGGCATTCTTCTCTGTGAAAAGAATAAGTTACACCACCTTCATCATATGCAACTATAACTACTAAGAAATACATATTGTTTATTACTCCGTATGTTCTTTTATAACTGTCACTTTTGCATAAAAATTTTGTTTATAATTAACTGTCGTTTTCAAAGTTCAATATATCATTAAATATTGTTTTATCTATATTACCCTTAGATATTTATTGCAGAGAGAAAAATACATGAAATGAGGTATTAATTAAATGATTAAAGTTATTATAGGAAAAAGAAATATTGTTATGTAAAAAGTAGTAAAAGTACTTTTAATAAAGCATCCTTAAAAAAAAGTAGTACTAGTACTATAAAGCATCCTTAGAAAAATGTACATAAAGCATAATAGTAAAATATATTAATAATTTTAAAAGTTACTTCGTCACTCCCTGAGTTCCATCATTGTAAATTTTATATACAAATTAAGAAAATATGCAAATAAAAGATATTATTCATTTGGTTTATAGCCAAAAAGTTGGAAGACACATTCTTCGTCTTACAAGTCAATTTTATAACGATGCGTTAGATTTGACGTAAAAACTAGTCGAATATAATTGACTAGATAGGATAGTAATAGTTTTACTGTACCTTGTCATGTAGTATTGGTGTTATATTATATGGGGTGCGAGTAGTATTATTTAGATGATAAAATTTAAAATAAAATTATTAACGATGTTCTATTGAAAATTGAAAAGGTTTATTAAAAAATGGATATGGTTGTTCATTTTAGGATATATTTTTATTTATAGATAAATCACTCATTTTACTTAATATGTTACTCTCTTAAACTTAATTAATGAATAATTGTAGGAACACATTTATTACACATAATTTTCAACACACACTCTTTTATTAGTTAAGATTCATGAGTCCAACTAAACTTATAGATGATGAAAAGGATTTGAGGGACTCATGAATTTTAACTAATAAAAAATAGTGTATCGGAAAACATGTATTCTCAACACTCCTCTTAATTTATATATATTGTATATTTGAAAAGAAAAAAAAAAGTATATAGTCTTTTCATGCAATTCACATGCTAAAAATGTCACGGAAACATTTGATATGATGAGCTGCGAGCTTGGACCCTTGATGATTCACATATTGGCACTTTCTTTATGAATGTTTCGACGATAAACTCCTTCAAATAAAAAAAATAACGCATTACATTATGTACAATCACATCATATATTGTAAGACAGAGTGAGTAATAATTTAATGAGAAATATTGAAAATTACAGTATTTTATTAAATTTCTTTTTAATAATCTCTCTTTTTATAAGATGAAATCAGTTTGAATTTCACCACCTTATAAAACATAGAAAAATGTTAACGAGTATCCTAAGTGCATTGTTTAAGCATCTAAAAGTAGTAATTTTTACATTATAAATTGTACAATTTTGATTTTAACAAGTGTTTGACTTATATTTTCAAGACATAATTTCTTTATATAAGTTTCTTAAACAATACTCTTAGAGCACAAGACCCAAAAACATATTGTTTAAATATGAAACTTACATTAATTTCATATAAATTTTAAACAATAATGCTTCTACTTTCCAGCACCTTATAAAATCTTAATCATAACTCCTCCTAGGACACATGATAAAACATTAAAACTACCTAGGAATCTCGAGACAATTCAAGACAAGTCCAACAGCTAAAACTAACTTTCCGACGTTACACGACAAATAAAATACAAAGGAATATGCTGAGTGATGTCACAAAGATTACGCAAGTGCTTCAAGTTATACCGTCACAACTCACAAACCTCCAATTGACAATTACTCATTCATCATTAATTATAAAATTATTTTTTAAAAAAAGTTTATCTTAGATATATGATCATCTACTAACAGATTTATATATGAATTTATTATTCGATTTAAAAATATACCATTTATTAAAAAGTTTATTTATAAGAGTATATTTTTAAAAAAAAAGTTTTATCTTAGATATTTGATCATCTACTGACAAATCTATATATGGATTTAGAGGCATTCTTCTATAGTCATAAATATAAATAAATTGTGTTTAGTCACACATACACATCACCGAACACTATTCATTTTCTCCTACACACTTGTTTTTTGTTTTTTAATATTATTTTTTTTGTTGAAATTAGTCCTCTGCTCATTTAATTTGTTTTGTTTTTGCTTTTTTATTTATTATTTATCATGGCTCCAACTAAGATGGAGCCATCCTACTAATTTTTCTTTTTTTTCATTTTTGGTATTTTTTGCCTGAATTTATTTTTTGCAAAATGTCTTACAAATGAATTTATTCCCAACACTTCTCATGTATGAAATTAATGATATATTAACTATAACTAGGGGTGTGTAAAAGAATTGATTAACCTTAACCAAATCACAAACCAAATTTGATTCATATTTTAAAAGCCCAACCCAATTACTTAAAACCAAAACCAATCCATATCATTTCAAACAACTAAAATCAGTTTACCGTTTCATTGAACCGGTTGAAACTAGTTTTTTCTAAATTAAAAAAATTCATGCGTTCTTTAGATTCAAAACGTGATTCTCTCCTTTTTTTCTCAGAAACGCGAGATTCTCCTTTTTCTCAGAAACGCGATTCAGTGGGAGTGCTTAAACCAAACACGATTCACAACTTCTCTTATGTTTTCTTCATAGATGAAACTAGTTCACAACAAACATGACAAATCAAAAACGTGATTTAGGGTAAAAAAACACCTATCAGCGAGTGTGAGAGCGTGATTAAGGGTCAAAAACGCGATTCAGGTACAAGATTATTTCGATTGCAGCTACAAATCTTTCAATTCTAGAAAGAAACTCGTCGTCATTAATGGAAGCTTAAACACATTGCAAAGCTATTTTGTGTTCAACTTTTACAAGAAGAAACAATTCTGGCTTTACAATAAACAATTGATTTTCATAAGTGATTTTTTTTTTCATTACGCCTATCTTTACTCTTGTGAAAAGGGGAAAAAAATTTAAGGAAGTTTTTGTGTGTGTGTTGCGGTTGAGATTGTATACCAGTTTTGAATAAAGAAACTTGCTAAAACTGGATTAGTTATAAAAACCGGGTTTTTTTTTTTTATAACAGCCGGATCTAAACTGGTTTCAAACCATAACTGAGCTGATTTTGTTAGAAAACTGAATTTTAGAACAATGGTTTCAGGAACCAAACCAAAATCAATATTTTGGTTTTGGTTTGGGTTTTAACTATGCACACCCCTAACTATGTCTATAATAGACTTAATGTACTATTTATTAATATTTTTTATAATGTGTGAATAATCTTAAAACAATCACACTAAAAGATAACAAATGAAATATTTATTTTCTAAGCAAAGTAAATTACATTAATTAAAGGTAAATTCTTATTTAGATAATTCATTTGAGTTCACACAAATTAAAATTATCTATTTGTCTTTTATTATTTATGTTATTAACATAAATAAATGAGTTTTTTTTTTTTTTGAAAGAGCATAAATAAATGAGTTGACGATCTTGATTGATGTAAACATAGTAAGGTGTGTGTCGAATAAGATGATGACCTAGTGAAGTGAAACTACCTGGCTCCTACAAAGTCCGCGTTACATTTGAAGTCAAAAAATGCTGTTAGTATGGTATGGTTGTCTTTGGATATAAATTATAGTAAATGCCAAACAACAACATATGATAGCGATAATTCTTCAAAAAACATATGATAGCGATAAGAATGGTATTACTAGCTATACAATCTTGAATAACCAATTAGTCAAAAAAATATCTTGAATAACCAGTTAGGGAAATAACGAGAAGTTAAGAATCAATCACCAATCTGGCTTTTGTCCAGACATGCATATATACATATATCCCAAATTACCCTTAACTAGCTTGAATAAACATATAATCCCAACATGAATCAAAGGGTATTATTGTTTTCAAAATGTGTTCTCAACAGCATGACGTTGGCCTGATGAGCTCACTTTACAATCTCATTAAAACTATACCAATCAAAATAAGAGAAATGTTACCATGACACTTTTTAAACAAATGATATTAATTATTGCTACATGTTAACCCTTTAACAGATAATATATTTAGGTTTTGGCCCCTCTGTGCATAAATAATGATATTTGATGTTATAGACATTTTTGGACTTACTATCTTAACTTTAAATGACTCATAAGTACTTTTCAACGAAGTTTGTTTAAAAGATGAATGACAGTGTAAACATTCTATGACTTAAAGGATCAATTTGTAACAAAAAATAACCTAAATGACCAATTGCTAATATAAAATACTTAAATGACTGTTTTAAACATGTAACTTAAATGATCGAGAGATGTATTTGGCCTAGAAAAAAACTGAAAGATGGCTAGGGTTTCAATAATATCAATAGCATTACATAACATAGATTAGAAACAAATATACAATAAAACCTAATGACTGCTAACTTATTAATATAAAGGTCTAATAGCTTAATCTTAATACTTTATTATCGAACACCTACCCTTAAACTCATGATGCATCAACAAGAAGCATTGTGAGTTTGTCAAACAAAATACGAAAAACATACTCTATAATATAACATTTAACACTACACGTCAAACTAAAACTTACTAATTAAGCTTAAAGCTTATTACAAATTAAGCTAAAAAATAAACCAAATCAGTTGATAGCATAACCAATGAAGAAAACTAACCAAAGTGAGTTATTATCATAGAGAGAGATATGTACCAGATGGTCCTCTTTGCAAGCCGATAAATCGAGCCTGATGTTTTATACTCTCCTCATGTGTATCACTAAAAACATGAGCAACCAAACGCGACATGTAATGAATTTTTGACAATATAAGTCAATAAGAGATGTTATCCTAAACAATCTTAACATTTCTAGCACACCTAATGAGCCACATGTTAATAGGAATCACAATACCAAGTTTCTCAATATTGTCATGTGACCAAGTGAAGATCAAACCATCCTCATTAGAGAGATTGCAGCTAGGACCGACAATTAAGTTCCAAATAGTCTTTGCCCGATTACAATTAAATAGACAATTGATCAAGGTCTCAGGTTCATTTTCATAAATAAGACATGTAGAATCTAAAGAGATACCTTTATGGTTCAAGGTAGCTTGTATGGAAATCGCTAGATGCATCACTTGAATTAATAATATTTTTTGTGTTGAAAAAAATTGCTTGATAAATTTCTTACTAACAATATATTTAATTCACATTGAAATTTCGTATGTTGTGTGGTCTTCACGCACGTTTTGGTCTGTGTGAAATGAACCTGACGAGGAACTTTTGTCTATATACTCCCAAATGGGAACATTTTTTAAAATTGCAAGTAGGAATTTACCAAGTTGAATATAAAGCCACGTCCTTCTCTTTCCTCTTCATATATAAATAGTTATTAAGCCTAACTACTAGTTATAGAAGGTGCTAATTAATTTTACACTACCGAAAATATAATGGAGAATATGCTTTGGCTTCCAACAAATTATGGCAAAAAGGCAATGGAAGAAGAGCTAATAAGAGGACGTGACATGGCAAATCAATTACTTGAAGTATTAACTTTTGATGATAAGTCAAATATTAGAGAAGTTAAAGGGTCAAACACAAATTCATCAAAAGTGTTACCCTTTAATATTGTTGCTGAAGATCTTGTGCGTGAGGTGCTCAAATCATTGACAAATACACTTTTGCTCTTGAACAATGTCAAAGAGTCCAATGATGTGGCTGTTCCTATAAGTGTTAAAGATTTTTCTTTTTCACCTAATTGCCGTAAGATGGAGGAGGATTTGGATGGTGCCTACAAGAAACTCAAAACTCTCAACACCAAAAATCCAAAAGTGTCAAACAAGAGAAAGTAAGAATCATAATCTATGTTTTATACTATCTTCGTTTAAATATTTGAGTTGTTTGAAAGGTTTTATTTTCTCACAATATTAAATTTCATATCATTTGTATTTTTATAATATCGGACAAGGATTTCTTCTTCCAATTGTTCTAAATTTTTAAACATGAACAAAACTTAGCTAGATTCAACAATAATCTTGATATCCAAATTTAGTAATAAGATTGATTTTTGAGTTAATCAATTATATCATTAAAACTAATAGGCAATTTTGCAATTTCTCTCTTTCTCCGATATATGTAATATATATGTGTAAACAAATTAGTACAACTTTATTTTCTAAATCCTTTATTTTTCTCCCTCTCCTCCGCCAAAAGTTTTGCAAAATCTAGAGGTTTCTCTTCGTTCTTTGTCGTTTTACATCCATGTTTGTTTAGGGTTTTTGTGGCTCATGCTGGTTTAGAGTACAACGGATAGTCAAATCCATGTACAACCGAGAAGGAAGAGAATTAAAGAAAACCCAGAAAGAGAAACAAAACCCACCCCTAATATAATAGAATGTCATCCCTTACTTAAAAATTGTCTCCTAGTTTTTTTCTATAAAAATTATATTAATTCTTAAAATTAAAAAAATCCATGCAATGGTGGGTATATATATATATATAGTATAAGTATTTGTGTAATATTTTACTATCTATATATAATATCAACTTTCAATCTCGAGTTTGGATAATGCATGTGAGATTGGGTAACCCAAACCATTTTATACTTACAAAGTTAATATAAATTGACCATAGCTCTAATTAAATCTCAAACCCTTTCCTTTAGAATATTAATTAAATTCTTATATTGTCCAAATCCCCCTCCCCTAACAAAAATAGAAGTATATACCATGTCTGTATCCTCAAAAGACAAGTTAACAAAATTAAAAAATGTGTGATGCACGTAGATCTTCATAATTTTAATTCACAGCACAGCTAGGGCTCCAGACAGGTATATGATCATCATTACATACTTAATTGAAGAATATATGGATCTATTAATATTTTATAGATATTCTCGTCAATTGGATTAATTAGTTTATGATATTTACGAAGTATAATTGAATATATAAATCATTCATTAACAGATATTTTTGTCACCATATAAGGTCCAGTGCACCAACTTGGGAAAAGACGGCCTCCAAATTGATTGATGATGGTCATACATGGAGAAAGTACGGACAAAAGATGATAACAAATGCCAAATATTTCAGGTATATATTTATAGTGCAAATTCAAAAAGAATAAAGATCAGTCAACATTATACACTACTGTTTTTTTTTTGACAGAATTATACACTACTGTTATAATTTTATTATCATGTGAGATTCCATCAATCTGTAACATTCAAATTAAAAATTAATATAGATGAAGTTAGGTTTAAAATTTATTAATTTAAAATTTAATATGTTTACAGGAGCTACTATAGGTGCACTCACATGTATGATCAACATTGTGAAGCAATCAAACATGTTCAAAGAATACAAAAGAACCCTTCGTTGTACCGGACTACATATTATGGTCATCACACTTGCAAAAGCTCTTACCATTCAAACTTAAATTTGGAATCCATTTTCTCCTCTGATATTGATTCTTCAATATTACTTAGTTTTGATAACAACATTTCAAGTAAACAAGAATATCCGTTTGGACAGTCACCACCATTGCCACTTCTTGCATC
>Ga0099826_10001544_pt1 | contig 13959 bp, 6 predicted proteins | sample Mtrugardesep15_FD_76830 | JGI IMG/M metagenome (GOLD analysis project Ga0099826, IMG submission 76830) | Root nodule microbial communities of legume samples collected from California, USA - M. trunc garden sep15 | ecosystem: Host-associated > Plants > Roots > Nodule | place: USA: California... | reverse complement strand
GAGCCTTTGTTCAATGATGATAAAGAAGATGAACATTGGAAGGGAAATAGCAAGTGGGCTAGGAAAAAATATGAAATTGTGAAAGCCATGTTAGTTAATTGTTTGTTGTTGCAATTGCAATGTAATTAGCTATATAGCATAGAGTACATATATGTAATGAATATATACGTGATGTCCAAGTGTGAATTCTTTTTCTTGAAAAGGAGTGTGAATTCTTTTTTTGATTGAACAAGTACTAGTGTGCTACCCGTGGGACGCACGGGTGGAATTACCGTAGGCCATGGACAATGCGATGTCACCATGACATATGAACAAAAATTAAAACTATGAAAGTTATAAATTTTTTGGATAGGTTTTTGCACCAATTAATTTGGGATAACAATTACATTTTATGACATTCCTTATATTATTTTTGCTCTATATCGAGTTATGAAATTAATTTTAAGTTTTATAATGTGTTATGTGATTACTTGTAGTGGATTGAATGAGAACGATTGTTTGAAGGCAAGTTTCACTAATGTGAAGAAAAAATTGTTTGGTTTACCTATAGGCTGAATGACACCACCAGTCACCACGACACATGATTGTAAACTAAAACTATGAAAGTTATAATTTTCTTGGATGAATTCTTGCACCAATTCATTTGGGATAACAAATGAAATATTTTCTTAAAACTCATTTAAGTACATAATAGAAAACTCACAACACAAACAACTTACACATGAACTATATTCTATGAAATACTTCCTGGCACACCACATTTACGGTTGAAATCTTTAGGAGAAAAAAAAGACTTTATTTTTTGGCTTTTTCTTGCAAAGTCCACACTATCTCGATATTTTAGGCTTTTGCAACCCCTTTGTGTCTAGTAAAACTACTTCGACCGCAAACAACGACCCGTTAAAAAATAAAAGAAAATGAAACTTTCTAGTCCGTCTTGTTAAGATTATTAATTATTAACCAATATAATTAAATTCCAATCGGGCATCAAACCAAATAAAGTAGGCATTGAAGTTCTATAATAACAATGAGTATTCAATTATTTTTATTCTTTGAAATTTGAAAGAAAACAAAAATTGAAGGAAAAATTGAAAATATTTTATCTATCAAAAAAAATTGAATAAGTTTTTTGAGATACATAGGTGAAGATATTTTGAAAATTAACTAATATAAGCTTTAGGTTTGGAATTGTTTTAGTAGATAAGTTTAAAATGAAAATTTGGACATATTTCTATTAACACCGCTGTTTTAGGCATACGACCCTCCCGTGAAGTAATAAAAATTGGCCCAAAACCAACATCCCTCATTAAACCCAGCCTCTATTCTCTTACCCTCGATCAGTCATTTTCCCTTACCGCCGCCACCACCTTTTTCTCTCCCATATCACCGCCGAAATCGACCTTGTTTGGCCAAACAAACTACATTTTCTTCGCCCCTTCAACCTTCTCTTTCATTTAACTAAACAAAACCATACAAAAAAGAAGAAAAAAAAACATATCTAAAAAAATGGATCATCCCTTTTAAAGGAGTTTTCTTATCAACCTGCGATCGTTTCATCAATTGAGCATCATGTTCTTCATTCTCTACTTTTCCTTAACAAAATCCATGGAAGAAACACACTAAAATGGGTATTCATTTCTTTTTTTCATTTTTCTTTCGATAGACAATTATGCATGTCTTATATTTTTTTGCTTTATTTATATTATCTTTTTGCAAAATCTTGTGTTCCATATTTCTTCTTCATTTTTCAAAATTAAACAATTTTCTTTTTGGTTGTCTTAGATTTGAATTTCAACATCAAGTGATGTTCTCTATTAAATTGATATGATACCCGCATTGTGTCAAATAGGATTATCCCTCACGGAGGGAACCTATGATAAGTCTGTTAAATAGTTTTGATCCTCTATGTTTTCCTTTTCCTCTTTTTTATGTATTGTTCTTGAAAAACCAAAATTGAATCGATCAGGCCCTTAACTCAATGACATTTTTTTTTTTTTGTAAATTTGAATATTTAAGCCTTCTATTATCATATGAGATTGCTACCGATCTGAGTTATTGAATTTAGAAACTGTGATTTTTCTAAATGTATTCTAATGATTTTATTTCAAATGTTCATAATAAAAATTTAGTTAGTTGCGTTGAAATTTCATATAAAATGCATTTGATCAATGCTATTATTGATGAATGAACTAAATTTTACACTAATACTTATTGAATTCTATACAATTACATTTTCGTCCTTTTTCTATTGGTGACATTTTGTAAATTATTAATTATTATTTGTTTGAAGATTTAGTTCTGTCTAGAGTTAATTTGCACAATGATAAATATAAATATCACTTATTTGCATGTTAACATTTAAAACTATTTATATTGAGTGCATAAAAAGCTTTGGATGAGAAGTAGAAAAAGATTAGATCATCTTCACAAAATTTTAGTAACTTTTGAAGCCAACTCTGCATAGCCTACTATTATCTTTTGTGGGACCATTACAAAATTATAGAAAGAAAAAAAAGAACTAGCCAAAATTAGGGATCTACAATTCATAGGTTACTATAGGTTTTTTTTGTGGGTCAGCCCTATGAAAAACTTTGAGTTAAATATTTTATTCAACTTTAATTGTGGCGTCTTTGTTATTTCTTCAATCTACCGTGGAAATAACTGTCCTCAATTGTATAAGAGTTTGGATGTATTTTGTATTTTGGTAAAAATGTCTAGTGTGTATATTTAAAAAGAAAGAAACGTATGAACAATTGAAATGTTCCAAGCTAGGGCCACACGTTGCTTCCTGTAAAATGTCATATGGGTTGGTCCCCTAAGGTCTTTGTGTTGTGGAAATCTTGCACTAAGGACTATGGGTGTGGTGGGCTGCTGTGGAAATCTTGCCCTAAGAACTATGGGGTCGTCCCTAAAGGAGTATTATACAACACACGGGTCACTTGTATAACAATAATAAAAATCAAAATTTTAACACCTAATAATATCATCTAGTTTCATTTTTATGTATATTTACATTTTTAATAAAAAATTTAATAAAATGTTTGTCATAATTACTTCTCTCGTCTCATAAAAAGTATTTTATGTACATTTTTTTCTATCTTAAAATAATTGACATTTGTAATAAAAAATAAAATAAATAATTGACATTTTAGAATATCAATGCATTATTATTTTTTTCTAATATTTTGTTTTTATTAATCATATGAGTAAACTTGAAATCGGTACCCAAGAACTAATTTTTACTTGCAAATTTATTCATCTGACTAGTTTTTATTTATTGTTGGACAAACTATCCATAGTTCTTCAAACTATCCATAATTCTTCAAGAACAATGTATTTCAAAGACAAAATTTAACTACATCTGAACCATTTATTGTTATTATTTTTAACTTACCCTTCATTTTTATATGAATGTTAAGCGAACATTTTTGCTAAATATAAAAAATGACATTTTAGTAAATTTAACTATATATTTTATATGAAATTTAGAAAATTAATTTCAGTTAACAAATTTTTTTAATCATTGTATAAAAGTTCTTTTTCTTATAATATTGGCTAAAAGGGATGATAAAATTGGTCAAATGCATCATATTGTCCTTTTAAATTTAACGGTTATACTCGATTAGTCATTTTAGTCTTTTTAGTTTTAAATTGTCTTTTATGTTTGTAAAAGGGATCATCTAGTCCATTAAGTTATAAAAAATATGCAACATCACGCTCTTTTAATCAAACTAAGTTAAAAAATGTTTATGTGGATATTTATTGCTAAGTTGGTAGGTTCAAATTCACCGCTCTTAAAATTATGGCTCATAGAGTTGGCTTCTTTCATCGCTTTCAAATAATTGATTGTTTGATTAAAACGTTGTTGATGATATATTTAAGCTTAATTGCTCTCTTGGTCCCTTAACTATTTTTGAGGTATCATTTTTGTCCCATAATAAATTTTAGGTCCGTCTGAATCCCTTAAGCTCATCTATTATACAAATTGGTCTTTTCCATTGGTTTTTATGTTTAAATGTTTAAAATGAGCCAACATTGTCAAACACAGACCCTCTTAGCAACAAGAAACATACCTAACATCCGTTTGGATTAGACTTATTTTGAGCTTATGCAAAACATCTTATGTAAATAAATAAGTTTTTATGCATTTTCATAAATTTGTAAATGTAATTAATGGAAAAACAATTTATCAAAATACATTTTTCATTAATAAGAACTCATTAATAAACATAAAAACTTTATTATTTACATAAACTCAAAATAAGATTAATCCCAACGGTTCAATATCTATAACATTTCATTATTTGAGCGTTAATTACATTTAACGGGTTCTATTAAATATTGCAAAAACTATTTCAAAAATTATTTTCCCTCATCACTTGTCATTACTACGTCAAAAAATATTGTCATCATTGCCTCATTGAAATATCTTAATCTTGTGCCAAAACTAGTGTGTGAGATATCACGTTTTAGTGTTATGCTGTGTGGATAATCTTTAGCTAACCAATTTTGACTTCCATTGATTCTTAGTTCAGCAATTTTGACTTTTAATCAATACTACTAACATGTGTGTGCTGGAAAGCCTTTCCCAAGGTTCATGTCACCATTAAATATTAAATATTGGTTTTAATATGTTATTCGTCCTTACAATTAGGGGTCGTTTAAAAATGGGTCACTGTGTTCGTTAATCCTTACTTTTTAGTCTTCCAATGTGTAATTAGTTAAAATTTCGTCCCTTGACCCAGTTAATGACTGTCACGTCACTAATTTGATGATGTGGCAATCACTGCCACACATAAAATTCCAATTTTGCCCTTAAGAAGGGGAAAGAAAGAATTGGAAACCCAGGGGTAAAATTGGAATTTCATGTGTGGCAGTGATTTCCACATCAAATTAGTGACTTGGCAGTGATTAAGTGGGGAGAGAGACGAAATTTTAACTGATTAAACATTGCAAGGCTAAAAAGCAAGGATTAATGAATACATGGATCAATTTTTAAACGACCCCTAATTGCAATGACGGATCACATATTAAAGCCTTAAATATTCTAAACAACAAAGGGTTAAATATGTTTTTGATCCCTATAAATATACTAATTTTTCGTTTTAATCTCTCTAAAATTTTCCTTCAACTTTTAGTCTCTATAAAATTTTCAATCGCTACTTTTGGTCCCTATTTTTAAGTTAATTGTAGTATTTTTTTTAATGAAATTGTGCAGATATGTGTAAAATATTGTAAAAATCATTCCAAAAAAAAATAGAATTTTTTAACAAAACATAAATTAAATATGAATTTTTAACAGTTAAAAATATAAAAATTTATATTAAATTCATGTTTTGTTTAAAAATTCTAAATTTTTTTGAGAGAGATTCTTATAATATTATGAATTTTTCTGCAAAATTTTATTCAAAAATATAAATTTTACATATGAGTTTACTTTAAAAGAGAGACCAAAAGTGAAGATGGAAAATTTTATAGGGACTAAAAGTCTAAGGAAAATTTTAGAGGGACTAAAACGAAAATTTGGTATATTTATAGGGACTAAAAACATATTTAACCCAAACAACAAACAGAAAGAATTTCCATCGCGAAAGACCAACAAATTTCAGCTTTTGGACGGATCCGATGTAGAGGAGGGATTAGGCGTGACAACAAAACTCATGTTCGCGGTTACCCGTCCGAACCAAATTCAGTTTGATGAATTTTCTCTGTTTTGATTGGATTTGGGTATAAGTTTGGATTTTTCCCATTTCAAAACACGGATATGGAACGGGTAACGGGTATATATGTACCAACGCCGAACATATACCTAAACCCATACCGAATGTAGAAAATTATTTTATGTTGATATGTCATGTTATTTTGTTTGATAATAGTCTTGTAATAAAAACCACCATTGATATTCAAAAGAGCAGCTGAATCATTTGGTCTAACAAATGTTAAAGTGAGCATATTGTTGGATAATGTATTACAACATTGTTCTTGGGGTTGCAAAAAAACTTCAATTTTTTATTAAAAAAAAATTCAATGCGGGGACGGGGATGCCTGAACCCGTCAGGAACGAGGATGAGATTCAATTTCTCATACCCGTTGGGTATGGATAGGGTAACATGTAAGTATATGAGAATCGGGTATGGGGATGGGGAAGGTAAAACCCGTCCCCACTTCGCCCCATTGTCATGCCTAGGAAGGATAAATGTAAACACTCAAACGTTCAAGTCAGTATATATTTAAAGTGAGTGGTAAGTTGGAAATCTTCATAGTACGATGACTAAGGTGTTAGGACCTAAAATTGCACCTTAAAGAGATGTCTCCGTGAACTACTGTAGACTGATCATGAAGTGCTCTATAATGGTCGATCCTAAGTTGATTTGACGATCCTGGACCACTATTCTAGAATGCCTATAGGGTGAGTCCATATGATGTTCCTTCTATGAGTTAGCGACTTAGGGTCCAAATTAAGACCCACAAAAAATATTTTGATTGAGAAAATTACTAAAATGCTCATGACTTTTAAAACAAAATTTACATTGTGATTCACCTTCTTCTCCATCTCATTACACATTATTACCGTCACACTTTTAAGTTATTCAAAACAAGTAGAGAATTATTTAAAATTTTAAGCTATGTAGTTTAATTAGTCACTTAGTCCCTAAATAGAAAAGGAATCGTCACTTTAGTAACTGAATACATATAAATTGCAAAATAGTCCCTAAATGTAGACTATGTTAGTCAATTTAGTTCCTGGATGCAGACTCGTTAGTCAATTTAGTCCCTGAATGTAGACTCCGTTAGTCACTTAAGTACCTCAAATTGACCAACAGAGTCTTTTGCAATTTCTCTGCATTCAGGGACTAAAATGACTACTCTTTTCTTATTCAGGGACTAAAATGACTAATTTTTCCTTTTTTTTATGATCAACATCGTATTTAATGATATTAAAACATAAATTTTATTTTTATAAGTATAGTTTATTTTGGTGGTCCATCCAAATTTTATTTTCTATTTTTAGTGCTTAGGGTGACCGGTCCGTTGTTGTTTTGAGCCTTGACCCGGTCCTTATCAACATACATCTGTTGAGCTTACTAAAATTGGTCTCAAATATTCTTCTTTGACACAAACCTATCTGCTATGTGCGCTTGCGTCTGGACTGGGTCAGGTTAAGAGTAAAAAACTCACAAAGCTTTCTGCGATATTTTTACATATTTTTTCTAATAATATTGTATTGTCTTAGTTCATGTGTTTCTTGTCGATAAAGTAATGAAGTCTAAACCACATTGAAATATTGACATTAAGCAAACATGATGCTAAATTTGGATTTAGCAGGTTGGCTCCCTCTTAGTTTGGTATACATATACAAATAAAAAAAAAAACTAATTTTCATTGCCAATTGCCATTATGCATAATATAGATATATGAATCTGTGTAGCTTTGATTAGGATAATTGTCATTTGTCAATCTTTGAGATTTGGTGAATTATGATACAGAAACCTCTGCCATCAAGTAATTACTACTGGGAAACGGGGACTGCTGGTTATGAATACTTATGATATATGAAATTTTAATATTCATTCATAGTGCCACTTTTATTATTTTGCAAATGTATCATATAGATTTTTTTATTTTGATGGAAAAATATATTATAGATTTTAACATCTGTTTGTTTGAAGAGAAACTCTTACATAATGATAAATGAAGAGTGTTATTTGAACAACTAAATTGGTTGACAACTTATTTGACAACCATAATTTACAAAGAAAAAGTAGATATATGCATGAAAACCATAGCAATAGAGAGATAAAGTGAAAAATAATGTAAATATAAGAGGGGAAGTTGTCACCAAATGGATGTTCAAATATCATTTCTCATGATAAATATTTAGACACATTCACATCAAATGCAAAAATTAAAAGAAAGTAAACTTAAATGTGTTGATTATGTGACCTAATTATTTTTATTTTAAATTTTTTATTTGATGTAAATGTGTCCAAATATTTATCATTTGTGATTTTATGGATAGAAGAGTTTCTCCTCTTTGAATCTCCATGCATGTGTTGCATTGAAATTATTTGTTGTGCAAATATCAAATTTTAAATCTTTTAAATTTCTTTTTATAATATTTTTTTTTGGTTTTCGTGGCAGTTCCAAACCATGTGAAATTGACAATTCATCAAATCAAATGTTAATTTCCAATGTATCGTCGAGGAAACATGTTCTGCGTAAGAATTATAAAAAAAAAATAAAAAAATCTGCTTAAGAAAACTTATAAGGATGCAACAAATGAAAGCAACAACATTATTTTGATTTGAACTAACTTAATTTACAAAAACGACAAAATTGTTAAGCTGGATGTTATGACAGAGGTTTGAATCCCGACTCTTTTAGTTATTGTCATTTTTTTTTGTTTATAGACGAAATAACAAAACCATTATAAACTCACACACACAAGTGGAGGTACCGGGGTTCGAACCTCGGTCATGGCATCCAGCCTAACAATTTCGACAATTTATCAGTTGAGTTAGGACTTCGAAATTAGTTATTGTTATTTTATCTATTAAAAAAGTGATTTGATCCACTTTAAAATTATTTGTGCCGCACCACCAACCCAACTATTGAGATTAGGTATCCACGCGTTTTAGATGTTCAATCATCGATTTTATATTCTTTTAATCCGTACATGACATCTAGACCCAATTTTCATTGGTCAATAATTTGGAGTTTAATATTTTATTTGAAGAAACATTTTAAAACAACTTATAAGACTGTTAAAAATACTCAAGACAATGTCAGTAAAAAATACTTAAGCAAATCAAGTAAAAAAATGATTGAACAAGCTAAAATGACTTTGTATAAAAGGTTGTATTAGATCGTCAACATGTAATTTCTTTTCAAGTTTATATTAGTATGAGATTTGAGTGCTGAAAAAATAATGTGGTGTATAAAAATATTCTCTCGAATATTAAGTAAGGAGAATTATAGGGGAGGAAATCTGAGTGGAAACAACCTGGGCACATCACATCCTATTGTTAGTTGAATACAGTACTACTATTTGATCTCCTAACTACCAAATAATATATGACTCAGATTTGGTCCACTAGTCAACTTTATTGATCAATTGTAATAATCACAATTATTGATGAAGTTAAGATAATGATAAATCTTTGACAGTAGGATGCCAAGCGTAAAGCCAAAGACTGAAGTTATGAAGCAGATCATCTTAGTTGACCAATTGTTTATTGTTGTTGATAAACCAAACCCTTTTTAAATTTTACTACATGTTAACCATGTACGATGTCACGAGAATATTAAGATTAGATTTTTTCAATTAACTTAATACCTTTGAGTGGGATTTACTATAGCATTGAGTAGCACAATGCTCACATAATATTTTCTTATTTATTAGAGAATTAACCGTTACTTGTACTTGTGATTCGGATTTGGTTAAACATATATGTCCTAATGAATTTTGATATTATTTAGTCATAAGTGTGGTACGTGAATTGGGATGGCTGAGGAAAATGACAGTCGGCTCTTGAACTTTTTGAGAACTCAATTCTATTTATCTATTTTTTTATCGATATATTCCTCGATTACTGTTATCAGCAAAAAATGATTTTTTAAATTTATTGAATAATTAATGTATTTAGTATTGTGTAAAAAAAAAAAACTAATGTATCTATTCTATATATACACTGCATACATTAGTTATTATTCCATAAATCTTAAAAATTATTATTTTTACTTATAATAGTAATCAGAAAAATTATTTGTTTGCACACTTGTTGGCTTTTCCAATGCTTGCTCTTCGAGACCAAACGAAACCTTCCTCCAAATAAGGCCCCAATACCAAATACCTACTTCTCAATGTCCCATTTCACTCACTTTACAATTCTTTTAATGAGATGAAAAAGTTTTTATTTGAAGTAGAGGATGATTTATTTTGTAGGTGTAGTTTTATGAGGAGGGTGTGATATTTGATCTTTAAGTGGATCCAAAACTAATGTGATTTTATCCATGAATGTAGTCTCTCTCCTAGAATACTTTTTATCCTCATTTTGGTCGAAAAAACACTAAAAAGATTTGATCCTTATTTGACACTCTATAATTTGAAATTTTTTGGAGGCACAAAATGAAATTATTTTTCCTCGAAGAATCCAGAGGTTGAAGAGATCGTGGAAGCCATCAAATACTCTTTCTTGGAGGTGGTTTTTTCTATGAAAAATGAAGGTCTTGTATGTATTTTGAATGGTTTTCAAACTTCTTTCTTTGACCTAACTATCGATCAGGGGTTTGTTTTTTCGCGGATCAAATGCCCTTGTATTTTTTTTTTTGATTTATGGATTAAGTATTCTTTATAGTTCATTTTTCTATTTTTAATTTTTTTATAAGTTTCAAAAAAATATAATCTAAGTTAAAGAAAAGTCACAACTCTTGATCCCGCAAATTTTCGAATGAAAAATATTTGACAATTGAAATTTGAATAATTTCATAGTTTATAATTGTCAAATTTTTTCTAACAAAAAAATAACGAGTTAGGTGATATTAGACTCTGATAATATTTTTTTTAGATAGAAGTATTGATAGTGAAGAATTTTAAATTCAAAGTCTGATCACGATGTCTAGCTTAATAATTTTAACATTTGTTAGTTGAACTATTACTTATAGACGATTGCACGATAACATTTTACTTGATACATTCTTTTTCAATAATTATAATTTTATTGATAACGGTCCTACCGAACATCAAATTGAGCGAACTCTACTCACCTTCTATAAAGGATTGTAGAGAGCGTACAAAAAATCATTTGTTCGTTCGGGTAATACTTGGGTGACATTGTGGTTGGTGACATTGGCCAACCACAATGTCACAAGTGTACAAAAAAACAAAAACACCTTGTGAGAGTGAGAGAGAGAGAAAAGTCACTTGTAACATTGTGATTGATCAATATCACCAATGTTACCAAACACAATGTCACTCAAGTCCTATCCGTAAGTTAGACAAAACATCATTACATCAAAAGTTCCAAAAGGCTTATGGCTACACCTAGCCATGAAATGCAACAATTAATCCAAAAACACCTAAATACACCATGATAGATTGGTCTCATCTATTAAAGGGAAGACAAAAACTCTTAGTTCCTAACACTATAACACATGATGCAGCCATTTACAAAAGATAAAATAAAAGATTCAACGCCTATTCCATAATCTATAATTCTCCATTCTTCAAATCATGATACTTGGGTAGGGTACTCAAGCATCCAAACATCACCCATACTATGATAAATCAACACAAGCAAACAAGAATCATATGATACACTATGTGCATAATTCACCAACACCAGAAAGTTTTTTAAAGAGCTTTTATTTTAACAATAAGCTTGGCCATACGTAACTTAAGAATAGTGGGTTGGTTGCGGTGATGAAACAAGTAACAACCCTATGACACAACAAGTTTAAATTTGTTCAATTTATCTTATTTTATTTAGAGTTAATATGTCTTTACCCCCTGTAATTTGGGCGAGTTCAGGTTTATCTCCTGTAAAAAAAGAAGTTTAGATTCCAACCTTGTAATTTAAGATTCTTTCGTTTTAGACCCTGAGGCCATCTGACTGGACAAAATGCTGACGTGGCATGCTGACTATGCATATTTGATTATGTGGCACGCTGACTGTATAATTATTTTTTTATTTTATTTTTTTAAATAAAAAATAATATAAATGAAGTTATATTAATTGAAAAATAAAAAATAATATAAAAAATATGAAAATTTATTTTTTAAAATTAAAAAATAATAAAAAAAATATTTTAAAAAAAAAAAAAACATGGAATTTAATTTATAAAATAAAAAAACAAAAATTTAGGAAAACAAATTTGAAATTAAAATAAAGTTTAGGAAAATAAAAAATTTGTAAAATAAGAAGAAGAAAAAAAATCAGGAGTTTTGATTTTATGAAAATGTTTTTTTAAAAAATTCAGGAATTTTTTTTACTAAGAAAAATATTTTCCAAATTTTTTATTTTTTGTATAAAAATGAAAATCAAGCTTTTTAATTTCGAAAAAAAAATCTAAACTTTTTTCGAATTATATTTTCTAATTATTTTCGAAAATTTTGAAATAGATTAAGTTCCAAAATTTTTCATTTTCGTAAAATATAATTATTTTTTTCTAATATTTTAATTTTGAAAAAGATTTTATAAAAATTATGGAATAAAATTTTCGGAAAAAAAATCTGAATTTGTTTCTGATTTTTTAAATTTAAAAAAAAATCTGATTTTTTTCCGATTTTTTCAATTTTAGAAAAAATAATCTGATTTTTTTTCTATAAATGAATATAAAAAAATTAAAAACAAAATTAATTATACAGTCAGCGCGCCACATCATTCAAAAGTGTTGACTCACCGTGCCACATCATCATGTTTGCACAGTCAGATGATCTCAAGGTCTAAAACGAAAGAATCTTCAAATTACAAGGTCTATTTTAAAAGAATCTTTATATTTCAGGGACATAATCTAAACTTTTTTTTTAGAGGAGGAAAAACCAGAACTCGCCCAAATTATAAGGAGGTAAAAACATATTAACCCTTTTATTTATTATTATTCGTTTATGAAAAAGATAAACACAAATAATAGTTAGTATAAGTAATAGTTTAGTATGATACACTAAATCACCAATGAATCATTTATGTATCATTGCATGATATTTAATTTCTTTTATTAAATAAAATTTAGATGATAGTTAGACTCTAAAGTTGAATTAAGACACACCTCAAAGTTTAGTCAATATCTAAACTTTTATTTAAGGCGGTCGACGATCAAAGAGATTTTTAATAGAAATCGTGGTTGAATCTAATACAACACCACAAAACTAATATGTGAAGTAAGGATTATCCATACTTATAAACACATTATCAAACCATCTCCTATTCAATGTGAGACTCTTAACACACCTTTCATGACCAGCACTATTGAGCTTAGTTCGTGGACATAAATGATAGGTGGTCCGATAGCAGAAACTCATAGCAGGTGGTCCAATGAATCTTAAAGAAGCTCTGATAGCATCTTAAAAGTCGTGATTGAACCTAACACAACCTCACAAAACCGATTTATAAGGTGCATATTGCTGCCTCTTCCATCCAATACAAGACTTTTAAAATTCTCACCCAACAATGAAAGTTGAATCCACAACATTATCAATGGAGCCAACATTTACTAATAGTACAATATTAATTTCATACTGTAGCCCTGTGGGTAAGCTGCAACTTTGAGGAGGGGATGCTGTGTCATTGAGAGACATGAATCTGAATATTTTATAATTTCCATTAAAATACTCTCTCCCTTCCTCTTTTCTCGTGTTATTATACAGAATCACAGATCCAATAAAACAACCAAGCCGACACTTACTATCACCACCCTTTTTTACACTTTTTTGCACCTCTCTCTGTTCTCACCAACAACACACACTCACTCCGTCATTTTCTCTTGACTCCCACTCTTCACTTTCCCATCTTTTCACTTCTTTCCCTTTTCCCTTTCTCTCACCAAACACACACTCTCTCTGTAGTTGTTGTTGTTGCTGCTCAGTTCTCCTCAAACACTGACTGTCAGATCAAACCAAACATCATTTACATTTTCATCTCAACTTACTCTTGATGTTTTAACACTTTCTTCACAACATTTTAACAAGTTTCTTATATTTCAACATGCACAACCTCAATCTCAATTTTCATTAGAGGTGAGAACTTGCTATTTTCTTTCTAATTTTTTTTTTTTTTTAAATTTCCTTTCATACATAAAAGACATTGCATAACTTATGTTAGTACTATACTTATACTTATAATGAAATTAAATTGAAATAAAACTTTTTTTTTTCTCGTTATTTTCATCCCTATTTGAATTAGTTGTTGGCTGTTATTTTGCAGTTTTTTTTTTTTTTTTGTTTTTTTGTGTTGGGTTTTT
>Ga0099826_10001541_pt1 | contig 13967 bp, 5 predicted proteins | sample Mtrugardesep15_FD_76830 | JGI IMG/M metagenome (GOLD analysis project Ga0099826, IMG submission 76830) | Root nodule microbial communities of legume samples collected from California, USA - M. trunc garden sep15 | ecosystem: Host-associated > Plants > Roots > Nodule | place: USA: California... | reverse complement strand
TATCTTCTAAGGACAAGTTTGAAGCACTGGTGTTTGGATTTTCTTCAGCTTCACTGGTTGCATGACTGTGCAACAGATCATTTGGTTGCTCCTTACAATCCCGAGATAAATGACCTACCTTCTTACACTTGTAACATATTTTCGGGGCATCTATAGGACCTGCCACAATCAACATTATAATACAGTAAACAAAATAAGGAATTTAATAGCTGCATTAATTGACACCTCAATTGGTTTACTGTCTAATTTACAGTGAAGTTTATATCGCAGTAATCAGGTAATAGATACGAGGCAGTGACACATTGAGTTATAAACATTCACAGCAAATGAAAAGGAAATGAACCAAGCTTGGACACAACTCAACTCTTTGATTGCTTCAGAGTTTGGTTCATGAACAACAATTTTATCAAATTAATACAAAGTCAAAGATGATGACTTAGAAGTGATGCACATAATTATAGGGTACGATTGGACATGCTGCATTGAAAGACAATGACTTAGGAGTGATGTACATGATGACTTAGAAGTGATGCATTGAAACAAACAAAAAACTTTTTTTTCTTTACAAATAACACTTTGGGACAGAGAGAGTATTATGCATGTCCATGCTAAAATATTACATATAGAATAATAGGCATGTCCATGAATCTACTAAACCGAGTTTGTGAGCTAGCTAAGCTAAAATGAGCTCATTTGCCTAAATTATTCATGCTTATTTGAGCCAAGCCCAATCCAAACAAATTGGTTCATATAAAATTCAAGCTGAAGATTAAGGTAACCCAATTTAAATCAGAACAAGATTCCAATTGTTTCAGCACATTGTCAGCAATGCTGGTTATGAAACTTAAGAAAAGCTTACCACTGTCAGATTTTTTCCCTTTGTCCGAGGCTTCAGGTAATGTCTCTTCCTTCTTGATTGGTTTTCCAGAAGACTACAAATACACACCAGCTTTAAAGTTAAATCAACACAATTTCATCCACAAATATAAAAAGATGCAAAAATCAATTCAAGGCTGTAATATGTTTGCTGAGAATATCCTTGGTGTGGTATTTTAGTTCTTACACACTTCTACTTTTTTAATTTAAAAGCTTTTTAGGGAATATTAGTGTTATATACATTTAACATCTATGGAACTCATCTTTAGCAGGTATGATGTTTTGACCAGACACAATAAAACTTCAAATACAAATATTAGATATGAAACACAAGACAAGCAAGTAGTGTACTCACAGCCAATAATGACATTCGGATGCTCCTTTCTTCCTCGTCTTGGTCAGCATACTTCTCCTTTATCTTCTTAAGTTTTCCCTTTTGTCCACGGCTGATTTTTTTACCACCACCGGTCTTCAAATTTTCAGCATCTTTTGCATGCAGATCACCAGAAATATCTTTTAACTTTGATTTGTCCTTTCCATGTCCATCGCTTGGATGTGCTTCTCCATGTTTCGGTTCATTTTTAAGCTTTCTTCTCTCAGCTTTTGATATATACGGTTTATCCCTTACTGCAGGTTTGTTTTGTTCATTATGGTTCTCACTGCTTAAATCAAGCTGAGTATTCTCAGCTTCATAACTTTTATTTGATTTGGCAACAGAACCAAGTCCCAGAGCTCGATCAAGAATTTCCTCAAGCTGAGGGGAGACAGATGCTAAGCCATTTCCACTGAAGTCAGATGATTTCTCACTATCAAGCATATTTTTTGTACTTGGATCTTTTGCAGAAAAATCATCTGAAACCGTAGTTTTGGCAGTAATTGCAGCCAAACTAGTTTGAGACGTGTCTGCAGGCAAGTCTTCTGAGGGTATGGGTGCATCTGCAGATAGCTTACCATTCCTTTCCGAGTCTGCAGCAGTTTCTCCATCGGCCACATTCTTCTCAGACTCTGAATCAGATAGTTCTTCGACAGGGCCAGTTTCTACATTCTCATCTATTGTTTCCTCCTCTCCTCTTACCCTCCTTTCATTTAAATGTGATCCCAATGAACTCTCATCCAAGCGAAATAGCAGGCCAAAACCCATAATAAGAGGGTGTGGTGGAAGATAATTTTTCTTTCCTCGTATCATGAAACTCCCTACTGTCAGATATTCCCCAGTAGGAGCAGTTTTACTGACTTGATGAGGATAAACCCACCAGGCACTGGTAACAATTTTTGAATCCCATGCCTGGCTATGGCAGACCTGCATTCCAAGAAGATACGGAGAAGGTAATGGTTAGCAATTGTGTTAGGAAAGCTGGTCCATGCAATGACTTTTATTGTAAGAAGTTTTGAGCATTTACTTACAACTGCTCCCTAAAAGATTAAAAATAACTGCTAGAAATGCCAATAGAGTAATAAATAGCCTAACATAACATTGCTTTTTCTGATACTTCTTTCCATAAAATCTGTCTCTAGGACCAGCATCCGTTACAATTTGATTTAGTTCATGAACATAAAAAAGAAAATTTAGACGAAACATAGTATGGAAGAAAGGGCGTTAAACATACTGTGAAACATCCTGCTTGGTTTAGGGTCAGCGGTGGAACTGGCTGCATAGGTTTGTGATTCTTGATAACTGTACTAGAAGCTCCATGCAGTTCAGCATGCACATACCTATAACATTATTTAACAGAAAGAGACTAAGAAATACTAACAGATCTTTTTTTCACAGGGAGGCGCATTTATAAAATATGATATCTGAGACATGAATTTCCAAATTCTAGAGCAATTTTACCATTGAAAAACATAAAAAATAAAAAAAAAGAAAAAAAAGAAATAGATGTCGCTCAATAACCTCTTCATTCACATATTCACCGAAGGCAATCATATAAAATAGGTATTAGCTGAGAACCACAGAAGCTACAAAAAAACCACTTTATACCATAAAACATGTCATGAAATAGATGTCCTTGAAAATTTAAGAGTTCCTTTCCAGTCAAAGGCACTAAATAGGATCCAGCCAATGGGAACTTCTCTCCTTAAAATCTCATAAAATTGGATACAAAAGTCATGTAGGATGTTTGACAATATGTCTACATATCACACGACACCATGAAGGATGCCATGCTTAGCTAAAGGATCAGGTAGGACATGAACATTATCTCAAAAAACAAATCATCAAAAATTAGATTCATAAACTCCTAGAATTAGAGTTGGGTTAAACACAAACCCACAGGGTGAGAGTTGCCTCTCATATCCACTACTCAAGACATATCACTATCCAATATGAGACTCTCAACACCCCCTCATGCCAAGCCCAAGACCAAACATCTTGAGTGTGACCCAGAGATTGCATAACTGATTGCCTAATGGATATAAGATAGACTCTAATATCATCTTAGAATTTGGATTAGACCTAATTCAATCCCGAAAGACTGGCTTGTAACTTTGTAAGGTGAAGGTTGTCCTAAACTATAAAAAAGAAAAACAATATACGCAATTCCCCTTCCATGACCTGACATCCCCTCTTTTCTTCATAGGCTTGCGACATATTTTCCAACTAGAAAGACAATCCCTAATTCACAATTGGCATTCTAACTACATAGAAAAGGTTTTCACGAATATCACAATTTTGTTTTGAACATCACCGGAACTGGGATCTTGAAGAGGCCTCCAATTTTTCTTAATCATGTATACAACAATTTTGCATTAAATGTAAAGCCTGTTTTAGAAAAAGATATTAAGTTAAGATATTCTTCAAATGATTTGAAGACAAGTTAAAAAAATTTAAGTATCACTCATTCAATTGAAGATAAAAACCAAATTAATACTTTTGTCATTACTGAATAATTTCTATTGTCAATATTTAAGTTTTTCTCATAGGAAAAGGAATTCAGAGAAGTATGAAACAACAAGAAATACTCACAGATCTCCTTTTGACATATAACGCTTTACTATCATTTCATTTTGCTGGGCATCACGTCCACTGATAACCAAATAATTCTCACTGCTAATGAACCAATTAAATTTCTCAAACCAGTGAACTTTGCGCATATGCGAAATTGAGGCAACAGTTTTTTCCTGGATAAAATTTAGTTAAAAAATTAATATATTAATCAGCAGACGGAAAGAAACCAAAAATGAAAAAGTAGACAGGTAGCTTGCATAGTTGCATTTCGCACTGTTTTACATTAACATAATTAAATTAAGTGCTAAAAAGAATATCACTAGTCACATTTTGAGAGATATAAAAGTTAAGGATGAGGCATTGTCTAAACATGACACAATGCGATCAAAAAAAAGGAAAGCAGAAATTTGAAAATAACATTTTGACTAAATAGTATATGGAGACCAAAAAGACCATTACATACATCTCATAGTTAGAGCATAACCTTTCATTAAAAATTAAGAAAAACAACGGTATTTTTATGAAAGAAAATCATTAATGTGGAGAAAGAAAAAAGGACAGAAGTAGAGGAAAAAAAATCTCCTAGGAAAAAAAAAAAAGGATAAAACATCATAGAAGACAAAAAATGAGAGGAATCGCAACAGAAGTACTATAATCTGTTAACAGCATCTTTCTAATAGTCAGCAAAAATTCAGTTTAAACTTATATTCCCTACCACAAACGGAAAGTCAAGTAATCAATATGTAGTACACATGATAACCATAAATACAACATGGTCATGACCAAATAAACTTCTTAGATGTTGAAAGGAGATGAACTCTTACTCTCCAAAACTTGACTCTGTTTCATCCTACAAGGATATAACCACTTACCATATATTTACTCTTTTGCAAGTTTCTTCTTTCAATCTAATTATATGAGATAGCAATGTGCTAATTATGTTTCAATCTGCAAATACAATCTATAACCACCTGATTAAGCTGAAGGTGAGTCTTTCTCTCCGCAGCTTTAAAAGCTTTTTCATGGGCAGTTATAGTCTTTTCCTGTTTGCTCTCCTGTTTTTTCTTCAGTTCATACCACCTCCGAGCATTGGCATGTGCCGAGAGAGCTAAATCAACTTCGACCTTGAACACAACATACTATCGTTACTAAGAAAACAGAAACACAATCAGTGATGTAAAAGGCAGTGCAAAATTAAGTCGATGAAAAATTTAAGATAATGGTTTATTGACATACACCCCCCTATAAGAATGGGACATAAGGTACCAGAAAGCATATGTGAGATGTTTCTCCAGTCAAACTTTTTGATTCCTTATCATGTTATGTTTGGTTAAAAATCATAAAATCATATTATAATGGTAGATAAATAGTTTAAGAAAGACAACTATTTGCATGTTTGTTATGCATAATAACCAAGGTGTCTTAAAGAATTTGTAGGCCAAACAAATTGGTTTGGAGGTAGTAGCATAACTGAAGAACATAAGAAAACTTTCAAATATTATACTTTTGGGGCAATGTGCAACATATGCTACACTGTAGCACATTTAGTTGGAGAGTAATACACATATTTCAGGAGGTTCCAACGGCACAACACTTGATTTGGGGTAAAAATAGACGTAAACTAATGAATTTTTACAGAGATCTCTATGTTGAGGGATTAGGCAGCTTTGCCCATTCGTTTTCTCATTTTTCATGGTTGTTCTCTCCTATATTCTTTTTATTTAGGATGATTCATTGTTCTCTCTTCTCTTTGTAACTATTTCTATTTCTAATTGCATACAAAAATAAATAGAGACGTAGAAAACCTTGTCTGCAGGGAGTGTCTTCTCATCATCATCCATTTCGTCGAGATTGTTGCTCAACAGTAAAGTCATGCAATTTCTTTCAAGATGAAGCTTGTCAATTAGACCAGCTACTGGGTTTCCAGCTTTCTTTTCTTCCTTCACCATCCGAGCAAGGTCATCCCAACTCATACCCTTAGCAAGAGATACACGAACAGCTAATATAGCAGCATCTACATCTTCTAAGTTGTATTCTATCAATTCTGCCATTTTAATACAGTTATCAGCTTCTTTCCTCAAAGTGTGCACTCGATTTTCCTACACCATAAAAAAAAAAAAAAATTACATTACTTTGTAAACAGGCCTGCACTATTGAGTATCAACTATCAACAACATTAGAACAAAAAAAAAAAAGTTTTCTCAACTTCATATGAATACTGAAGGTCCTGGTAACCATGTGTATTATTACAAGAAGCTATGACAACCAAGATATTTGGATATAAACAAAAATGGAATGGAGATGATATGAGTATAATTTGAAGAAAGATTCCAAATGATTCAGTTGATTTTCCAATCATACAATTGTAGTAGTTTGGACATGGGTACCAACCTGATCGTTGCGTATCTTATTAAGTTTTTGAAGAGCTGAGTTCTCTTTGGCTTTGTGCTGTTGTTCAGACCTTTGACTCTCAATTTTGCTGTAGAATTCATCCAAGGCTAAATCAAAGGTCTCAAACTTTGTATGATCCCTTGACTTAAACTGGTTAAGTAAGATGGGGCAGAACTCATCATAGATCTGCATCAAATGACACAAGTATTTATAAGATTAATATCACAAGACCATCTGAGTAAGATATTTTCTCCCTTATTCTCATTCTCCTCGTATTCATGATGCTACTTTAATTATAGAGAAGTAGAAGATAACCTGTTTAAGACTTTCTGGTTGAGATACAGAAGAATCCTTCCCCAAAATTTTGTTTTGCATCAAAATGTATCCTTCTGGAACTATTTCACCTGAAATGATATCCTGCATCCAATCTTCGAACTTTGCAACAGCTTGGACCAAAGCCTGAACAGTTGCATCATCCCACACTTTATCTTTGGGTACTTTTTCATTGGGGATTAAACCAGCATCTAATATCATGTGTTCAGAAAGTGCAGGTCCATAACCGAGCGCCTCCCCAAGGATAATTTTCAAAGTGGCATATGACTTCCCACCTTTTTTGGAACCCTGCTTCTCTCTTTCTGCATTGGAAACATCAGTTCCATTTCCATTGGCCTTAACAGACTCATCATTGTCATCTTCCTTGGAAGATGTTAGGGCTGTCTGGAGCTTTGCTGTAGTTGTTCGCTCAAAAACTCGACAACTTTCTACAGGATAACGATGGCGTGACATGATTGCAAGCCCCTTATCATCATCCCTGTTAATGATAAACAAGTAAATGCATTTTAATAATTAATAGTATGTTAAAACAGCTTCAATTGTCTCATTTTAAATAGTAAACTCTGGGATAATATGCCAAGCCAACTAACTTGATTGGACATGACTAAGAAAAAAACTTCTACACTAAAAGTGTGCCACATATGAAATCAATAAGACAGTATACTTATTTTCTCTCTAAACAAATTCTTCTTTCATAAAGTAAATAAATTATTAAAATCCTATCATTGTTAAACTAGGAAAATGATAAGCAAATTTGTTTGCTTGTATTCTATACAGCATATGCAAGATATCTATAAACCAAACTGAAGTTAACAAATTGAAAATAAAGAGCCGAATAGAGAACAGTAGTAACCTGTGAGATCGAAGTAGAGTCAAGACAGTGAAACTAGAATCCGTGAGGATGACGTTGCCTTGAGCATATAGCTCTAATATAACATAGTATGCATTCTCCCCAAGTCCAAATTGAAAAAGAACAATCTGTAACAAATTTTCAAACAAAATTTAAAACATTCATTTACAACAATTTAACAATAATAACAAGTGAAATGAAAAATGGTTCAAATTGAAGGCTATACCCGATCATACCCAAGTTGTCGCACATCCTCAAGCCTTCTAGTCCGAATATGTTTCCTCAATTTCAGTGTGAAACCAGAAGGAGTGTTGCTTTTGTCACTATAAACATCAAAAACAATATTTTCAAATTCTAATTCTATAACATTCACAATACTTTAGTCCTGTTTGGATAAACAACTGAATTAGCATCTTATAGCATAAATGCTTATACGCACTTATCATATAAGCGCTTACGAATAAGCTATTTCTATTACACAAGATAAAATAAAGGCTCTGTTTGGATAAACAACTTAATTTGCAGCTTATAGCATAAGCGCCTATCATGATAAATGCTTATGTATAAGCTATTTCTATAAAAATATAAATATATATATATATATATATATATATATATATATATATATAAAGTTAAATTATTTTTGTCTCGGCTATAAGTTGTTTTCATAAGCTACCTCAGACTCAGAAGCTTATGAAAATAAGCTGGAAACAGGTTTTGAACATGTCACAAGCAGATTTCATAAATTCTCCCAAACAGTATCACAAGTGCTTATGTTAGAAGATAAACTCAAATAAGCAAATCTAAACAGACCCAAAGTCTCAATTTGTTTTTGTATAAGCTATATATCTTAGCGAACTTATAGACATGTAATAGGTTGTTTTCATAAGTTCTCCTAAACACAGTCTCATAAGCTCTGTAGACACTACTGATCAAAGTCGTGACTGGTATCTAACACGACCCCGACACAAGCCATTACATTCAATTATGTCATTTTTCTCAAATTATTATTGGTGTCAGTGTCGGCTTCATAATTCACAAGTGCTTATGTGAGTAGATAAGCTCAAATAAGTCAATCAAAACAAACCAAAAACTGTTTCGTTCATTTGATAAAAGATAAAACTATATAGGATGATAATGATTACCGCATATAGACAGTAGTATGCAATCGAGCACCACTTTCCATGAGCAACAAAACCTTCTCGCTCTCACCAGATTCAGTCATTCCACTACTATTCATAAGCTTGAAAACGTACGTCTGAAAGAAAGAAAAAAAAAAGCACAAAAAAGAAAATCGCTTATGCGTTTGCGAAAGCGAAAATGAAATTGAAAAAGGTAAAGAAGGTTAACGAACCTTGGGAGTGAGATCATAAACATTGGAACATCGCATTCCGATTAAACGTCGGAGACATTTCACTTCGGCGGCCACGTCCGCCGTGTTCATACGAACCTTCACCATCGCTGATGATACTGTGAATTTGTTAGGGTTTCGTGTAGAATATTGTAAAACGAGGAGAAGCAGAAAGGAAGAAGAAAATTTGGTTTTGGTGAATAAGTAGGGAACAAGAAAATGAGGTCACGTAATTTGAATACTATTTTTTTCGATTAAATAATATTTTATCTCTTATAAACATATTAATTTTATTTTTTTTAGTTTAATTAGTATGTTTTGAGATCAAATCTTATTATTTGATGTAACATATTGAATGTAAATGTAAAATAATTGTACATTAACAAATATAATGATAAAGCTCTTTTGTTTTTATTTCAAACAAAAAAACTCTTTTGTTTTATAATTAGATAAAGACTTTGAAGTTCAAAAGAAAATAATAAATAAAAGACAGACTAATGTACAGCTTATTACAACTCTCTAAAGAACATCAAAAACACCATATCAACATGTGTGGCACTTTTGACTTAGAAAATGGTGAAAACCATAAAAAAAGAACTAGAGAGATACACTCTGATCGCATATACATCCTATGCATTTCTCGGTCCACTTCATCATGAATATTGAACTCATGTTTCAAAACGTTGAAGCATGCATGTGCCCTCTCTAAGAATGTCGGCAACAACCTATAATTAATGAAGGTGAAGACACCAGTGGCGAGATATGCCAATCCAGTCTCTTTGATGACGTTAATGAATCACTTATACTTTCTAACCAATGTTCACTTGTAAAAATAGGACATTATAATACAACTCATGAAAAAAATCCTCCCTCTTTTTCATTTCCGTAACACAATGAAAAATAAGGATGTCTATTTGTCCCAATGAGCGGGGATCCCGACTGACATCCCACTTTTGGCCCCGCAAGAAAAAGGAAGGAGAGAAAATGGTGTAGAAAAAGTTTGGGATGAAGACAAGGATCATGGTCTTTTCCGCACGATTTGTGTCTAAAGATAATATTACAAATATCCTTTATAAATGTATACGTGTGTTACACATACAATCTTCTGTTTTTTCTTCTTGTTTAAGTTAATAGTAATTTAAAACAAAATAACACATGACAGTACTCTCATTCCCAAAAAATTCAAATAGATCATAATTCATCTCAAACATAGATAAAAAAGTTTATAAATTTTTAATGAAGATAGGGTCTCCAGAAGGACTCATAGGCATCCACACAGACGAAGATGGGAGAAGACTGTCTATTGAGTGAAATTGCAATGCCTCCTTTTAACTCAAATCAAAACCAGCATCAGAATTTATGGCATCTAGTAATTTGGACTCAAGTTGATCCTCCCTGCATATAAACATGAGTTTGTTTGTCAGGGAATATAGTTAACAAACCAACTTTCACAGGCTAATCCCACAAAGCAAGAAGCATAACGGAAGTAAAAAAGTACTAGATAAAAATGATGCAGAAACAAATAGATACAAGATAATAAAATCCTAACTACAGAATCAAGGCTGATTCAGAGAAATTCAAGTGAAAATGGTACTACTGGAATTCAAAACCAGAGATTCATCTTCCCTTTACTTCAAAATTTGCTGTAAACTGTCATATGGACAATATATGAACTAAAATTGACGTCAAATATTTCATGCTCAACAACAAAGTATTTCATTGAATTAACTATCATCACTCCTATGCATATATAATACATGTAATAGGTTCATCATAAAACTTAATACTGCCTCTACAAGTAACACAAAACGGCACATTTAAATGGTAAGACCTTGGTCACTAATTCCCACAAATTAATTTCGTTAATTTACAAAACATATTTTTTCACATTACTCATGTGAGTATAATCAGTTTTAATATCTTCATTTCATGACCACTCTTGAGATCTATAACAGTAGACAAAAATAGAAAATTTCATGCTCGCACTGCAAACTATAAAGACAAGCTAGCATCACTAGTACAAACCTTTCATATAGTGGAAGCTTTAACGTATTGGCACAGGTAGCTGCCGTTGGTAATCTTCCCATATCATTCCCATCAACCCTACAAGGAGCACAGTCAGAATATTGCAAGGAAAAACAACCGGACTGAATTATTGGTATTAATTAGGCAACTATTAAGGATTCAAAATTATTATTGGTAAAATATATCTTTTAAAATTAATGATGTATATAATACGAGGGTTTCAAATAAAACTTTCTATTACTCCCTCCATCCTAAAATAAGTGTCACATTTGAGAAAATTTGTGTCACATTTAGTTTCCAATACAATTTAATTTTTTTTCTTCAATTGTACCCCAATTAATCCCACGTGTCTCACTCCCAATTTATTAATCTCTTACTTTTCATTTATGATAATTAGAATACACCAAAAGTTAATAAAGATAATTTGGCAAAGTCACTCTTCTCTCTTTTTCATTTATCATATTTTTTTAATCTATGTGAAATGATCAAATATGACACTTATTTTGAGGAGGGAGTATTTGATTTTTGAAACTGTCTGAGACTATAAATTAGCAAGACCCTCGATATTATTAAGCGTGTGTTTGGTCCGCTGTCACGTTTGTGGAAATCAAGTCGAAAAACTACGGCAATGCAGAAGCTTGGCTTTCTAGCTACTTAGAAATCACGGTGGGAGTATGTGTGGATGTGCGTTTGTAGCCCGGGATGCACAAACAAACAGGCCATAAAGCATTCACCTTTGTATGCTGAACAAAGGGACAAGATCTCCGAATCCAAGGAACGGTCCTCGTGAGCAACCTGTCACAAACCTGTAAAGATGGTAAATTTATTTATTATTCATACCAAGATATGTCAAAAAGAGACACTAAATCCTATAGCTATGTTTGCATACTTTAAAAATTTCCCCTTGTTTGGCTCTGAAAATTCTGTGAGTACGTTCCAGAACATCTCAATCACAGGATGACCCTATCAGAATAAATCATATGTCAGAAAAGAGTCAATTAAGAAAGAAGTTGATTCAAGACCAAAAGGGTGACTTTCCCTTCTCATCATGAGTTAATGACACGACTCTATAATGATATTAGACAAGATGCAGGAAACAGATATGCATGTAACAAGATCAACAAACACCTTTTTATATTTTTTTTATCAAACCTATATATAAAGTTTCACTATAAAGAAAGAGAACAAGTGAAATTTGGGGGATGATAAGATATCCTTCGATGTCAAAGAAATAGAGAAAAAGGAGTTGCAGATGGCGATTCCCCTGAAACAAGAAGCAACTATAAACACAACTAATCCAACGTGTGTTGAACTCATGAGTTTTAGACGAAAGACTAAACACTAATCCTTATTTATAGGGATACAAGTCTCCTAATCCTAAATAAATAAGAAAATCAAGAAACCAATTACGATGATAACTAAGTATATGGAAATTAATCTTCAAAAAAAAAAGTATATGGAAATTAATCATAAAAGATACTCTAAGATAAGAAACTAAATCCCATGAGATAATTTAAAATATGCTAAACATAATATCAAGATATTAGATATTTCATATATTCTAACACTCACCCTCAAACTAAAGCTTTACTAAGATTTAGCTTGTTACAAGAAATAATGCATTTCTCTGCAATTAAAAGAAATCAAGGATGGAAGGAAACCCAAGGATGCTGGAGAAGCCAAAAAGATTTTCCTAGAAAGATAGCCTAACCAGATAACTAGAATGATCATCATCTTGAAAGATGAAGAGAAAGACTAGAGACTATTGAAAGATGATCGGTAACTTCATAAAATCCCAAATAAAAATGAGAACTGGGAATATAGTGAAGATAGTAACTAATGACTGTGATATGAAAAAATCAATTTGTGATGGATTTTCATTTAGAGTATCATTTAATTGTGTCTAGCTCAGGTATGATTGACTAAATCCACATAACTGCCAGAAAGCTTACACTATGATAGACTGTGTCATAAGTCGTATGCTCCCGCAAATTATCAACATCAATGCTAGGTGACCCTGATATCAGAAGCTGTGGAAAAAAACAAGGTCAAGCAAGCTGGGTATTAAATCACACAAGACATGATCCAAGAAGTTTCATAAGAAATAAATTGTGAAACTAATGGATAGAGATGCCATTTTTAACATATAGAGCCAACCCTCCAGAAGGAAAAAAAAAGAACAATTAAATGCTGTATAATGAAAAGAACAAGTCCTAAAACATAAATATAGTTTTATGCACAAATCACAATTACTAATCAGTCTCATGGATTAGGGGTGACATTGTCCTTATTACTTGTATCCTTATAAACCTGATGCTCTTACCCTTGCTTAAAAACTAAACACCTCACTCTATTTTATTCCCTCGTCGAACCCCCTGCCCTTGGGTCTATGTTTTGTTCATAGTCTTACTCCAAATCGTAATAAACTCTCACACCTACAAGTGTATCTTCTTAGGCTGCACTCGGTCTGAAAAGGATTATAAATGTTACTCTCCTACTCTTTGCCATTATCTAGTCTTAGCCAATGCCACTTTCTTTGATTCTGTTCCACTCACTTCTAAATCTGCCTTACTTCTAGCCTTTCCTCTTTGCCTACTTACTTTAACAATTGACCCTCACCATCCAGAATTGTCTCATGTTCCAGAAGAACCACCTCCCAACATCCTTGGTAGGTGTACCCACACCATTCACCTACTCCTTCACAACAGGCTAGTGATTGGGATGGGTCTCCTCCAAATCAAATTTCTCCAACACAACTAACTTTGGCACTGCCTCTCGAGTTCCATCTTCCTATTGGACTTCATAAGGTATATGTTCAAGATATAATCCCTCTCATCATTGTGACATTTTAAGTTTTCATAGTTTATCTCTTTTCATTATGCCTGTCTTTCTTCTTAGTCTTTTTTGTCTAATCCAAAGAATGTAAGTGAAGCTCTATCTAGATGAATAAAAACAGTGACTAAATGAGAAGTGTGCCCTTAAGAGTAGTGGAGCATGGGACCTCATTCCCCTCAACTTTGGCAAGTCATTTATGTTATACATACTTTTAAAAAGCTTATTCAAAATATAGCCCAAATTTTAAATGCTTTTCACTCACTTAAAGGGAATAGATAAATGTTAAATGTTTTGGTTTTCTGGGGTGTCTTCGGACACCCTCTTGGTGTATTTGTACAATTCCATCTTTACCTTTCGTT
>Ga0099826_10001540_pt1 | contig 13973 bp, 8 predicted proteins | sample Mtrugardesep15_FD_76830 | JGI IMG/M metagenome (GOLD analysis project Ga0099826, IMG submission 76830) | Root nodule microbial communities of legume samples collected from California, USA - M. trunc garden sep15 | ecosystem: Host-associated > Plants > Roots > Nodule | place: USA: California... | reverse complement strand
TTTGTTTTTTTCCAAAAAAAAAAGGAAAAAAAAAAAAGATTGCAAGAATCTAAAATAAATAGGTGTGTTTAAATGCAGGAGGAAAAAAAAAAAAGACGAGGTTCATTAGCCATGATTTTAATTCCGTAACTTATTCCCATTCAGCAATTTTCTTTCTCAAATTTTGTTGTTTTACCTAAATTAGTGACAATGAAAACAACTACCACTCTTAGTATTATTACTAAAAAGTGAAAAGTTGCAACTAAACCGGGTTTTTATTCTTAGCTTCTTCTGTACCGCACCCAAACAAAGGTGAGTCACAAACCGCTTCTTCTCATTCACATTCACATTCACATTTCTTCAACCCACTCTTTGAATTGCGAGGAATTTCTAGGGTTCAGATTGAAGAAGATGGTGGACTTTGCTCGCGTACAGAAGGAGCTTGTCGATTGCCGCAAAGACGCTGAGGGATCCGGTATTCGTGTTGCCCTCAAAGGTGATAATCTTGTTAACTTGATCGGAACCATTCCTGGTCCCACCGGAACTCCATATGATGGTGGTGTTTTTCAGATTGACATCACATTACCCGGTACTAAACTATTCGCGTTTGGTTTCTTTTTAATCAATTAGGTTAGCTAGGGTTTTTCATTTCTTCACCTGGATCGTTAATTCCTGCTTATATACACGATTAATTATTATTAATGAGATTCGTGCACGTTACTTTTGTTGCAGATGGATACCCATTTGAACCTCCAAAGATGAGGTTTTCAACTAAAGTCTGGTATGAAAACGTCTCTTACTCTCTCTTTTGTGATTAATTAATGAACCTTGTTCGGTTATGGAACAGAGGCCCGGTTTGGATAAACAACTTATTTCCAGCTTATAGCTTAAGCACATACCATGATAAGTGTTTATTTATAAGCTATTTCTATATCTAAAGATAAAATAAAAAGTTAAATTGTTTTCTTATAAGCTATAAGCTATTTTCATAAGCTCTCTTGGAGAAATGGTGAAAATAAGGTGAAAACTGCTTATGAACAATGCCATAAGTTGTTTTCATAAGTTCTCTCAACTAGTCTCACTAAACTTATGTCAGTAAGTAATCTCAAATTAGCCAATTTAAACAGGCTCAAAGTGGTTAAGTTTAATATAAGTGTGACAATGGAGTATGTGATGGGCAGTGTTATTTATGCAATTCAATGAACTGGCGACTAGCTGAAATCTGCCGCCACACCCTATTGAAATCTCTGTAATTATGTTGATCTATTGTAATATTTATCTTTGTATTTCATTGATGTCTACTACGGTTTATTCTTTGTTTTCCTTTTTAGTTGAAGTGTTTTTACTAATAACAACGAAAACCCCACATGTTGAAATGGAAATGATATTTATAACGACAAATGTGATCATGGAATGAATCATGAAGGCATAAATGAAACGTGGCAAAATATTAATGCTAAATAGTAGTTCTTCCCCATACGTGTTTTCCAGCCAAAAGAGATGTTCATTGGTTGCTGAGAAATCCTAAACCTTTTGTGAGACAGCTTGTCGTGATATATAGCAGTTCTCTTGTTGAAAACATGAAACGAGATGAAACATGTTTTTTTTTTTTTTGTTATTGTTGTAATTAATAGCGTTAGCATATCTACCGAACGTATAGCTATATAAACAAACCAAACTCACCCTTATAATTTGTTAGTGTTTAAAACTCATTGCAATTTGTTGCTTGACATGCTATTACTTTTGTGGAAATTTATAGTGTAATCCCAGAATATAGTTTGGGTTTGATTTGAAAGATAAGCTCATCTAAGACCAATATGTCATCCTTTATTTGTAGATGATATAGACTACTGTAGTGACATTTTATGCTAGATGTTCAATCTGTTTGATTTAATTACTGAATATGAGTGCAAGTTCTAAACCTATTAGAGGAACATGATATGCCCATCTTTTTCATTAAGTGTTTTTTGTTGTTGTTGTTGTTGTCGTTGTCGTGTAATGTGGTTTTGGTCTCAAAATATTGATGCTGAGTTCTGTATGTCATCTTTTATTAATCTTTCCCTTTCACCATCCCTCGTTGATTACCAAATTCGCCGATTATGTTTCTTGTGCTTGTTTCATTTGCCTCATCATTTGGTGTTCAAGCTAGTTAAGAAGTGTATGATTATCGAGTCTATTTTCTATTCTAGCCTTTATAGTATGAGCAATTACTTATGCATAGCAAATATGGCATTTAAATACATTACTGTTCAACAAATATCTATTCAGTTGATTAATTTTGTGATGCATTTAACCATTGTAGGCACCCAAATATCAGCAGCCAAAATGGTGCTATTTGTCTGGACATCTTGAAAGATCAGTGGAGCCCGGCACTTACTCTGAAGACTGCACTTCTTTCCGTGCAAGCACTTCTTTCTGCTCCTCAGCCTGATGATCCTCAAGATGCTGTTGTGGCACAGCAGGTCTGATTCATTCTTATGAAATGCTTCTTCTCATATGTTTTGTGTGTTGAACCAACAAAGACAGTACGCCTAAGAATTTTATGCTTGTCCAAGTTTCTGCTAGATCAACTTCTATTAGTAGTGCATATTTTTATCGATTATGTCATTCTATTTAAACCAGTGTGTATTTATGGGCAATGCAGTATCTGAAAGACTATCAGACATTTGTCAATACTGCTCGCTACTGGACAGAAAGTTTTGCCAAGACATCATCTCGTGGGGTTGAAGATAAGGTAATAAACTTGTTGCACTTAAGTTTCTGAATGTGGATGCGTCATTAAGCATATTTTAATTGGTCTCACCGGTTGATTACCTCTTTTTAATATTTCACATTGCTCAGTTTTTATTATTTTACGCGGGTTTGTTTTGCACAAACGTCTTGTTTTAGAGTCAATGAATATTTCGATCCCTAAAAGTAGTAAGTTGTATATTACTTAGGTCTTTGAAAGTCTGTTTTTACGAATTAGTCTCCAAATATGCCAACTTCTTTACAAATCCATTCTTTTGTCAGGCAGGCAACATGTGGCACTTGTGTGCTATGTCAACTATTACGTTACCCCTTCTTTAACTGTAGTTGATGGAAGAAAAATGAGTTTGTGAAAATAAAAGAGAATATATTTGTGAAATTTGACATATTAATGACCAAATGGTATATTCATTGTCTTTCTAATGTGTTTTTGTTGTTAAACATTTCACTAAAGAAAATTTGATAATGATCCAGTTAATAATATTGTATTACAATGTGCTTTTATGACAATTTTATAAGAAAGCAATAAACGTGCAAGTTTCGTTCATCACTGTTGATTTTGTATCAAATAACTTTATACCATAATTGTTTTTGAATATGAATCTTGCATTGTGGCATGCATATCCAGTTTCAGAGCATTGATGTTGTACTTATTTGGTTTGCATAAAATTCTGAAATTTAAGCTACGTCAGTAATTATTTGATTTCCATTGCTGATGTACAATTATGACGACGTTTGTTTGATGTAGTTTCATAACACAAACTCTATTTAATTTTGTTTCAGGTACAGAAACTGGTTGAGATGGGATTTCCTGAAGCTCAAGTAAGGAGCATTTTGGAAGCTGTTGGTGGTGATGAAAACTTGGCTCTTGAAAGGCTGCTGTAGCTTATCTATGAGATATCGACTAAAATGTCTTGATCATTGTGAAGCTTATTTCACATGTCGATGTAAGATGTTGGAAGCACATAGACAAGAAGGGTTAATTGGATATAAAGATAAGTTATAACCTATTAAAGATATATGGTATAGTCTTTTTGGTTAATTCTGCCTTTTCTTTGCTCTTTTGAAACATTGTACTCGACATTGTCCTAATTTTATAGTAGCAGGGTATGAAGAAAAAAAAAGTACTATGAAATTGATTGAATACTATTATTGGCAAGGTTTCTACTTCGCGGATAAGTTGTTGGATTTTTTGCCTTTGTTCCATAATATAATTCTAGTCCTAAACTTTCCCTTGCGGTGTGTTTGGTTGGGGAGTGGAGGTAATGTTTTTAAAAAATTTTGTTTGTTTAGTCCAAAATTGTTTGTTTGCCTCTCCAATAGTTTTCCACAGTTATGTTCTTTTCTTTCCGTACAAAGTTATGTTCTTCTCATTTTATTATTATTACGTCATTCTACTACATATTATTTTTTTCCTTATTTTGTTGTACTATATATATATATATTTGGTATCCTTATTAAAATGTTGTATTTTATATTCTTCACTGTTACGTTTTTTTATTATAGATTTCATGTTAATATATAATAATAGCAGCAGATGTACAATATTTTATTGTAAAAAAGCAGTAATATAATATTTGTTGTATTATATATATTTTCGTTAATATTTATTAGGTTTATGTTTAGATCTAGTTTAATTAATTTGTAGGTCTCAACCATTTAAATTTTTTATTGAAAAATAGTCATTTTGGTCCATGACTTTGTACCTCACTATCACAATGGTCTATGACTTAGGATAAAATGCAAAATAGTCTCGGAATGTTTACCTTTGTTAACCATTTTAGTCCTTGACGTTAAAATTGGCTGTTAAAAGCGATGTCAATTGTTTTGGCTAACAAGGATGTATGACATTGATTAGGGACCAAAGTGAAAGTTGCCGGTTCAAGATTTTGGTCCCCGACTCGTGATAAAATGCAAAATAGTTATTGGATGTGTATCTCCAAATTAAAATAGCTTGTTTAGTCATTGAAGTTAAAATTGATTGCCAAAGTTGAGCTTACAATTGTTTTGGTTGACAAAAATGTATGTCGTATTTAGGGACCAAAGTGACACTAATCAGTTCGAAATTGTCAGATTAAATCTGCAAATCCCTAAATCTTACAATCCCAATTCATCCCTCCCAAAAGTAATCATAACATCCTCGATCGTCCTATAATCAAATGAAAATTGATTCAGTTAAAAATAAGCTCATTGCGGAAAAATGAGGTTTATGTAAAACTACCTAAACGAAAATTGATTCAATTTCTCAACAACTTATATGTGAAAATTGATTTATTATATGAAGAAGTATTTTTCCCTATTCGCATGAATTTGTGCAATACGCCTAACATCAATTCTACAACTACATAACAACTTCATTGAGAAAAATGACAAAGTTATTGACGAATGAGAAACACTTTATTGAGACGAGTTTCCACCACCACCATCCATTATCATCATTATCATGTTTTTTGTTTGGTATTTAATGGAAGATTGGACGAAAATTTCAAATCGGTGATTGTCACTTTAGACCCTACTTCCACGTCATACATTCTTGTCGGCCAAAACAATTGTCAACTCAATTTTTAGCGGCGAATTTTAACGTCAAGGATTAAACTGCCTAACAAAAGACATATCCATGGACTATTTTATATTTTATCCCAAGTCATGAACCATTGTGACTGCAAAGTGCTAAGTTCGCAAAGTCAGAGACATAAATAATTGTTTCCCATTTTTCAACGGTTGAACTAATTTATAAGTATGAAATGACATATTTTGTTAAAAAAATATATGAAATGACATAAAAAAAGGATATATTTAAAAAAAAAAAATCAATTAAGGCTACAAGAGTGATAAAGTGACAAATATTAAATGAGTTTATTTATTCAAATGAACTTATAAGAAGACATAAATTATAAGCTCTTGCTAAACAAGAACAATAAATTAAACTTTTACTCACCATAAAAATAAAAGAAGATGAATTGACTTGGTTTACGCAAAACGTAACGTGCAAAAACTAGGTCAAGCCTCGTGTGTTCTGCATATTAGAACAGGCAAGGTACTAGGGGTCCCTCCAAATATATGCTAATAATACCACAAATTATATTTCCGACTGTCACCGCAAGCAATTTTACTTGATCGTACGTTAAAGTTTTTTGAGCAAATTGATGAAGTTTACAACTACGAACGAAAATAGTATTAAAAACACATTCTGTTATAAGTTTTATTTTCATTAGTTAATACTTCCACTCCACGGTAAGTTTATTTTCATGTCAACTTTTATTCTCCTTTAAGAAAAAGTTAGGCCAAACAAATTTTGGGAGAAGCTCTAAAAATAAAAAGGAACTTTTTTTATGGAGTACTATTTTAAATGAACAAATTTGATCAAGAGCAACTTTAATATGCCTTTTGTAGAGGTTTTAGTCTGCACCACAAGTACAACACCAGTCTTACAATCCTGCACAATTTACTTTTTACCTCCTGCTTTTAAACTTGGTTGACCCTCTTCAAATTAGTTATGGACACTTTTCCTTTGGAAAGGAGTTTTTGATTTTTTTTTTCATCAGAGTTTTGGATTCTTTTTGTTCTCCATATATGTTAACACATCAGAAACAATTTATGAATAAATTTTATGTATTTTTTGCATTTTTTTTGTGCATATGCATTATAGTAATATTAAATATATTATGATAAAAATTAGGACTTTGAAGAAAATATTTTATCAAATGCCTTTAAGTTTAAAAGTACTTTTTAAGGGAAGTGAAAATAACATAAGCTTTAGCTCAACGATTACATTAAAAATTTGTAAGTCAGAAAGCTCCAAACGTAGCAGTTACCTTTTTTTTATTACTGAAAGTCAATTATTCTAGATATTCAAAACGTGTATATAAATAAAAACTAAGATTCCTTAGAGACAAACAACAACATGCAACAATTAATTGATTTTCCCTTTTTGGCAGCAGAGAGAATCGAACCTAAAACCTTGAGAAGAAGGACACTCAAGTCCCAAACCAATACCACTAGACCAACCCAAGTGGGTTGAATAAATTTAATTTTAAAGCAAAGAGCATAAATAAATTACATTTTCTTTTTACCATCTGTTTATTGTATATAAATTACATTTTCTTTTTACCATCTGTTCATTGTATATTTGAATTAAAAATACACATCTCCGATAAACAGTTTGTTTTTTGTTGGGAAAAAAAGTACAACAAGAAGAGTAAGTAATTGAGTGATCCAGACATTGAGTAACCAATGAAAAAGAGAGGGGGTAATTGGTGATTTTATTCTCAAAGTTTCCATCCAAGTCCTACTTCTCCTTGTTTTAGAGCAATGAATGCAAAGCAAGTATTTACTCCAAATGGTAGAAGCAATATTTAATACGCAGAAGACGGTAGGTAGAAGTAACAACTTCATGTGTCAGATTTTTCAATCTTGAATTGAAACCATTAACTACGTTCACCATTGGTTCGTAGTCCCATTAAATCCATTTCACCTAAATTCATCAAAAGAATTATCAAAATTCAATTCAATTCAAACAACACGCTCAACCATAAAGTCAAATATCAAGAATTTTTAGTAGAATTTTGTTTTTTCTTTTTCCTCTGTTTTACTTTTAAGGCACCCTTGACCTTTTTTTTTGTTCACAAAATCAAACTACGTCATGTCGTTTTGGACTTTCTCTCTCATAACTACCACCATTGCATTTAACTGACAACACCAGCTCAGACTTTCAGACACAGTGGCATTTCCGTAATTTCATCTTCTTCCGGTGTCCTTTCTTAACTCATTCTACTCATTACCCTTTCTCACTCACAAAACTTTCAACTAAAAGTTCATAGCCTTTTTCTTTTCTTTTCCCTCTTTCAACTTACCACCGTTGCTCCGTCGTATCTCCGCCGCACACGACGGCCATATTCTAAACTAACTTATTTTTTCTTCTGATTCCATGTGATTTCCATTTTCATACTCTGCATCCCTAACAGTACGTTATCTCATCTGACGGATGGGTTGCGTGCTTGGTACGCCGGCCGGGGACGGAGACAGAGATCAACGCCGTCACCGAAGAACTCAGAAGCGTAACGGTTCTTCTGAAGTAAGTAATAATGTCGTTAGAGTTCGGGAGAGGCAAAAAAATCGGCATACCGGAGATTTTCCGGTGAATCTCCCGGCGCTGGAGCGCCGGAAGCCTATGCTCGATCCGCTATCAGTAAATCAACAAGGTTGGCCGTCTTGGCTGATGGCCGTCGCCGGTGAAGCCATCGGCGATTGGACTCCTCGTCGCGCCAACTCGTTTGAAAAACTTGCTAAGGTGAAATGATACATTTTATTTTGTTTAGTTAAAAAAAATGAAAATTTTAATATAAAAATGATTTTTTTGAATCGGTGGTGTTTAAGTGTAATTGTGTTTGATTTGTTCAGATTGGGCAAGGGACATATAGTAATGTGTATAAAGCAAAAGACTTGGTTACAGGGAAGATAGTAGCATTGAAAAAAGTGAGATTTGATAATTTGGAGCCAGAGAGTGTGAAATTTATGGCAAGAGAGATACTTGTTTTGAGGAAACTTGATCATCCAAATGTTGTAAAGCTTGAAGGATTGGTTACTTCTAGAATGTCATGTAGTCTTTATTTGGTATTTGAATATATGGAACATGATCTTGCTGGCCTTTCTGCTGGTCAAGGTGTTAAATTCACTGAACCTCAGGTACTATAACTTTAACCTCATTTTGGTATGCTTAAGTTATAATTAATTGTTTTTGTCTCCTTTTATTGGGTTTAATTACATAAAGTTTTTTCATTTGGTTTGCATTAATTTTGTTAGTAGAGTTTAGGCTTTTGATCTTGCTCCTAGGTCTTTCTAGGGGAAGTTGGGACCTCTTTTTACTACTATTCTAACCATATTTAGTCTTCCATTTATTTCATGATATTCATGAATCAATATTGTCCAAACTTCTCATATCATATCCGGCTTAAAAATATCCTTGTCTGGTATGTGGTATTTTTCAATTACATATTTTTCTCTGATGCTACTGCTTTGAATTTCTTTTATATTATTTCTGCAGAAAGTGAGTTTATTACCCAAAAATGGGAATGTTTTTGCTTTCTGCTCTTATATGGAAAGAATTTGACTTAACTAAAGTGTTATATTTCAAACAATATTAATATTTTGTGTGTGTTGAGAAGCCTAGTAGATTATTTGGTTGTTTTTTTAAGGGTAGATTATTGGGTTGTTATGAAAACGTTTTTTCATTTTTAGTCAACCCTTACTTCAAATGGAAAACAGAGTTAGCACATAAAATAGGAAGGGTGACTTTACATGTTATACAACTGCAATTAATGGTTAAACTTATTTCATCCAAAAATTAACCACAAGACTTATTTCATGGAGATTTTCACATTTAGTAATTGGCGGAGTCTTGTGAAGCAGCTCTGCTTTTTCAATTATCAGTTAGACTAGATGGAAGAAAGACTTGGTCATGTTATGATAAAATGTTGAAAGAAAACACATACTGAAAGGCTAAATTGTCTCTCAGTATTTTCTCTATGACAGGTCAAATGCTTTATGAAGCAATTACTTTCTGGTCTTGAGCATTGCCACAGTCGAGGCGTATTGCATCGTGATATCAAGGGCTCGAATCTGCTTATTGATAATGAAGGAATCCTAAAAATTGCAGATTTTGGGCTGGCAACTTTCTATAATCCTAATAAAAAACAAAGCATGACAAGCAGAGTTGTGACACTTTGGTATCGACCCCCTGAGCTTCTTCTTGGAGCTACATTTTATGGTGTAGGTATTGACCTTTGGAGTGCCGGTTGCATTTTGGCAGAGCTGCTTGCTGGGAAGCCAATCATGCCTGGCCGAACAGAGGTATTGCTCTTCATCTTGTTTATCAATCCTAATTGGGATGCGTTAGATCTGTTTTCAAATATTTCGAGTAATTGACTCGGTAGTTTGCTTGTGGTTCATCTTGTTCCTTAAGCAACATTTCTTTTCCCGACCTTTTAATTGGAAAGGTAGGAGCTTGTTTATTGACTAAAATAAACAGAACATGTTAAAGAGAGAGAGATTAAAAAGAAATAACAGTAAACAAGAACCATTTTGTTCAGGGCAGTTGCTATGATACTTAGTTTCTTCTGTCACAAATATTTTTAGATAGCAGTTTAGCCTTCCCAAGTTTCCTTTATCTGCTATAAGATGTCTTTTATTTTAGCTCTTGAAATGCGTATTTTCAAGACAATGTATGACTGACTTTTGGGTTGCTTGGGGCTAGGTTGAACAACTGCACAAAATTTTTAAGTTGTGTGGCTCTCCAGCTGAGGAATATTGGCGGAAACATAAATTGCCAAATGCTACAATCTTTAAGCCGCAACAGCCATATAAACGTTCTATCTCAGAAACATTCAAGGATTTTCCTCCATCTTCACTACCTCTAATTGACAGTCTTCTTGCAATAGATCCCGATCGCCGCGGAACTGCCTCAGCTGCCCTAAATCATGAAGTAAGTGATCCCTGTGGATTAACCTTATATTTGAAAACTTAGATGTAACATATTTCACATCTGTTTTGTATTTGCAGTTTTTTACCACTGAGCCCTATGCCTGTGAACCGTCAAGTTTGCCAAAGTATCCTCCTAGCAAAGAATTGGATGTTAAAATGAGAGATGAAGAAGCTAGAAGGTCGTCTTATTCTTTTTTTGTGTTTAACTTCTTGACTCACTCATCACTCTGTCTATTTGCTCAGATGTTTTTTCATTTCATCCTCAGGCAAAAGGCTCTAAATGGAAAAGCTAATGCAGTTGATGGTGCCAAAAGAGTCAGAGCACGTGAGCGTGGTCGAGCCATTCCGGCCCCAGAAGCCAATGCAGAGATCCTAACAAACTTAGATGTAAGTCAAACATATAGTTATATTTGTCTGTTACTTATATACATACTTGACACTTAATTTTTATTTAATGTGCCACATATGTACACAATTTGGCTGCAGTTCATTTTAATTTTAAATTTCTGTTCCTTCAACCAAAGTTCTAGCATGTCACATACTTTTGTGAATAATGAATGTCTTTGACCTTATATGCATCTACCGACATACACTCATGACTAATTTAAGTACCTTTTCATGAAATCTCACTATTTGGTATTTAATATTTATAAATCATAATGTCACCTGGAACTTGAGACCTAGATTCTTCAGCATTTGTTTACTTGGGATTCTCTGATCATGTCTACCCTGACATATAAAATATTATTTTTGTGATTAGTTTTTTGTTTTCTTTTGATATAAAGACATTGAACTTGGTGAGAAATTTTGTTTGACTTGATGATGCTCTCATGGTGAATCGAGCTTTCCACTAAAATAGTGTCTTATATTATGCCTTGATTGAGCAAACATTACATGTGTATCTCACTGAATTTCAGAGGTGGAGAGTTGTGACCCATGCAAATGCAAAAAGCAAGAGTGAGAAATTTCCACCACCTCATCAAGATGGAGCTGTTGGATATCCACAAGATGAATCAAGTAAAGGACCTGTTTCATTTGGTGCCCCGGACACATCCTTTAATTCAGGGATATTCAGTGTAAAACCATCTGGACCTACTAGAAGCCATGATGGTACTGGACTTCACAAAGGTACAAAAACTAAAAAAGAAGAGTCTCAGATGGCTTCATCATGGAAATTTATGCGTCCATTTAAGCCATCAACAATTGGACTTTCAATGGATTTATTATTCAGGAGCAAATAATCAGTTTCATTTGATTTTGCCATCCTATAATGAGATAAAGAATGATTTAGGCCTTGATACATCTTTTTGGCATGGTTTTCAATTTTTTTTCCCTGTGTTTCTCATATTTTTTGGTATTTCATTTGCATAAAGTTGTTGCTGTATAATCATCTACAACGGGGATCCATATATTTGTATATCTTAGGATCAAATCCACTGCTGTACAGTTTTTGGGAGCACTAATTCTTCATCACCTTGGAAATGTTCTTCCATTTAGCAAGAAAACGTTTTTTTAATTGCTATCACGTCTAATGTTTAATTTTTTTATCAGTTTTTTTCCCACTAAAACCTTGGTAGCCTTGAAGAAAAGGACAAAATTACATACAGTTTCACAAGTCTCGTCTCTTGAACCAAATCATACAGTTTGTATTATTTTGTTAAATGTGATCATGCTTACACTTCGTTCTATTAAATCTTCATTTTCTACGCTGTTTCATACACACGTTTCTATTGAAAGCTTCATACCCATAATTTGAAACTGTGCACCCATCATCCAGATGATAGTCCTCACTTCCGACCACAAGAGTCTTGGTGATTATCTCAGACCAGTCTTGTGAATAGTGTATTATAGAATGTTTTAGTTTTAGGAATCGTAGAACAAGACAAATTTGGTAAACTTGAAACAAACGCACCCTTGTTAACTTGAAAGTACTAGTTTGACAGTAGCTGTTACAATTCATGGATTAATTATCTACTAATCTATATGATTTATAAACTAATTTATTAATAAGTGATATAAGTAAGGGAGTAATTTGCATAAAAGTAAATTATATACAAGTTAAGCATAAGGGACCAAACTGCTTGGCATATTTCAAAATCGGTATCTTTTTTGTCAAGAGCTTTGATATATCAAGCGAATAAACTTGTCCCGAATTCATAGCGAAGGAGAAATCAGCCAATGTAAAAAGAGAGTTGTGCTGAAATCAAGGATGCTGGTGCAAATAAAGCACATATCCACAATAAAAACCAACTGAAATGCATAGTCGGGATGATGTTGCTATAATAACTTTCGCTGTAAATAGCATTTTTATTTTGTCAATTCACAAATCCGACCCCTATAATTTCGAGGGAAAGTTGGTGATTTACTGTGATTGTAGAACACAAGCCTAGATGATTTTTATGTAAATAAGTTTGAAAAAATAATACTCTTTTCATCCCACAATAGCGTAATTAAAAAAAGATGATAAATAAAAGAAAGATAATGATGATTATGCTAAATTATCTTTATTCACTGTTAGTATATTTTAGAGGATACAACTGAAGAAAATTAATTAAAACTACATGAGAAGTTGGAAGTTTGAAATGATACTCTTTTTGGGACAATTTTCGTTGTCAAATATGACACTAATTATAAACTAAATTAATGTTGGTATTTGTCAATTCTAGACTAAACTTAAGATTCCCAAATAACAAAACTAGTAAAACTCAAATATGATCCAACATGTTCAAAACAAAACCAGTAAGATATGCAAGGGACACATATTCTAAACAAAAATGATCCAACATGTTCAAAACAAACCTAGTATAATCAAGTCAAATATGTTATAGTAATTCTAGATGCAACATGTCAATAAGTAGTGTTTTTTGCATTTTTTCAGTCTTTAAGTTAAACCAAACCTACCCGTATTTCACTGGTAGTAGTCGATGTAGCATTTAAAGCAATCCCCCAAATAACACAATGAATGTACCAACACACCATCTAGCGATTGGATCAAAATTAATGTCCTAAATTAAAAAACTCAATTACAATCTCAGTGTCACAAGTTTCTACAAGATCCTATCTTTGTTGCATTATTTAGTCTTCTCTCACATATGAACATGAATTAATCTCAACTGGTTGCGCATAAAACTCATATCTCACCACTACTTTTAAAAGCAAATATTAGAGTAACATACTTTTTTTAGTAGTATTGACAATTAAAATAAAGAAAACAACTTAAAAGGTAACTTACATAGATAAAAGAGAAAAAAAGAGATGATAGACCAAAAATTTATTATTTGACGGTGACGTAAAAACTTGCATATGCAATGGTTTAAGTTTGAAACTAGAAAAGCTCTGTAGTTTATAGTTTTTTGTTTTGTTTTATCCTTGTAATTATGTTAGTTTTGTTTTTCGTCCCTACCACATGACAGTCACTTGAATGATGAAATAACATTGCAATTTAGAGCATCCGTATCCATGTCACTCAATTAGATGGTATAAAATATCACACCTAATATATTATTTCCTCAGTCCCAATTTAAGTGAGTTTTTTTTTTGCTCATTTCACACTTAAAAAGAAAAATGTATTAGTGAAAAAGAGAGAAAAATGATTTTGAATGCTCTTGTCAAGTATTAGTGCATTTACCATCAACGTAAATGTAAAGTATAATGCATTGAACTGAGAGTGATGAAAATAGTATTAATTATAGTTATAATTGAAAAAAAGTAATTAATATTGTATTAAAAAATGAAATGAGTTGGTTATGTTAGGATATATATATATA
>Ga0099826_10001539_pt1 | contig 13973 bp, 8 predicted proteins | sample Mtrugardesep15_FD_76830 | JGI IMG/M metagenome (GOLD analysis project Ga0099826, IMG submission 76830) | Root nodule microbial communities of legume samples collected from California, USA - M. trunc garden sep15 | ecosystem: Host-associated > Plants > Roots > Nodule | place: USA: California... | reverse complement strand
CAAAAAGATACCCTTGGGCTAGTAGGTGTTGGTAAAAGTCTAAAGCTTTAAAGATCATACCGTTGATGCAAAAACCATTGATAATTGTATTGAAAGTGACCAAATTGGGTTGATAACCAGTCTTAAGAATGGTACCCAATAATGAAAAAGCAAAAGTCATGTTAGATTGATGACAGTAACAATTAATCAAGATGGTGAAAGTGGCAATGGAAGGGGAGATTCCCTTTGATTGAAGTTGCGTAAAGAGTGAAATGGCAGTGGGATAATGACCCATTCTGACAATAGCACCCAAAAGCATATCAAATTCAGAAGTGGGTGGAGGAGGAAAAGCACGAATCATGCGATTGAAACAAGTAACAGCATCATCTACATTACGAAATCTACAATTTTTATGGGAATTTTGAGGTTGGAAATGACCAAAGAAACGACAAGAAGGTTTAAATGTTAGAATAGAGAATTTGGGAATGGCATACCTTATTGGATTGAGCATCCTCAAATTTCAAAATCCTCAAGATGCGGAACGGAACAACTCTCTTGTCACTTTGAATTACAACCTGCCTAGGGTTTAAGCCTTCATTGTGCTTTTTCTTTATTTTTTGCTCAAACTTTTATCTTCTCTTTTTTTGGTCAACTTGTATTTTTATTTTTATCTTTTTACAAAGACAAAAAAAAATCATAGTATTATTAAAGAGGTGAGTTTGTTTTACTCAAAATCATTTGGGTGAGATATAGGAAGTAACCATGATAATGCAAATAATGTTAAATCTTTCAATAGAGCGTTTGACATCTAGAATTATGTTTTTAAATATGTTCACACCCACACCCAAAGTTGTAATTGTATTTTTATTATAAATAGAATATAAATGATGTAGCCGATAATTGATGGATAATGACCAATAACTTTTGATAGCTTTTAACTAATAACTAGTAAATTAATTAAAATAATTATTAAAACCAACATTTCAACTATTTGATGAATTACACTAAAAAACAAACTATTTAATGAATGATAGTTTATAATTGATGACTCATAATTGTTAACTTGTAACTTTTTTAAAAAAAAAATTGTTTTATGAATGTAAAATAAAATAAAAAGATATTTTTAATTCACAATAAAATTTATGATTAAATATGTTTTTAGTCACTACGAATTTCAGTGGTAGTGACACAAGTGATGGAGGGTACTATGTGACGAACATGAGGATGTTGGGGGAAAAATGAGTTTTGTTTTCATCCAACTTTTATTCACCGAATAATGGAGATTATTAAAGATCTTGTATTTATTGACATAACATCACACGAATAAAAGTTGAACAAAATCCAGGAGTCGTGAAACACCTAAACTTAGATGATGTTATACGCATAAAGTCATCAAGATTCGAATGCATTGCAGAAAACCAGATATGAAAGATTATTAATTATTAATTGTATATATACCAAAAATGAATTATTTTTTCTTTACAAATTCAAAAGAAAACAATCACGAAATTGCAAGCAGTATCTTTGATTATTAATTAATGCCAAGGTCAAAACAGTGCACTCTGTCCTGTCCCTGCAAGCCACTGACTAGAGGCTCATTCTGTGGTTGCATCTGTTGCTAACTTGCTACGCTGTACATACCCAAGAGTCCCTTATCATCATATGAGCAGCATTCAAAATTCAAACTCAAATCACACCTTCAATGAAAATATAGCAGGACATTCCTCTACGATGGAGTACCTGTTCTCGAGTTAAGTTCCACAAAGTCAGATTGAATTCATCGAGATAAGAAGGTACAAAATCCTGTATTTTCCTTCATCATTATTATATATTTCTGGTTAAGGTTAAGTTCCTTGCAACATCTCTACGTGTCTACTATGCGTGCTTGATGTACACCGGAGTAAGAAATAATATCCAATGCACTAAAGACAACTTAAAAGCCAAGGAAAACGAACAGCCATAACACACCACAACACTATCATACTCCAGTGTTATTTATGTTCTCCAATGAGATCACGGCGCCAGATCTACCCTCATCCGATGGGCTAGAATGTGACATCAGAATATAAATCACCCACAAATGAAGGCAAACAAGGTAAATCAAAGCCCACAATTTTGCCGTTGAGTTCCTTTTCAGAAAAACTGCACCAGCCACAAAAATATAATCTAATTGTTGAAGCAATGACCCCAACTGTTTCTTGCCAGAGTGAATTCTGGCTTTTAGCATAGGCTTAAATTTTGAATTAGAGAGCTCCCACAATCCAGATTCTAAGTCACTTGATGATGAGGCAGGATTCATAGCAGTTGAACCTGAGACTGACATGTTCTCGTCCAGCAACCTCGACACTGCCTGCTGAGTTGATCGTGAAAATTAAAATAAAATTAAAAACCAAGTATATCATGATTTCAAGAATTAGTACCATTGCCTTAGTAAAAAGCATACCTCAATTCGAAATATAAGGCTTGCCTTCTCAGATGAGAGTGATTCAACCTGTTGACAAGAATAAACTTTTTTAGCATAAAGGAGCCTGAAGCAAGTCCCAATTATGTGTTTGGGTGAATTTGTTTCAAAAACAATTATTTGTATTTTAACCTGCTTGATTCTGAAAACCGTATCAGACTAATTTGTTGATCAATCTTGTTTTATATACCAAGAAAGATTTTATACAAACTGTTAGTGTGTTCAGTTGTTTCGTAAGACTGACCAGACTGGCTGGTCAAGCCTGAATTAAAGGGTGATTCTTGAGCATTTGCAAAAATATTACGTCTAACCGGATGTATGAAAGACTCGCCTTAGCTTGTTTCTGTATTAAATGATCAGTCATTTGATGGAGCCTACGCTTGAGCTCAATTTCAACTTCCGTTGGCTCTTCTATCTCCTTCCTTGTCATTTCAATGTCAGCTTCTAGTTTCCTCGCCTGTGATGCCCAACTGTATTAAATAACTTCATATCCAAGAGAAATCATATTGACTTTGACAGGTCGAATGCAAAACTTAATGAAGTTGGATATGTAACACAGCAAGTACTAGCGATCTATAAAGAAAAATCTCAACATTTTTTAGATACGATATCCAGACATTAGATTCAGAGTCTGAACGAAAATGACCTAAAAATCATAATTAAAAAAGGTCCCTTAAAGGTTGAAACTATTTACAAGTAGCAAGCCTTTATAATTGATTTTAACATGACAATTCTTTCACAGCCTGTTTTGAGGAGCTTTCTTCCTAGTTTTTGCAAAACATCGCCGATTAAAGCACCCTAGTAAGCTTCAATTTCACTTTGCTGGAGACAGTTCACTCTTGGCAACTATTACAACTGACAGTATGACCTGCAGTTCAGGCACAAGCAAATCATCACCTCTATACCAACGTGTCCCCTCCATTTTAGTCAAAACACTATTTGAAATAAGTAAGCTATTTGACAAGTCAGGCAGCTTCCTTTGACTATTCAAATGGAGCATCTAGAAAGTTGGGTATTGATAATCATTAAGTGTGGTGCACTGCAATCTTTGTTCATGAAAAATGAAGCTTCACAAGTTGACCAAACTATCTTGGTTCACAAAGCTTCAAGAGTGAGGTTCTCAAATGTTTCTGATATTGCGGATCTTTTCCTCAGATTTGGCAAAAATCTCTTTCAACCCAGGCGATGACATCCTTGACTGTGCATTGTTTACCTCTGGCGCCGTCAGATGGAGGCAGACTTGGGGTTTGCACAACTTCTCTTTCTGTCTTTTTTAAACTATCAGAGGGATCGACATATTTGTAAATATTTACATTCAAGTTGCCTTTAATATATCACAACTGTTAAATATTTTACTTCCAAATCTAATGGACAATGGTTCTTCACTGGTGAGTCACTTTTATCATGTGTCACCTTGGACGAGCCATGGCTAAGGAAAACATTTCTGTTTTATGTGAAGTCAAAAGTGTACACAAAAAGGGGATAGCTAACAAAAGATATAATTGGGTAAATTTTATAAGCATGGAAAAATATGCAGAACATGCAACAATTCTAAGAATTGGAATTTGGCATGAAACTAGAATATACAAAATTAACTAATTAGAGAGAAGACTCATTCAATTTCTAAAATATAATAAAAAAATACAGTAAAAAAATAATACTACAACAAAAGAAACAGAGGCACCAAATTTATACTTCTAGACAAACTGACAATTTACCAAAAACAATGAAATACGTTGCATCTGAAATATCATAGCTCTTCATGGAAAAAGGAATGAACATAATGGACACACAAGAGTATAAAAGCTTACCTTTTCCTGTAATTGTGCAACTTTATCATTAATAAATGAGTGTTCTGCCTCAAGAATTTCTCGTTCAAACTCAACTCCTTTTGAAGCTAGCTACAGCATCAGCATAGATAAACAGATGTCAAGAACATCATACTAAAAGAAAGAAAGCATATAAGTTTAAAAAAGGGTCCTTCACAAAAAAAGTTTAAAAAAGGGAATATGTGGCCAAACGAAAAGAAAATGTCAGACTTCCTATTAAAATCTCAGCTCGGAAGAGTAAACAAAAGAAGTCAAATGTTAATATACCAGTTTCAGCAAAGAATAGGGTAACTTACTTGATTTCGTGAAGCTCCAGTTTGATTAGGATTCCTCAAGCTCCTTCTGAGCTCTACAAAAGTTAAAGAATCGGCCTATTAACAGACCCTCATCACAACATAATCCCAACTACTAGTACCCTAAATAACCAATTTGCAATGATACATCTTAAAATTTGGGTTGGCCCCAACTCAATCATTACAAAACAGATTTGAATGATGAGATATGCAAACCACTTATAAGAAATACCTGGCAAATCTCTACGCAATGTGGGATAAAACCCACCCCCTCACACCCAACACAACGGAGGTGCTGAAAGCTACAATGAAGGCCAGATCACATGCCGCAGTTAAGTGCTACGGGCTAACCGCAATTAAGGCAAAATTTCCGCACAAAAAAATTAACAATCAGACCCTGTGGGCCTGAAGTGTAGACAACGCAGGAAGCTTAACAGCAGATCTAGGATAGGGTCTTAGAATTTGGATTGGGCATAATTCAACCATTACAAAACCGGCTTGTAAGGTGACATATACCTAACACTTATAAGCAACACTTAGGACATATATCTAGGCGATGTGGGACTAAACTCACCCCCTCACACCCAGCACAGCGGAGGTGTTGGAGGCTGCAATGAAGGCAGTCCAAATGCCGCAATTAAGGCGAAATTTCCAACACTACATAATAATTAAATTTTTGGTGACGAATAATTAAAATGCAAAACTACCATTGTTCAAGATTTACAGAAGAAAAGACATTTCCAAAACATTGCCAAGTCAAGGATATTCTCAAACAGAGAAAGGGAAATCCTAGTTGATGTGTGTTCTTAGGATATCATCACCTCTTGGGCTGGCTTATGGGGTTGAGTTAAGCCTGCCTCAAGTTACAATATCAAAGCCTGTTCTGGATTTGTTATTGGGTTCACCAGCATCTGTTCGTGCTCATTAAGGGGTGTGTTGAGATCCCAAAGGTCAAAGTAGTCCATGTAAAACTCGAGCAATCCTCACCACACGAGCTAGCTTTTGGGGTGAGTTGGACCTAACCCAAATTTGAATAATCTGGCTCCTGAAAAACCCATAGAAGCCTAACACAAGTTTGCTTCAAACCTAAATGGCTTGTCCTTTAATTGCATACTAACCGCGTATTTTGTTCAAACAGTTAATAGCATCAAATCATGAATATTCATTGTTCTCTTAAGTAACTAAATGTACCTAAAGTAATTGTTGTGCATATGCTCATTATGCTGTTCAACAAGCTTGAAAATTATCCTTATAGGCCTATACCAACCTTTTTTTTATTATTAAGAGCTTGTAGACTAATACTTAAGGTTTGAAATATGATCAAGTTAAAATGAAACAAATATATAAACCATGGCAGCTAATGAGTCCTATGAAAAGACACAATTAATGGTTGAAATAGAATATACCGGCCAGTTTACTTCGAGAAAAAAAATATGTTTTCCTTTTATGTATTCACTTTTAATTACACAACAGCCACCTTTTCAATTTGTTTCCTGTTTTCAAAGATTTAATACAGAAACACTGAAAATAACATTTTTGTTTTCAAAATTTCTTGTACATATCATCGAAAACAGCAAACAGAATGAAAACAATATGGTACTCTTGTAATTAAAAAGTGAAAATAAGAAATGGAAACAAAAACACTTTCTCAAAGATAACACGCCCTAATGTTTCAGAGAACAAATCAATGACTTTGCAAAGCGGCAGTACCTTCATGAACAGACTCTTTTGATGCCATTTTTTGTCTGAGTTCTGCAACTTGTTTGACCTGATCCAAAAACATATCATAACAACCCATAGTCATTTAATACTCTTACCCAGATATGAGGATGACAGAAGGGTTTGGGTAATTCGATTCCAATCTAAGATTCTCATTCTAATTCTATAACAAACTACATTTGCAATCACAAAATCTTTAGGGAGCTGATATGTCAATTCAATTCAACTTTTAAACTTTCAGTTCCAGCAGTATGTAGGACATTTTTCCAGAGAGTGTCCGAGTCGACGATGGGGATGAGTTCTTCTCTTGATTGGCTCTTATCAACATTAATTGTGATGCCAGTTTGGTCATATTATGTCGCTATTGCTGAGAAGTCATTAATCTTCACACAATTAGGAATATAGTCCAAATCTTTGTGATAAGTACCAAGTAGTAACAAGTCTATTTTTATGCAATAATTTCTGAATTTCATCAATACTACAGCCAAAAAATCTTGTATTCTATGAATCGTGAGAAGTGGATGGTAGGAATCTTAGAATCTAAAAATACCTCTACTTCAAGGTTCCACTGTACAGCTGCGAGGGATCTTGCAAGATCAGCATTAGCAGTCTACAACCAATCCATACATTTATCAGTGACAAGCTTATCTAGAATATCATGAAAAAAGTATTTGCCATGTGTGGTTTAAGCTATACGTTACAAACAAATGGCTTAAAAATGTTGAATCAACACACCTCCAATTTAGCTAAGCGTGTGAGAATTTCCATTCTGGTATTATTATGTTTTTGCTTTTCCAACTCAACAGCTTCCATTGTTTCCATCATAGTGCTCTGAAGCTGCGAAGCCTGAGGGACAGGGTAAAAGAGGATTAAATATGTGACCAACACGTCAAAAAAAATCAGGGGTCAGCCAAAACAGCGATCTAGACCGTGATTAATTTCCAAGTGAAGTCAGCGTATTAGGAGAAGTTCTCAAACAGTGAAAACTTGATAAGGGTTATTGTTTTTTAAACCAAATCACCGAGAACATTAAGCAGGAAAATACATTGCACAAATATCTACAAGATTATCCATATCCTACACTAAACATACTGCTGAGCATAACCAGTATAACACAACTTAAAAGAGCTAACAAAAATATGAGTTAAAAGAACAATGATAAAATTACCTCTTGTGCTTGTTGTTTAGCTCGTTCCTCAAGTATTTTCTCGAGACTTTCTTTCTCTCCTTCTAATTTGGCCACTATATTCTCCTTTTCCTTGATAACATTGATTGCTTTTGCCGCTGCTCTCTCAGCTAGGATCCTTTCTCTCTTCTTTCTCCTTTCTTCCCTCTCATGTTCACTTTCAGAATCAGATGTTGAACCGGAGTCCGTATCCGAATCAGAACTTCCATCACTTGCCATAGAAGAACCCCTTTTCAAATCATTAGATGTTGAATTAAGCTCACGCCTCCCTTTTATCACAGTTTTCAGTTGGCTGCCAACATCTACCGGGAAATTGGCTTCATGCACTTTATCAACCCCCCTTACTGGTATTGCCTCTGCGACGAAATTTCTGTCCTCTTCCAGAGGTAATGCTGGTGAAGAAAAATCCCTGTTATTTAATGGGTGCCCATGATCTTCCTTTTCCTTATTGTTGGTCTCAACCACAGGTTTATCAGAAGTGTTATTACTAACAGATTCCTGTCCTCTGGTGGATTTAGCATCAGTTTCGGATTCTACATTAGACTGCCTATCAGTGGAACCAGAACCAGAACCAGAAGAGGTAGATTCCTTGCCATCATCACTAAAATTAGGTCCTTTAACAGAGTCTAACCTCTGCAAAGACCTTGAAGTAGTGTTACCAGCTTTCTGATTCCTCTTGATATCAGAAACGGATAAACTCTTGAGTTTCTTACTATTTTGCCTTAAAAGAGTGGGTGCAGGCACAGCGTTAGAAGGTGTAGGTGAACTAAGAAGTTGAGTCCAATCACCATCAGAAATGGTAGGAGGAGGGTTAGATTTGGGTAGGGCAGTAGTTTTAACTTTAAGGGGATCACTGCGCAGTTTTCCATTGTTATTGTTATCCTTCTTCTTCTTGAATTGATCCTTGAGAGGGACACCTGGTTTGGCAGGAGCATCGATACTACTGGATTGTTCCTCTAATTGAAGCCTCTCGTTGTTCTTACGAAGAGAATCTGCCGCTTGTTGATCGATCTGAACCGTTAAAAAAATAGAAATTAAATAAGAAAATAGGAAATTGAATTGATTGAAGGAAAGAAAATGCTGCTGGGACTTGCCTGATGGAGAATGTTCTCAGCGGCTTTAAGTTTGGAAGAGATCCAATTCGCCATGGTTTGATGATTTTTTCTTTCTGTAACACGGACATGAAGACCAAGAGTGACGTGTGTTTGTTTAGTGTAACCCAAACACGACAACTACCAACTAACCAACGGGTCTTTCGATTATGTTTGCTGGGTTTTCTGACCCGATGAAATAGACCAAAATTTATCTATAGACCCCTTCAATTGCTTAAACATCCTTCCAAAATCTAAAAAAAAATCTCTCTAATCTTGTCATTCATAATCATGCCATGTCTAGTTTTATCATTCATTCAACGCAACATCAATTTCTCCGCATCATAAAACATCGTTGGTCTGACTTTTGTTTGATAGAATTTTTCATTTAACTTAAACAATACTTTGTTATAATATAAAGCACGTGAGACTTTTCTCCATTTCAATCATTCATCTTGAATAAGATGATTTACACCTATTTTTATTTCTCCGTCATTTTTTACTATGGACACAAGATATTTAGACCGTGTAACTTGGGGTATGATATTATCTCTAACTTTCACATCCAAGGGTATAACTACTTCGCCTTTTGAAGTTACATTCATCTCAATTCCTACCTCGACTCTACAAGGACTCTCCAAGCAGTACTACATCATTTGTCAAAAGCATATACCTCAATGCAAACTCTTAGATGTGTTTCGTAAGTAAATTCAAAACTAAAGTAAAAAGGTAAGGGTTTAGGGTTGATCCTTGATGCAGTCCTATTGTTGTATAAAAATTGTCAGAAGCCCCATCATGCGTCCTCACATTAGTCGAAGCTCCCTCGTACATATCATTGATCACTATAATATAACCACTTATAGCCCTTTTCTTCTCCAGGGCTTTCCACACAATCTCTCTATAGATTTTTTATACTATTTAAATAAGTATATATAAGCAATTATGAAAAGTAAAAAAAAAAAATTATCGTGAGCATAGTTTAGTTGGCAGAGATGTTATAGTATGTAGAGGTTTGTGGTACAAACCTCGTACTCTCATTTATTCATCTTAAAAGGTGAATTTCAGGTCATTAAACTATTTGACAAAAAAAACTACTCTGAATTAAATAAAATATAATAATTAAAAAAATTACTTTTACAACATAGTAATAATAATAATAATAATCTATAACTATTAATAAAAGCAAAACCTATTTTTGGTGTAGCCTATTTTTACTTCTTAAAATACCCTTGATAATTTCAGTTTGAATTTAACTAATATCCTTTCACGGTATAATACAAGATAAAAAAAAAACCAAACAAAATCAAATTTAGAAGTTTGTAAAACTAAAACTGAATTGTTTCGAACCGGATCAAAAATTGTTTTGAACCGAATTAAACTGTTATGAATTGAACCAAACTATTTTGAATTTAACCGAATTATACTGAACCGAACCAAATTGTTTTGAACCGAATCGAAATGTTTTGAACTGAACCGGAGTATTTTAGTTCAGTTCCAAAACTGTTAGTAATAGTTTAGTTTTTTATTTTTTTGGTTCAATTTAGTTTTGCAGTTCGATTCGATTTTTTGCTTTTTTTTTCAACAGGATTTATGTGACATTGCGTTGCCAATGCCATGCGACATGGCAAATCACAATGTGACAGGTGATTTTCTTCTACCTCTTTCATAAAGATTTTTTGCTCTCCCTAAGCATATTTTTTGTGGTAAGCTGGAGAAAAGAAACAAAGTCAGGGAATCGTTTGTGTTAAAATACTACGAAAGAGAGGGACAAAATAACTCAATGCTCTATGCAGTAGCCAAGGAGAATAAAAATAACACAACACGTGACTACTTTCTTATTTGAAATTCCATTAAAACAACCTTAGTCAGTTAATTGAAATCATTTTTTTGTATGGATATTTCCATTAGTAGCATGTGATAATAAAAAATTCATGTATGATATAAAAAATAAGTGTAATTACATCCTAGCAACATCAAGTCATCACTTATATCAAATGGATACAAAATCATAACGAATTACCAATAAAAATTCAAAACCGTAATGAACAAGTGGGAAAAATTGGATGAACGAAATAATAAAAGATTGTTCGAAAGTTAATCTCAAAATTTCCCCAACAAAACCTCTCATCACGAACAACAAGGAGCCTGTTTCGTTGCGGTAACTTCATCAGCTATATGAATCTCCTTCCCATTGGAAAGATTAATTGGTGTCTCATCCATTTTAGCATCCAAACTTCTCTGGTTTGTGATGTCAAAAATAGTTGTGATCATTTGTAAGAACACTTGCTCAACGTTGAGATTCTTCAAAGCAGAGGTTTCCATAAAACACAACCCTTCTGCCTCTGCAAACCCTTTTGCTTCTTCTTCCTCAACTTCTCTTGATTCACCAAGATCACATTTGTTTCCAACTAGAATAACTACCATCTCTTCGCCACCAAACTCCCTTAGCTCCACTAACCATCTACCTACACTCTCGTAACTTGATCGCCTCGTTATGTCATACACTAGCAATGCTCCCAAGGCTCCTCTATAATATGAACTTGTGATAGCTCTAAACCTGCCACACAATTAATGAATCAATATATACATCCATGTATTTTTTAAAGCATATACTAATGCATAAGATATATTGATAATTTTTTCAGGGTGTAACTTTTGTGACCTCTGTCCATTAGGTTATATCATGTTTGAGATCGGGTGTTTTGTATATAGGTCAAATGAGTCACCTCCCCTTTTTCTCTTTGGTCTATCTTCCTTTTATAACTGAGAACAATGGTTATGGCTAGAACTAGGCCGTCATGAGATTTTAGTCCTTTAAACCTAGTCCGAGGTCTAACAAATATTTCATGACGGCACATAAATGTTTCAGTCCTCCTTTGAACTAAGAATGAGGTCTAATAAATATTTTATGCCGGCACAAAAATATGTTACTATTGGATTTTGCTTTGAAAAATGAAAATGTAGTTTATAAGAAAGATAATAATAACTCACACCTCTAACTCGACCGAATACCCTAGTTTTAATTAGAAAGATGAAATTGTTTGATTATGCTGTTGGCTACCAAAACCTTCACCACCTCACACATCCATTTCTCCACCCGACTCAATTTGGTTGTCTATCTGCTCTTTCCTCTCAATCAATTTGATGTTTTATTTCTCTCTAGCATAAGTTGAACAAGGCAATGTCATGGACCCGCCTCGCCCAATAGTTACGCTATTTATTTAAGATTTCATTTCATCATCATCATTTACATAATGGAAAAATTAAAAGAGAAAACTTGGTTTATACACTTATACTACCAAGAGTGAATCCTACTCGTTTTTTGAATAATTTTTCAATCACATCATTTAACATGTTTATTAGTCAACTCAGCTGAGAATCATCTGCTTTTCTCATGATGAAAGTGCAAGGAAAAGAAAACTAAAGATAAAGGAAATTGTGCGCATGTAACACAAACGCAAAAATAGTGCAATTATTTTTATGGATTGCAAAGAAAAAGCTCTTTTTTCTTTTTTAATTCGTGACTATGTCATTATTTAAAAATATAAAATCATCCTTAAAAGGGTTCATCCACATCACTCGAAGTGATTAAATTTCGATATAATTATCAAACATTAACATTCTCCAATTTAGAAAAAGAAAGCTTAAAAGTAAGTTGGGGAAAAAGGTACAAGAAGCACCCATATCAAAGGAGGAAATTACGGTGAGGTTCCACTTTCCATTCCAATTCCAATATAAAGATTAAGCAATTCACCCTAAGTTTTTGAAAGATATAAGCAGTTTTACATTCCGTGAACAAGTTTGAGTGTCACATAACAAAAACAAAACCACACGGTATTATGATCTTAATGTCTTCAGGGTCCCACTCTGATTGAATTACTAATGTTGTTCCACCACGTAATTAAACCAGCACTCAATTGGCATTCACTTTTATAAATTATCAAATTTAAGATATCATCATCACGGATTAACTAACTGTGCAGTTATAAAAATGCTAAAATATTCTTCTTACCACCCTATCTATCTAATTAACTCAACAAAAAGACCTGATCAAAAAAATCTATAAACAACAAGAACTTGTCCTTGCTTAGCTAACAAAATTAGAAGAAGAGAAAGTCTAACAATAAACAAGTCACGCATGACATAAAAAGCTGAATTCTCAACTTCATGTATATTCTTCCAGTTTACGCAAACCCATTGGACCCCACTTTGAAATTCAAACATAATTTGGAAAACAAAAGAAAAGAAAAATCTTAACTTTTCATTCAAACAAGAGAACAATGAATATTGATTTGCAAACTTAAGAATATTCTTATAATTTTATTCAGAACTTATGGATCAAAACATTAAAAGAAAAGCAAGAACAAGAAATCAGAGACTTACCTTTCTTGGCCGGCAGTGTCCCATATTTGAGCTTTGATGAGTTTGTCTCTGACCTTGATGTTTCTGTAAGCAAATTCAACTCCTATAGTTGGTTTTGAATCCAACCTGAATTCATCTTTTGCAAACCTTGAAAGCATATTTGATTTCCCAACTCCAGAGTCACCAATCAGCACTGCCTTGAACAAGTAATCACACTCTTCATCAAATATTGCATCATCCATTAATATATGTATATATCTTTCTAATTTCTCTATACTCAAATACAATGGGTTCCAAAGAAACAAGGCTAGTGAGAAGGTTAATATTCTGGACTAGACAGAGAGCGAAGAAAGTAAAAATAGGGTGCAAAGGTGATGATCTTATTTATATACAATAAGCTGAATTATAACTAAAAGGTATGGGGCACTACACATATATAAACAACTCTTTGATAATGTTTTTGGGAGGGTATTGAGTGTTTTAATTTACATGTGAATTACAATCGATAAAGACATGATGAATAGTCATTGATGTTGTGTCCAAATTTGTGAATGTCGTTAATTGGCTAAGTGAAAGAGCCAACCATGGTGGCATCCATCTTCAAAGAAGGTCCAATGGTATTGTTCCACATGTCCCCTCCTTTTTTTCATTTGGAAAAATTGGCATTTTCATGCTTATGTGGCATTCTAGGATTGGCTTTTCACTACTATTTATGTGCACATCAATGAACATAATTGGTTATCAAATGACATTGTTTAGAATCTTAGATTATAGGCGTCTCAAGGTTGATAAATTTTTTAGAAAAGGGTAATGATTCCAAATTATCTTTTCTTTGGAATAAGAATAGACTAATTATACGTGATCATTTATGTTTGTGGTTGGTTGCCAACGTAATGATACAATTAGCAATGGGTTTGGCAATAACAATAAGGTTTTTTCTAAATTACCTTTGAAAAATGGTGGGTAACTTGCCCACCAACCAATGAAAATGAGCAATTTATTGATGGGGTCAAAATAGTGCATGGATACCACCTAAAAAGATGAATGCTTATT
>Ga0099826_10001538_pt1 | contig 13984 bp, 6 predicted proteins | sample Mtrugardesep15_FD_76830 | JGI IMG/M metagenome (GOLD analysis project Ga0099826, IMG submission 76830) | Root nodule microbial communities of legume samples collected from California, USA - M. trunc garden sep15 | ecosystem: Host-associated > Plants > Roots > Nodule | place: USA: California... | reverse complement strand
TGATTAACAAACACTTAATAGTTTAGTTTGTTACTTTTGGATAAGCTTGTTTAGTTAGTTACAAGAGACTTACTCTCTAAGTCATTGTATATATATAATTGCTTGTAACTCAATCAAAATAATTAGAATACAATTTTCAATACTCTCTCTCTCTCTCAAAATCTTAACAGACTCATCATCACCTTAACCAACTTCATCTTCTCCATTGAAACCCTAATTTCAGTTTGCTTGCACATTAAGAAACAAATTACTGCGCTAATAATCCTATAAAAAAAATGCAACATTGAGAGATCCCACACTTATGGTGCATCGTACTCAATCAGATAAGTTAAGACAATTGTATATGTGTTTTTTTTCTCTTGTTATAGAAATTCACAGATTGAGTTTGTTATGAGACAAGAAAATGATTGTGGCACATATTTTTACAAGAATGATCACATATCTAACAAAGTTTCTAAATCTTGATTGATCATGGGACAACACTTGTGTACTATTAAAATATCAATGTTATATAATATTGGTCAATGAAGGTGTGTCACGTAGCACTTCATATGTATATATTTTCTCTTTCCCACACTCTACTAAACACATTGTTATGAATAAAGGCTAAATTATCTTTTTGGTCCCTTAACTATTTAATTAGTATCGATTTGGTCCCCTAACTAAAATTTGATTTATTTTGGTCCCTTAACTTCTCTCCATTATATATTTTGGACATTTCCGTTAGTTTTAATTCAAAAACGTTAGGTTTTTTTCATTTTCTTCTGGAATTTTTCTGGGATTCTTGTTGTTGAATGTTGATGGAGATTATATGAAGATGAAAAAGAGGAGAAGAAGATGAAGAAAACCTAATGTTTTTGAATTAAAACTAACGGAAAGGACCAAAATGTGTAACGGAGAGAAGTTAAGGGACCAAAATAAATCAAATTTTAGTTAGGGGACCAAACTGACACTACCTAGATACTTAAGGGACCAAAAATGCAATTTAGCCATGAATAAAATGTCATGAGCATATATAAAATAAAAAGATATAACAAATCTCATCCTTTAGGTGAGATGAGATGCATAAATCAAAGTAAAACATGATACTTCATCTTACATCATGTCTATAGCTATACCATTTACAACCAATCCTAAAATTGACCCCGCTATACATGCTAAGAAAACTATGTAGTCTCAAATCAGTGAATAAAAGTGTAGTGAGAATACAAGGAAAAAGAAAAGAAAGAAAAACAACAAAAAGCGTAGGTTTGGTTAGAAAATGTACTAACATCTTTTCATGTTCTTTCAAGAAATTCATTTTTAACTTTTTGAAAGTTTTTTTCAAGAACCTTGACTACATAAAAGGGTATAGTTCAAGGTTATGCAACATGAACAATTATAAAACAGTCACTAGTATCATCGTTATTGATACTAATTTCCTCTTCCTCAATTTATTTTAAACCTTGATTGCCAAAGAATAATCTTGACTAATAATAATTGTTTTTGAAAAAGAAAGTGGAAACCTTTGGTGGTGGAGCCTACGACGGAGGCCGATGGATGAGTGACAAACTTTATAGATTTTAATTAAACTAAGGTGAACCAGCCTGGAAAGGTAAACATGGACGGCCATTTACGGTGGAAAATTGACTTTATAACATTCTTTGCCGTTGAGAATTAGTTAATAATTTTACCTCAAACCAAACATTAGGTTTGTAATTAATGGATTTGGCAATGAGGTGCTTTGCCTTTGTCTATAGAGTGTGCTTTGTTTTATCATTGGATTGGATTGTTTCATGTGGCCACTCCAAGCCGTAAGGAAATACGTTAGCATGTTACATGTATATATATGTATATATGCCATTTTTATATCGAGTAAATAAAAGATGAATTCAAAATTTGAATCTCAAACCCCATATATAATATAACGTTTCTATCAATTGAGTTATAGTTACGAGAATGTATTTTTACCATTTCTATAGTTAGGGAAACATATAATTCACGTATACCAACAAACAAATGTTCAATTAAATGTGTTAGAAAAAAGTTGAAGCAAAACAATGGCGTTTACTTAAAAAAATAATACAATGGCGTTTAATGTCGATGGTAGTGCATACACTAACCTCTAACTTAAGGAAAACAAGTCATGGAGGTTTGGTTTGAAATCATGAGGAAGTTTTTCAATTTGGGTTTTATGGGAGTATGAAGTGTATGAACATTCTACATTCGAAAATCAATGCTCTTCTACACGACATCAAGTTGTGTTGAGAAGTTGGACTCACAAGGATCTCATGTTTTTCAAACTTGTTGCTTGTGGTACAAGAGTTTGTAGCTTCAATTGATAGTAAAATAACATCCATGCAATTGAAGTAAAAAATTTTAATAAGGAATGCAATTGAAGTAGCTGAATGCTTTAATTGGCAAACATTGGGAGCGTCACACAATTAAACTTTCGACTAAAAATTTCATTCTTTAATGTGAATAAGTTTAAAATTTCATTATCGAACATCGACTTCTTGTATATTATAATATTCATATCGATATTCAATGCTCCTGCATACAATGTTCTTATTATTTAACCGCAATTAAACTGATATATAATCTAAATCGTCATATTTTAAATTAACGGTCAAGATTAATTACAACTTAAAATTTTACAGCCCTAGATCCAAAGTCCCAAAAAGAGATAGAAGAAGAAGTAAGTTGTACACAAAAACAGATCACCCAAAACAAATAAACAAACAAACAAATAATAAGATGAATCCAACTTTGCTTGGCATTTTGCACCTCTTCTTCTTGTTACGTTTCCTTTACGTCTCTTCATTATAGGACCATCCTCCACTTTATTACCTTCTCCTACTATACTCACATCATCATACCATAATAACACATTTTTACCTTATTTACCTAAAATTCTAACTCCAAATTAATCACTATAATGGTGACTTGGCTCTTCTAGAGTGAGACACACTAGCTGACTCACACTTCTCATCTAATTAAGACCTCATCTAACTAAACTGTCACTATACAGTACTTTAAAAAACTTGCAAGTGGTAAGTCAAATAGTAAAAGTGTCCTTAAATTGTGCTTGACAACTTTGAGCATTTACAATGATTAAGAGTCCATTTTGATTTCTTAACTTATTTTAAGTGAGACTTCTATATAAATCCATAAAAGACAAGATATAAAATTTCAAACGAATTTTCAATTTAATTTGAAATTATAGAAACCTTAATTGAGGCTCATAATTGACCCTATAATTAAAACTTACAATTTAATTATTGATTGCATGTGGTATGTTTCTAATGAAAAAATTGGTAAAACCAGTTTTCTGGTATGAACATATATAGTACATGAGAGAAATTGTTACGTAGTTAAATTACCGTCCAACTTAAGTCAATGTCTGATAACTACATTCAAACGTGGCTGCCTTTTGTTAAAGTGAAACGTGTCGGTGTGCTCCATTGTTTTCTGTCTTCTGCTGACTTAACTATTCTCCTTTTATCTTTTTTCCTATGGAATTCACACAAAAAATTTGTGGCTTGAAAACATAAATCAAACATATTTTAAAGTTATAACCGTACAATTTTCAATATAAAAGTTACAATTTTTAAATACTTAAACAATATTCTTAGGACATTTGTTAGCATTTTTCTTAAAATAAAATACTTTAAGAAATGGTAACAAACATTCTTAAGACACTTTTTGAAAAATTCAAAGAAATTTTAGTTTGTGATAAATGTATTTAACACATTGGAGCTTTAAATAACAACTTTTCATAGATTAAATTTGTAAAAAATATATATTTTGAATCATTAACGAGTGTTTTAAAAATATTTGTTTGTTAGCATGACCCTTTTTTAATAACCTATTAAATATACATTATTGTTGTTTAACGGTGATTAATATTTACCGTGAAACACATTGGACAAATAAAATGTGTTCTCTCCTTTCAACCTAGTTTCATTATAGGCAAGAATTATACATCAAACTTACGACCACATCCGACTAAAAAGTACAAGTCTCTTACCATTTAGATCAATCATATACTTCTATAAAATAAAATGTAAATATATTTTATTGATAAAAATAAAACAATGAGTGCATTGATAAAAAGACATGGTGTAGTGTAGCTTCAAAAGATAAGAGTAAGTTGTTTCACACCACACCTCACACACACATCAAATAGCAACACAAACTCTTTCACTTTTCTTTATGTAAAACTTTCCACTCTCACACACTTGTTTACTAAGCAACATTATTATAGTACACCATTTCATTTTAAGATTTTCATCATTCTCATTTTTAGTCACAAATTCAAGAAAAAAAATGGTAACACTTCAAACAACAACCTCAATGTGTTGTTTCATGATTATGTTACTATCTCTAAGTGTTACTAAATCTTTTGGAGATTTAGTAACAGATCACAAGAATCTTACAACTAACTCAAAAGATGAAGTGAAGTGCACGCCTTGTGGTCAAGTTCCTTCACCGCCACCACCTTCTCCACCACCACCGTCACCACCACCTGCTTCCACAAACAACTGTCCTCCACCTCCTTCACCACCCAGCTCCGGTGGAGGTGGTGGTGGGTCAACTTACTACTCTCCACCGCCGCCTTCTGTGTATTACTACTCATCACCACCGCCACCAGCGTCTACCGGAGGTGGTGGAGGTGGTGGTTTATATTATCCACCGCCAACTGGTGGTAGTGGGAGTGGTGGAAACTATGGAACGCCGCCACCACCAAATCCTATTGTACCTTATTTTCCTTTCTATTACCACACTCCTCCACCGGGCGCGGCGGCGCCACCGTCTTTGAGGGGATCGGTAATGCTCTGCGCCGTGTCGGTTTTACCTATTTTTATGGCGTTATTTTGATGGGAAAAAAATGGAAAGAAAATGGAAGGAAAGAAAATAAGTGCATGGAATTTTTGCAGATCTTGAAGTTTGAAGAGAAAAAAAGTGGAAAAAGTGAGGTCAGTGAAAAATGGAAAGTGTTCTTATTTTTATTCTTTTTTTTTTTCTCTCAAATTTTAATGGTAATGTAGGTTGATCAATCTGCAATTTGTTGACAATTTGTAATTGTATTTAGTCTCTTGATTTTGTTTAGTATGATAAATACATTTATAAAATAAAATAAATTAAGTTTTATTTATCTTCATTTATTGTGTTTGTTATATTTTACGTGAGTTTATTTATGTCTTGATCATCCACTTTTGATTAGAAATTACTTACAATATAAGATATGAATTAAGCTTTTTTTTCATTTATTAAATATTGTTCTTGTAAAAGGTCTAACTCAACTAATTTGATCAAAAAATTATTAACAACTTGAACCTTTCGATTTGTGCATTCTGTGAAAATATTGTTTGTGATAGTTAGGGATGATAAATTTCTTGAAATAATAAAAATAATTTACATTTTCATTGTTAATTTCTGAAAATGTAAAATAATTCTTTAATTCAATGCTTTATTTTTATTTTTATTACAAGTAAAACCCAATGTAAATATTTTTGTTGTTCCCGCTCGTTGTTATAATCGTTTATGTGAATATTCTATGGGGAATATATAGCCAAATAGGAAGGAAAATAACATATTAAAAAGTAGAAATAAGGTTGTACCTAAAAAACTTGACAAAAAAAAAAGATTTGTACACAAAAAATAGAAATAAGAAGTTTTCTCTTAATATTAACGGCCTAGCCAACTTGTGAAGCAGGATTGAAATTATTGTTTCCATAAGGTTGTTAAATATTTTAGTGATGAGAGATAGGGTTACAGCTGGAATATCAAAGAGATCATGGTGCATTGGAGCTAGCATAGGTAGGAAATTGATATCAATTTGGGGTCACTAGTAAAACCTCCATCTGATGCAAATTTGTGTGTTGATTTAGTTAAGGAAATTGATATATTTTAGTTGTTGTGGAGGGCCCTTGTTCATTGATCCGTTGGAAGCTTTTATTTATTTTTGTATACTTTTACTATTTATTAACAATTAAATATGGCTTGTTTTTCTTGACAATTTGTACACCTAGTTTGTTCTATCTATTTTATTGTTTCTCTCCTAACCTACTTATTGTAGGAGCGTCTCATTTAACGGCCGGGTCTATACAAACCTTACAAAATACTAAAGTTTATAATTTTGCATTTGGGACAAACAATTTCAGCAAAGTTCCAAAAAAATGTTTTAAATATATCATCTTATTTCCTAAAAAAAAAAATCCAACGTTCATTGATCTTGGCTAGGAAATCCTACGTTTTGGTTATCTTCTCTTAATGTATGAATTAATTGAACATTCTAATTCAACTTCAACAAATTTTGAATGGTGAAAGTGTCAGCAGCATAACAAAGCCATAGTTTTAGTTATCTTCTCTTAACGTAAAAATTAGTTGAACATTCCAATTTAACTTCAACAAAAATTGAATGGTGAAAATTTCAGCTACATAACAATGCCATATATTAACTGAGTTGGCAATGAAGTAAATACTTGTGCTATAATCAAAATAACAATACTAGCAAGATCTCGAAGAATAACGATGCATCCTCGAAGAATAACGGTAATTTATGCGTAGTCGCTCTTATTATGAAGAGATATTTAATTTTGACAAACAAATTTGATAATAAATTAGATGGTTAATCCAATTCTTGATAATAAATTTGATGGTTAATACCGTTTAAATATGTAGTTATGTAGATGATTAATGAATATAATAGGTGTCACTATCCATTAATCATTAAATGAGCATAAATTAATTACGATTTTGAACATCATTGACCATTATTTTAACTGTTAATTTTGCATAAACAGAGGTTAATGAGTATAATATATATTTGAACAGATGAAAATTATGTAATTTGAACATGATGATTTGGATAATGCAAAATATGCACACAAACACATTTGAACAACTGAAAGTTGTTATTAATGACGTTCAAATAATGGTTAAACATGGCCAGCTGATGGCTAATGATTTATTTTGGTGTACCTATAATATCTCCTTTTCAAATGTTAATGGATGGTTGATACTGCTCACTTTCCACTCTAAAATTTGTTACAATTTTAAAGGAGTTAGATCCATTAACCTTCTAATTTGCTATCTAAAGTGGCCTAAATAATTATAAAAGTGTAGAGGTCAAATAATTTTAGTTGTTATTTTTGTCGTCTATTGCTATTTGTGGTTTGCTGAGCTGCATACATGTACCCATATAAGATAACATCATATAGTTAAATGGTACTATGGTTAGTCCAAATATTATGCTAATATGGGTGTGGCATGACAATAACAGTTGGCAGGTAAACAAAAGTGATAAGGAATCATGTTCATGTGCTCGAAGGACTAGGATAGTTGCTGTAAGCCTGTAACCATCCAATGAATGTCCTTTGGGTAGCTGTCAGAATGACCTGGCAAAACTAGATATTCTGACACCAATGATTCATTTCTTTTCTGGGTGAATTCGTGTGTCAATCAAGCTTTTTAGAATTCACAGTTTTATTATTATTAAGATAAAGATTTGAAAATGTATTTCTACAAACAAAATGTTGAGGGATCCAGCTTGGCTGCCGACTACAACAAGCATTATTGGTGATGGCATACTTTTAAATTCATTTAAAAAATCACTTTTTTTTTACTTTAGTCAATATGTTTTTTATTTTTTTGAAAAGGTAATGTTTTATCAATTGTAAGTTTCTTAACTTTCTATAAAAACAAGTTTTTAGTTCGAACAGTTGTAAAATATTTCCCTGATACTATTGTTTGGAGAATTAAAAATAGATGGAAACAGTTGTCTTCTTAATTCCTCTATGCATTTCAAGGTCTTTCATATCTACAGAAAAGGAAGTCATTAAGCTAATAAGTTGGTCAATTTGGGCACACGGTGTCTCTCACCTTAAATATTGTTAAGGGTGTGATTGGTTATGGAGAGAAAATGATAAGAGAAAATGTTTTAGTGCCAACTTAATAGAGAGGATATACATGAGGAATAAGGTTGTCCAAGTCCTGTTCTCTTTATCTAACACATTTGGAATGTATTAATCACAATCTCATGTAGTCACGCAGTCAATCACATATGTTATTATTGGATTAATATCACAAATTCTAAAATACTAAGTACATTATTAATCCAACATCCACTACAGTGGTGGACTGCATGAAATTGAGACAGCCAAAAAAGCAAACCTAAAAAGATCAACCAGTGTTGGTTTTATAATAACATATATAAAATCAACTTATATGTTAATAGCTAATCAAAGGTGATTAACTTAAAAAATTATAATTTCACAAGCTATTTTAACTTCTACGGTTGAGAATAATACTAATAAATAACATGCAAGTGCAAGCACAATAAATAACGCTAATTTTTACTCAAAAAAATAACGCTAATTTGTTTCCAGACACTGTATTCAATCAAATAAAATAGACTCGGTAAAAATTACCAATACAAACTACGACTCGATACAAAATAGGACTCAAAGCCGTTTAAAAGAAAACCCTTCCCAATTGCCACACAAAACGGGTACTTGCTACTGCAACATACTTTCTCCCCAGCAAATATATTTCTTGTGTAACATACAATGCTCAAAGTATGCAGCTAGCTGAACCCACCACCCCTCTTCTTATTTGGACATGGCAGTTTAGACTGACCCACCCCAGTACTTCATTACAGACACTAGACCAGACTGACACCAGACACCATGAAGTACAAAGACCGACGCCCCCCTCCCCCACCCCACCCCACCCGGACTCAATGCCAACAGTACCCTGCTGCATCCAACACAGTTCCTTCCTACAATTATTGGAAAGCAATAGGTTTAGACAACATACCAATAATTAAGTTGGAGTTGGATGTAAACTATGATTATAACCCCTTTGGGAAAAAGTAAAGACAACTGAGGCATATTTACCCACTACTCAAGAAGTCTTTAACCGAAGTTAAATCCACCAGATGGGACCGGAAGGTCATTGCCTCCAAAATTAAAACCAGGTTGAGAACCATCGCCTGGTGGTAGTGTCTCGTCTTCATCTTCCAACCAATATGTCTCAAGAATTTTAACAGCCTTCTCATAAATTTCATTGTTGTCATGACTCTGCAGGTTTTCAATCTTTTCCAATCCCTCAGCCTCATCTATCATCTGAGCATACAAGTTGACATCTCCTGCGTTACCAAAGCTTTTCTCTGCTTCTCCAATCTTCAGAATATTCTCAAGACCTTCTAAACAAACGGTAACAATTCTAGGATCGGGGCAAACAAGAAGATCACACAGAGGCTTAATGCAACCTTGGCTCACCAAGTACCTTAAAACAAAAATATTTGGGAAGTTATCACCTAAAATCTCAAGGTTTACGGCATGAAGGAGAGCCAAAAAATAAATATTAAAAATCACTTCACATACTTGATTTGTTCATGGGTACCGCCAGATGTAGCATTGGAGAGTGCCCATGCAGCTTCTTTTTTAATGTCAAACTCGGCATTTTGAAGAAGATTGACCAGAGGAGCAATCAGTCCGGCTTCAATAACAGCCTACATCATACATAAAAGGTTCAGAATGCCTTTTTCAGTAAATAAGCTAACTAAAAATCACACTTCAAAGAAAAATGAAAACAAAATTCAAGACCCCAAACAGAAAACAAAATGTCAATAGTCAAGTAATACAATACATCCCTTTCCCTTCGGTACTGTATTTACAACAAGATGGAAAATAAGGGCTTAGTCACCTAATAAAGCAACAATAACTCTAATTGGTGCATAACCTTGGAACTAAATATATCTACTAGACTACAATGGTTTTTTTTTTTTTTGAGAAAACTACAATGGTTGTTATTGCACCGGATATCCATGCTAAACAGCATGTGATACCCAAAAACATCAAACTTGAATAAAAGCATAAATAATAAGAAATTAACACTGCATTTTATTAAACATGATATTTAACATCAATTGAGTTATCATAAACATGGGATTGGTTACCTGTATCTGCTCTTTGTTTCCAGCTGTAATGTTTGATATAGTCCAGCAAGCTTCTTTCTTAATACTTTTCTTGTGATTATGGGTCAACAGGCTCAAAAGACATGGGAGCGAACCATGACCAATAATAGCCTGACAAAAAGAGTCCCAACAAAATCAGATAACTCTCACAGGTGACGCATGAGATAACAAAACACATGCGAGAAGAAACAAGATTAATGGTAATAAATAGTAGTGATCACTGCCCCCGTGAGCATAACTCATTGGTAGGGTCATCTCAAGGAGTGAATTTCTATAGCCAGCCATTAGCCAGCAATGACTACAAAGTGTATGGTTTAATACTTCCCAGGCCAAAATTTCCCCACCCCCTAAAAAAACATGATTCGTAGGCTAATGTTTTGAAAGTTATCAATCAAGCTTCAACAACCACATACTTTACCATTTTGGTGTTTTCTCGAAATCAAATTAGACTTGCAACATTTAACCATCAATAATTTCAAGTTTATATTTTTTCAAATTTTAATTTGTTCACCAAAATTACCAACACAACACTAAATCAGTACTTTATTTCAGGTCATTACCTGAGTCTGCGCATCATCTCCCGTAACAATATTTCCCACCGTGCGAAGTGCAGGGATCAGCACTGAAGGAGACGGGTGCCTACAAAACATGCATATAAATTTAGAGTCAACAATCAATAATTGCAACAGATCATTGGTCAAATAAGAATAGAAGAATCGTTACTCACAGAAGGAGCTGCACCAGTCTGCCACATACACCTGCCTCAATCACCGCTTGGATTTTGTCATTTGTTCCATCAGAAAGATAAGAGAGTGCCCAGCATGCATCTGTCAGGACTTCTTCATCATTTGAAAAAACCAAACGCTCAAGAGCTGGAAGTGCTGGCCTCACCTGTCCATCAAAGCTCCATTATTATTAATACACAAAAGAAGGCCGTTTGCAGGTTCAGTTATGATTTATTACAAAAAACAGCAACTACCTGATCAAATGGAGGTTGTGGCTTGCCCCTGCAAAAGTTTGACAGAGTCCACGTGGCATTTCTCAGCATCGAAAGCTTTGCCTGCTCATTCAACTGGGTTAACAGCGGGATCAGGGCACCATGGCTAAGAACAAGATCACGGCACCTAGGTGAATCACCAGCAACGTTTCCCAATGCCCACACAGCCTACAATTTCAGAGTTTCAGTGCTTAGATTCCACATAGTTCAGCAAAAAATAATGAAAACACATCACAATTCAGTATCAATATACCTGCTCTCGAACATCATCACTGGGGGAACTAAGTAGCTTCACAAATATCGGCACCGCCCCATGATCAATTACCACCTTAGTATTCTCAGAAGTTCCAGATGCTATGTTTGTAAGAGCCCAAGCAGCCTCAAACTAAAGATACAACAAATCACACAAATAAGCAACCAATCAAAACAACAAATTACAACTACAATGCATAAGACTAAAAAAATTAACAAACAAATTTCAAACCTGAAGTTGGGGAAAATCCTCCCTAACTAGAAACTGTACAAAGCGAGGAACAACGCCAGATTGAATAACTTCCTCAATCGGAGGGCTTCGCTCTACACAAACAAAAATCAACACTTTAGCACTAAGAAACACAACACATTAACGATAATTATAAACATACAAATCAACACTTTTAGCATTATGAATCACAACATAAGAATAATTAACATTAAAGCAAATCAACAATTACCAATCGAAAGAAGCTTCCGAAATTGCGTAGTTGCTTCGAGTTGTTGATTATTATCATCCGACCAAACACCAGCAACCATTGCAGGAAGACTCTCCAACTACAACAAACATCATGTATAACCGTCAAAACCGTTTATTTAACTAACTATCAAAAAACCTAACATCACAAAACGAAACCTAAATCAAATCAAAACACAGAATCACAATCCCAGAATCAAACCCAAAATCCCAAATTAACGATCGAAACTTACCTTTTTCTCGACAATGGAGGAAGATTGAAGAGGAGTAGCAAACTGCGGTTGATTTTGAAGACCTTCACGACGTTTCTTCAATAGACTTTCTTCACGCTTACTTTTACGGATCTCGACCATGTTATCCTCTCTTCTCCGGCGACCTTCATCGGCGTCGACGGCAACCTTGTAACGGTTGCGACGAACTTCGGTTCTTGCATTGGGTCTGAGCGACATCGTTTCGAATTAGGGCTAGGTGGAAACACGATTTGGGAATTGAAAATTCAAAACCCTAATTTGCAATTGAGAATTCAGAGAGAGAGAGAGAGAGAATGATGATGGTTGGAGGAAATTTAAATAGGTGTATAGTAGTGGGGTGTGGGGTTGTAAAGGTGGTAATGGATCTGAATTTTGTGGATCGGGTTGACCCGGAATATGAATATGGAAGATGCGTTTAATGTTATAATGATATGAATCGGTGCGTCGTTTCGTTGTTGTTGGATCGTGCCGACTTATGAAACGGGTTAAGGTTAGCGGTTATATGGACCTTCACTCTTCCATCGTATTAACGATCCAATCCAAGAGTTAAATGGGGGGCATGTATGTTCAAGAATATCCAATTTCAAACCTATGATACTTTTTTTTGTAATATATTTTTTTTGTCATGAGGTTAATGATACAAAGTTTCTAGCAAGTTTAGCCATGATTAATCTTTGTCGATGATCTTGTAAGATTTATAAAAGCAGTTCTAATATCCCAACCAAATTTTTTTCTATACGCATAAGTTAAAGAATGATCTATGATCATATGTTTAAGAAGTCTAAGTTTCTTATCATTTGAACTAATTAATTGTTGGTTATTCCTATTTTTATTTAATGATGACGAAAGTTATCTCTATCTCTATTATAAATGACATGATTATGCAAGTTGACTAAAAGGCTTATAATGACAAAAGAATAAATGGAATATTTTATTCAAATTCTTTTTGCTATTTAATGCGTTATTAATTTCATTACTAAATTAAGGACATAATTGATGTGACTTACTTGCTTCTTTTTTCCTATAAATAATGTTTGTCAGTCTTAGAATTTTCACATCATTTAGAATTCATACTAAAATTTTAAAATTATTCTCAAAATCTCTCTTTTATTTTATTGAAACACTTTTCTTTTTAACATATTTTTTTTCATAAGTTTAATTTCAAAAATTGATTCAATTTATGATATTACTCCACTTAATGTTGTATATATTCATGTATTTTGTTCAAATTCACATACTCTCAAGTTCTAACGGCTTATGACATGGATATACCATAGATCTAACCACGAAGATTTTGAAATGATTATATGCCAAGAGAAAATTAGAGAATGTAATATTTTTTTTTTAGAGAATGTCAATTTGTTAGGTTGTTTCATCTGTAATATATGTGAATATTTGGTTCCATATTCTATTGAGATTTTGCCTTTAGTTATTGGTCAATTTTGTTTGAATATTTTGTGAGATTTTGTAGTGGTTGTGTTATATTTCCCATTTGTCCTTATTTCATGTCGAATTTTGATTTTGTGTTATTTTCTTTTGGTTGTCATTGTAACACTAAGATCAAATATTTTTCAATCCACGATCTATTGTTTAATTTATTTATATTTTGATGTGTATATATACATGCCCATGGTTTGTAATCAGTTTTATATATAATTAATTTAATTTTTAAACATAATTTAAAAGTACCTAAATTACAGTAATTTTATTTGCCAATGTACGACCAGTGTGACTAGGTGAGTGCTCTCAAAAACATTTATATTTTTATAATTTAATTGAGAATAATTATACTCCAAACAATGTTTATCTCTATTATAAACATTTGGCTTCATGATTTTAAAAAGTATATGTGTCTTTTCTCCTTTCTAATGAGCATTAATGTCTAATCCATCTCATAAAAATTGTTTACACATATGATTCATTTCACAAGACAATGTCCATGTAATTTAACATTAATCATAGGGAATTAAAAAAAATCTTGACAATTTTTATTTTGAATTGAAATGATATCTAATATACTATTTGATTACCTTAAATTATAT
>Ga0099826_10001537_pt1 | contig 13985 bp, 5 predicted proteins | sample Mtrugardesep15_FD_76830 | JGI IMG/M metagenome (GOLD analysis project Ga0099826, IMG submission 76830) | Root nodule microbial communities of legume samples collected from California, USA - M. trunc garden sep15 | ecosystem: Host-associated > Plants > Roots > Nodule | place: USA: California... | reverse complement strand
AGGATGTTCCTGTTCCTGTTATGTGTTTTTTTGCTTGGCTTTCTGCTAATGGACAAACTTTTTTGAATACTACTAATGTTGTTACTGGCTTGAGGAATTTTCCGGAGTATAGTGGGACTATCATTGGAATTATGAAGGTAACTTGTTCATTAATCAACCTAATTAAGCACTTAATCATATCATGTATAAGCTATATGATGTTTATAACATAAATGATCATAATATAAGTGCTTATGGATAGTTCTATGATAAAAGATGAGTAAAGTCAAATTGTATCCATATAAGCTATAACATGTTTTCATAAGCTATCCTGAAGAGTTATTGGAAATAAAATGAAAACAACTTATGGGCATGTCATAAGTTGTTTCCTATAAGCGCTCTCAAACTATTTCACAATTGCTTATGTTAGTAGATAAGCTCAAATAAGTGAACGCAAACATGCTCATAAGTTATCCGGGAGAGCTTGTGGACGTGTCATAAGCTGTTTTTATAAACTCTTCGAAATAGTCTCACAAGTGCTTTCATAAGTCAATCCAACCTGAACCCAAATATAGTTTGTTGATTTTAGAAATTGGTTATTAACTTTTAGTTTTTATATTAGCTAAAGTTGTTTTCATAAGTTGTTATTGAGAGCTTATGTAAATAAACTGAAAAGCTTATGGAAATCATATGTTATTAACATGCTTATGGCTGTAGATAAGGTTAAATAAGGCAATCCAAACAGACCTCAAATATAGCTTGTCGATTTTTGAAATTGGTGATTTGCTTTAGTTTTTACTTGCACTAACACTGAAAAATTGAAATAAATTTCATATTCATTATTATTCAGGGTTTTCTTGGGCTTAGTGGAGCTATCCTGATTCAACTGTATCACACGTTTTTCGATGGTGACCCAGCCACCTTCCTTCTGATGCTAGCTTGCTTACCTGCATTCATCTCTGTGTTGTTTATGTTTCTGTTGAGGATCTATCAAGTGCAAGACTGTGATTACAAGAAGCATTTAGATGGTTTTTCCGTGGTCACTGTCATTATTGTTGTGTATCTCATGTTCACAATAGTTTTGCAAAACTTTGTGAGCTTACCATATTGGGCACGGGTTTTTACATTCACTGTCCTTATGGTTCTACTAGCATCACCTTTTGGCATTGCTGTGAAAGCTCATTGGGAGGACTCGAGGATATTTTCACAAGCTCGCTCCATTGAGACCGCTGCCCCTGCGATAGAATACCAAGAGCTACCTAGCGAGGAGGTGCAAGTACAGGATACTTCCGATGATACGTTGCCCCTTGAAGAAGAAAAGAACGTATTACAAGCTATGTGTACAGTTGAGTTTTGGATGTTGTTTGTGACCATGATAGCCGGTTTGGGTTCTGGGCTTTCAATGATAAATAATATGAGCCAAATAGGAGAATCTCTTGGGTATAGTACTATTCAGATTGGCAATATGGTGTCATTGTGGAGTATGTGGAATTTTCTTGGCCGTTTTGGTGGCGGCCATGTATCCGATTATATCATGCACAAAAGAGGTTGGCCACGGCCCCTGCTATTGACCGTAACTCTGGGGGTTACAATTTTTGGTCATTTAATCATAGCTTCTGGTTTCCCTGGAAATTTTTATTTGGGTCCTGTCCTGGTGGGAATATGCTATGGTACAAATTGGTCTTTAATGCCAACAGTCACTTCTGAGATATTTGGTGTGAAGCACATGGGTACCATTTTCAATGCTATTGCTGCAGCGAGTCCACTCGGGTCTTATATACTTTCTGTGAAAGTTGTTGGATATATATATGACAAGGAAGCCAGTGAAGAAGATAACTCCTGCTTCGGCACCCACTGTTTCAGATTGTCATTTCTGATCCTGGCCGGTGTGACTTTTCTAGCGTTTTTGGTCAGTCTGGCGTTGTATTTCCGGACCCGAAGGTTCTATAAGCTAGTTGTTCTTAAAAGATTGAAACACTATGTGCGATGATAGAGAATGTGTTTGCCAGCTTTTTGGCACTAGATTGTCTATAAAAGATGATGAGTTATAAATTTTACCTGGTTTGTATGTTCAAATTGAAAATAAAATAAGACCGTATTCCATTATTCTTTCAATTATCATTTGTTAACATAATCTACGATTATGACATAGATTTTCACTTCTCGGAGGGTGTCATTGTTCTGTGGACTCGCTGAACTTTTAGTTATTATTACAAGAAATATAGAACCATCGTCGATGGACTATCGGGTATAATTCATATTTTGTAATTTTGACATTCTTTGTAAGTCATTTCTTTTGTCTTTGGTTAATGTATATTTGAATCACTTTTTTCCCGTGTTTTAGTGTTTAATTATTCGGATGACTCCTTTATTTTGTACAAATAAATGGCATAAACATCATATACAGTGCAGTATTTAACATATCTATGATAAGGCTCCTCTAAAGCGAGCCTGTTCATAAAATGCACAAGATTTAATTTGAAGTACTTTGTGATACTGACATACTAAAATTCAAACATGGATACACCTTTACTTATGCAATTTAAAACAAATTAGAGGAGCTTCCTGCAAATACAAAAATTTGGGATACTGATCATATGGGCATTCAAAGCAGAAAGGGGAGCAGAAAAACTTCTATGTACTTTTCAAATCTATGCCTTATGCAGGATGGTTTTACAGGACCAAGGATATTCTGGTCTGACTCTAGTCTTCAAACTGAAGCCTGCTGGTTATGGCCTGGTAATCAGCTTTATTCTTACACTCGCCGGATGCATGGCGGTCTGATGCACTTATGTATAAAATTTCCCCTCTGATAACCTTACTATTTTTTATTTATTTGGAATTTCTCAATAAGATGCCCTTTTTGTGATAGGTTCTTTCAGTTCCTTGTGCATGGCTTTTCTCTTTTTAGCAACCTCTTAGACTGGTGCCTAGATCTCACATCTGCCAACTTATTGTTTAAGACAAATAGCATGCTTGTTCATAATTGACCAAGAATATCATAAATATTTTCCATGAATTTCTTGATTCAAGTTCTTATTACACTTGTGTCTTGATTCATATTTTCCATGCATTTCTTGATTCAAGTTCTTATTACACTTGTGTCTTGATTCATGTTCTTACACTTGACAAGTTTATCATGCATCTGCAGGTTTTTTTTTTTCTTTTTCATTTTAGTTAACAGTGTTTTCTAGAGTTAAAAACTCCATTCAAATTGGAAATTTCTTCCATTTCTGTGTACTGTACACTTCAATAATTTTTTGTTTATTCTTTTGGCTGCTTTTTTGAAACCAATTATCTTGTGTAAATCTGCTGCTTATTAGATTTCTTGTGTACATAGATCCATGATTCAGGAATTCCTGAAATTTATATTTTTCTTTAGATGTGATGTGAGTGGTTTTGGAAAGATCACAATGCATGTTTTAGAGAAGCTTATTGCTTATGACTCTCGGCTTTTCCCATTTAAGTATCAGTTAATTTTGGATCTGTGCGAAGCGAACGTACTTAACCAAAATCGAAACTTGTCTCCATTACAAAATTTCAGTTACCATGACAGGTTCAATATTCATCATTAGTAAGAGTGGTAGCAATTAGAATAGCCAGTATTATATAAGCATAAATGTTGGGATTGAAATCCTTGATCTAGCTTCGCCTTTTGAAGGCATATATGCAATCTTTGAACATAAGATTTTCTATTCAAGATGTTTTTTGGTTGATAAAGATGGATTTGACTACAATACTACATGAAAGTATCATTTTTAAGAGATATCATAGCTCAACAAAGAAGTTTGAAGTTTTGTATGACTATGTCATCTTGTATTTTTTTCAGGGGAGTAATTTTATCTAATCTAGTGGTCCTTGTTCATAAATTTGGCATATGTAGACTGTTCAAAGACCTATGCTAGAGTGATATGGCTTTTTGTGTAATTTTATCCGATTTATAGATACATTATGTATATACTGATCTCAAATAAATCTGCAAAAACAGTGCTGGTTTGATGGTGTATACCTAACCACCTTAATTTGTAACAGTGCTATGAAGGAATTCAAAACTATGATAACTATTACATTTTGACGCAGTTATGCTTCATAGATTAATTTGACTACTGAGAAATATGTAAGGAGATGGAATATATTTTGTTAGGAGTCTGGTTCCTTTTTTGAGGAATGTTTGCCCAAACTCTGAGCATAGTGTTTAACTGTTTAATAATTCCCTGATTTTTGTGGCTTTCATTTGATAAAACTGTTGATAAATATTCCCTCATTTTGTTTGGATTCATCATGAAATCATCGTAGTTAATTAATTTTTTTCTCCATAAATACGAAAATTTGAAAATATGACAATACAACTAGTTACACTCAACTCTATCTCCACATTTCTGAAATATCATACATGATTATGAATATCCTTTCTTACGTCACAAAAACTAGAGATATGATATTTGTACAACAGTTTTATGACAATTTTTGAACAAATTTCTCTCATACTTATCCACGTTGTGTTTTATCGTGCATATTTTTAAAAAGAATTTGGATGTATTTAAGTTAACAATGTTGATATTATTAGACTAAAAATCTTTATCTGATCATAAATTCAAGAGTTCTATCTTGTGTGTAAGTTTCAAGTCAGAATTTGAAGCATTAAAGATTTTTATTTTTTATTTTGAAAGGAAGCATTAAAAAATATTGATCTAACACAAATTTAATTTTCCCTTGAAAAAAAAAAACACCATTCTTCGTCAAATCAATAATATTTAAATATGTCTTCTCAATATCTTATATAATATAATATAATAATTAAGTTAGATTAACAAAAAATGGTTATGTTGTGAGTTTTGTAACATAAAAAATGAAAACAAGTTATTCTGAATCTTACATGTTGTGTCGGGTCACCTCAGTGGGCTATATGTGTTTGAAGCCCAAATCCAAAGCAAATTAGGGTTTCCAATTCCATTTTGCTATAAATAAATCTTAACAGAAGAAAATCTTTTCTTCTCAAATCTCACTCTCCTCAACAACAATCTAAGGTATTTCCGTTTTGCTATTGTGCTATTTAGGTTTCTCTTCAATTTTCCGATTTGGTATTAATCTAGATCTGTATTATTGTATCATAGGTTGAAGAAGAAGAAGAAGATGGCAACAGTACCTGGACCACTTGTTTGGGAGATTGTGAAGAGGAACAACTCTTTTTTGGTTAAAGAGTTTGGAAATAACACTCAGAGTGTTCAATTCAGCAGAGAACCCAATAATCTTTACAACCTTAACTCCTTCAAATACTCTGGTTAGTATCAAAATCATACTTTTATTTTATTTGATTTAACTTTTATAAATCCATTTCGTAAATGTAATAGTGCTATGATTAATGGGTAGTAATAAAAATGATTTTTCTTTATCTGTTTTTGTTGTTCAAGTGTTCTGTTTGGATACACAAATTTGGATTGAGCTTATTTCGAACTTATGTAAAACAGCTTATGCAAAAAAGTAAGCTTTTATGAAACAACAACTTATGAAGATACAATATTTGTTAGTGAGAACTTATGAATTAATATAAACGCTTATTTATTGATATAACCTAATTTTCATAAGCTCAAAATAAGCTCAATCCAAACAGGAAGAGCTTATTCAAGTAGACATACTTGTTGAAATTAGTGAAGTTGGTATTGAGATTTAGATTTCAATAATGTTAATGCCTTGTGTGTGATGGTTTCATAGTTGCAATTTTAATATTTTTTGGTGAGTGAAGCTTAGTTTATGTTTTAATTACGGTATAATAGGTTTGGCCAACAAGAAAACTGTAACTATTCAGCCTGCTGGTAAAGATCAGTCTGTGTTGTTGGCAACCACCAAGCCAAGGAAGCAAAACAAGCCTGCTGCTTTGCTTCACAAGTCTGTTATGAAGAAGGAGTTCAGGAGGATGGCTAAGGCTGTGCAAAATCAGGTAACATTTATAGATAAAATTAGCTAATTTGTGCTCCTGATTCATATTATTTGTGTGAAATTAGTGTTTGGAAAATTTTGGCCAAGTTGGCTGTGTTCATCTTTCACACTATTGGTTTGGTAGATGTTTATTTTAATGGAAATACCCCCGAGCGGATTAGTTCTCAAAATTAGGACTGTTGGTTACGCGTGGTTTATTTACTTAAATGAAAACATTTGAACCCCTCTTTTTTGTTCAAATTTTTCCTTGCTGTGATGAGCCTCTAACATGTAAGAAGGATCCATTTGTTGGGTTTATTCAGTGAAATTTATTTGTTACGCTTGGCTTCTGAGCTTTGATTATTTGTAAATGTAACCTTTTGATCTCTTCTTTGCCTGCACTTTTAATAGCCTGCCTCTCTTTTGTCACTAAACTATTTTTCCCTTACCCTTCCATTCAAATTATTTGTTTGTTTAATTGAAATCATTTTAAACCTGTGCAACGAGTGTTCCCCAGCGGTGATGAGCTATTAACACGTAAGAAGGATCCCTATGTGGGTTTCTTCAATGAAATTTACTTGTTACGCTTGGCTTCTGAGCTTTGATCATTCAGAAGTTGTTTTGTGAATATAGCATTCTGACATCTGATAATTCAAAATATTTTTCTTAATGAATCTAACCTTTTTATCCAAGTTATTTTGTTTCTTGTGTGAATCTGGCATCTCTTTTATCTCGTTTCTCAATTACCATGTGATTTATCTGTGTATATTATAAACATTTTGAACCTGTGCCAGTAAGATTCGGTGTTCCCTAGCAGTGATGAGCCTCTAACATATAAGAAGAATCCCTATGTGGGTTTCTTCAATGAAATTTACTTGTTACGCTTGGCTTCTGAGCTTTGATCATTCAGAAGTTGTTTCGTGAATATAGCCTTCTGACCTCTAATATTTCAAAATAGTTTTCTTAATGAATCTAACCTTTTATCTCTTTTTTTTCTGTGCGAACCTGGTCTCTCTTTTATCTGGTGATCTAGTCTAGTCTTCCTAATTGCTACCATGCAATTTACCTGTGTAAATTAAAATCATTTTGAACCTCTGCCGACTAGGTGTTCCCCAGCAGTGATGAGCCGTTAACATATAAGAAGAATCCCTATGTGGGTTTCTTCAATGAAATTTACTTGTTACGCTTGGCTTCTGAGCTTTGATGTATTTTGTGAACTTGCCTTTTTGATCTCTTCATATTTTATTTTATTAGTCTGAGGGGAGCAGACCTGTCTTAGTAAACTATTATCCTCATATGGTGTTTTTCATATTTTCTGTATAAACTGAAATTCATTTTAAAGTTTAAACCACCACTGCCAATATGATTGAATGTTCCCCATCGGTGATGAGCTGTTAACACGTAAGAAGGTTCCCTAGGTGGGTTTCTTCAATGAAATTTTCTTGTTACGCTTGGCTTCTGAGATTTTATCATTCAAATGTTCTTCCTTGATCTCTTAATTTATGTTGTGTTATTTAGAGAGGCTGGTCTCTCTGAAATTGTCATCTTAAATTGCATCTTGTTTATGTTTACTTTTCTAGGATACAACTTTTTTGTACTTCTAATGAATTTCTATTTCATGAAATAGCTTAATTACATTAATCTATGAGCTAATTTGATATCTTGCTTGTGTGATGTGCCACAGGTGGCAGATAACTACTACAGACCTGATCTCAAGAAGGCGGCTCTTGCAAGGTTGAGTGCTGTCAACAGAAGCCTCAGAGTTGCAAAGTCTGGCGCAAAGAAGAGAAACAGGCATGCTGGAAAGAAGTAAATTGAAAGGAGGGTTAAATTTCATACTACATTTTCATGAAACATGTTGTTTTCGCCCTTTTTGTAGTTTATGTATTCTAGAACTCGATTCTAGAATACCGGAGTTCAGTAATTATTTATTGCGTTTTCAATACAAGACTGGATTGCCCTCTTATTATACTATCTTTGAACTGTGTCTGTTTTCCATTTGTCCATCTTAAATTTAAGTTTTCCTAATGGCCCATAATTTCATAATATTTCAATCAATTGAACCTAATTGCTAGCTGGATTTTCAATTAATTGAACCTAATTGCTAGCTGGATTAACATAGAAAACTTAACTGGTTGACACTTAACTTCACAACTACTCTTGTGTAATCGAAATGATGTTGAACCGGCCAGTTTAAAGGTTTCATGGGATAAGTTTGTTTTCTTGTCCAATTGGGTCTATAAACTGCTACATTGTTAATGGCACATTTTATATAATTTTATTATTGTTAATGGCTACATTGTTAATGGACAACTTCTAGCTAAGCTCTGATATTCACATATAACTTCATTTTGAGCGCTGCTGTCCTTACCTGATTTTTTAACTGATGTTGGGTTGTTAAGGTTTGGTGTTTTGTTTCATTTTTTTCTCTTCAATGAAGATTGATGTGCTATTTTATAAGGCCGTAACTGACGTTGATGAATGAGTGGTTAATTGAAGTGCATGAATGATGAATTCTAGTTTTGTACAGCTGATTTAAAGTAAAGTTCAGCTCAAGTATTTTGATGCAACAGATTTTGATCACTTCCCAATTTTCGATTAGATTATTCTCCCCATGGGGAGGTGGTGGGATGGAATGGTGAAAGAAGGAAGAACAATTTCGTTATTTGATTTTCTTTTTGACTTGTTTCAATGGTTGTCCAATTCTTATCTCATCTTTGAAAATAAAATCGAAGGGTTGATGATTGCCATCCACTCGTATTCCACATATTATATTGGGTCTCATTATTTTTGAACTAAGCTCCGTACATGAGTTACGTTCAAAAAGAGAACGGGTTGAGTGTTGCTAACTTTGTGTGTATAGGGAATGGGGAAGGCTTGGTATTTTTATTCCAATTGCGGGTATAATCAATTATCATGATTGTTACCATGCTAGCTCTTCGTTTTCTTTCCCTTCAAAAAAAAAAAAAAAAGATTTTCGTTTTCTAGTTGTTTCACGTTGAAGTATCTCTTTTAATCCTTACATATAAAACCTTTGTTTATGAAGGAAAAAATTTGTATACCTTAACTCTTCGATCTTCAATGAGTCATTAGTATATTCGATTCTTCTTGTTACCAGTTCTACATCTGCCGTGTTGAGCATTCATGTGTATGAAGCAAAACATTCTTCAAACCATATACCCCTAAATACATAGAAGCTCTTTTAATACGTTAGGTTAGACCTCTCCAGTCTCCCCTTATCACCTCCCTTCCCCTCTCCATCAATCTAAAATTTTGACATGGAGTAGTCTCAAATATCCAACGATTTCTCCCTCTCTTGTCTACTCACTATTTAGTTTTTTTTGTTTTGTTTTTGAGAGGATTTTGGTATTATTATGTACCATAACAATATGACAGTTCAATTGAGTTGATTAAAAGTTAAAATTACCTTCACAACGAATTGCTAAATGTACTTAACATTCAATTTTGACCTGTTTACCTTGATTTCATTCACTTCCGCAATACCAAAAACTGTGGCTACAACATAAAGTCAGCACTACCGAAACAAATTAAAGGATGTCTATGGTAACTAATACTAGTACACGTTATATCAAAAAAGATGTATTATTGACCAACATGTAATCCAAAGATTTATCAACGAGTAAGTTATGCTTACTTATCTATGCAAACCGTAAACATTGACTTCTCTCCATTCAATGCGTTAGACTTGTCTTCTTTTTTTCTGTTATAGATGACTGGCCTATAGTGTTCACACACGCGTAGGGAGAAGGGTGACAAAAACCCACATAAAACAACCATTAGACTGTAACGAAGGAGATACAGTAGATTTATCTTCTCTTACGGAAAAACATATACATGCGTGTATACTATCTTATTATAAAAATCCTTAATTGTGACCACAGAAACTCTTATGCATAACAAACCAGTAAGAAGAAAACTAGATGATGTAGCTCGTGAAGATTTCCTTGCTGCTGAGTTAGCAACAAATTGCCTGATACCAGATTTGATTCAATAACTCTAGGCCCCATTACTACTACCTCAAGAGGCTGCCTATACTAATGACAACTCATAAATTTACTTAAGATATAGAGTAATTTGACACTGGACAAAAGCAAAAACATAACCATAAAGTTCATTTCTCAAACTCAGCAAATAATGTTCCAAGAGAAGCTTTTCTCAAAGCAAAAGGAGTTGCTACACACTACGAAATTCTAAAGGAAGATACTACCCTCCTTTTTTCCAAGAACATTCAAAATTTCCAGAAACCATCACACAAGCCATTTACCATCACCAACAACCTGCAAATTCGAAATTTCTCAAGCTACAAACCTCAACAATTGGTCAAAACACCATCACCCATACCGCCACTATTTACTAGGTCAGAACTGTAAACGGCACTCATGTGGTAATCTAAGGGATCTTATACATGCCATTGATGCAGTCTTATATATCTACATTGGAGGTGAGGCATAGTGAAGCTCTATATAGATGTTTTCAGTTATATAACTGTAAATGCCTTCCAGATATCAAACCAACTCTGGACCCTTAGCTTTAGCTCTGTGTAGATGTTTTCACATAAGCTCAACAATTGACGGGACAGTGAAGCCTATCAGAACTTCCTAAACTATTTGATATCTAAGCATTTTCATGGATATTAAACTCAAACCAAGTATCTTCATAAATCAACGGGATTCAACCTCTATGTGTTTATCATCATTTTAGTTTAAAAGCTATTACAGACATCAAATCACATTAACGTTTGTTGTTGGGAAAATCATGTCAAAGAGATCTCTGCGCACTGCTAAAGTGCTCATGGAATGATCTTAACCACAATGACAACAGATATACCTCACGTCTCACAATGCACTGTCAATCTTATTCACTGAACTTCAAGTTACCAACCATTATAATAAGTGAATTGCATGCAGATGCCCCTAGCCTACAGTGGACCAATTAGCACTAGGGCTGCATCATTTAGGCCCCAAATTCTTAGAATCCTAACCATCTTGGCAGCAATTTATCAGTGAACAGGCACTCATGGGAGATTCATCCACTTCTCAAAGAATGGTTCACTACAAATAATGTGTCTTTTCTATTAAAATCACAACATTAAGGGCCCATTTGGATTGACTTATTTTTGAGCTTATGCAAATAAATACACTTTTATTTATTATTCATAAAATTGTCAACGTAATTTATAAAAAACAGCTTATGAAATACAATTTTTGTTGGCGAGAACTTATGAATTAACACAAAAGCTTATTTATTTGCATAAGCTATTTTTCATAAGCTAAAAAATAATCCAATCCAAACAGGCCCTAAATTAGCCACTAGCTTAAACTTCACAGCTGCTTAACCAAACCAATCTACCCAATTTCATTTCATAGCTATACCCAATTTCAATCCCCCTCCCTCGTCAACAAAACTTACTAATGATATCCAAAAGACGCCTACAAACATTCTATTATACTCAGCATTCATCACCACAAACAAAGTAAACACAAACATCAAGCATAAACAAATCAAGCAACCAAATATAAACATATAACCAAAGTCTACACACAAACATAACATTATATCTTAAATGTTAAAGCTTAACAGCGAAATTCAGTTAATTATACACAAAACCACTCTTCAAAAACGCGAAATTATAACATAATACCAATAGTATATAATAACCAAGAGTGGATTCTTCTTCATTCTTCAAGCAAGAACAACAGCATTAAATTAACCTCTAGCTTTAAGCTCAGCAAGACGCCTTGACAAATCATCCTCATCAACCTTCTCAGCATCCTTCTCCTTAGCCGGAACAGCATGAGCAGCCGCCACCGGAAGATTAACCGAAACTTCCAAACCATAATCATCCGCCACCTGTTGCATCAAACTATTAACCTCCCCTTCCGGAGTCGAAAGGGAAGTCGATCCCGCCATAGCACTTTCCATAAACTCCGCTTGAACCTCCATATTAACAAACTGCTTCTCGAATTGATCCATGGTCTCCGACATCTTCTGCAAATTCCCCGTCGCCAACGACGATTCCAACGATTTCACGATGTTTCCCATCGATTTGCTGATTGTTGACATCTTCGCCTGTGTATCGAGACGAGCACTCACGGCGTCCAATCGGGAGGATAATCGGAGGTAGTTCATCTGCTCAGTGCGTTTTCGGATCGCGTTTTCAGCGTAGATTCGTGCACCGTCCATGTTACCTTTTTCGATTGCTTTTTTCACCTTAAGTTTTTCGGATTTCTCTTCTTTTTCGCATTTTCTTGCTTGGCGTTGAAGAGATTTTGAGGTGAATTTCAATTCCATGATCTGATTCAGAAGCTTCTCTGTGTTTCCCATGGTTGATTTTCGAATTAGGGTTTTGAGATTTGGGAATTTTTTGTTTCAGAGATAAAGATAGAAATAGCTACGAAAAAGAGAAGAATGGGAATTTTGAATAGCGTGTGGTGAATTTGATAGGAATTTGGGGGTTTCGTCGTAATTCCAATTTTCTCACTTATTGGGCTTTTTCCATGAACTATTTGTACTTGTTATTTAATGGAATTTAATTATTTTTTTGTCAAGAAAAACTTTTACGGAATTGTAAAAAGTGAGGGGTAAAAATCTTACACCGGTCATTGTTATAAATAAAAATTAATATTTTAAATTTATTCATTAAATGATGTAGTATGTAGTTTAGTCATCCATTCTCTTTCACGTAAAATGAGTCTGGTTAAAAGAGAGCAATATAGAGTTGATTTTGTTGAAACCATCACTTGTTGGCTCTAAAATGTAGGTTCTAGTTGGGAAGTCATCGAGGAGGGACAGTCGTGAGGGTGAGGGAATCTTCTGTTTGATTTTATGAGATCTAGGTCAGAATATGTGACCAACGCATATTTTTATTTTTGGAATTGCAAAAGATTTAATGATCTCGTTATATTTTTATCATGTTTGTGATCTTACTTTTTTTTAACCGATATGTTTTTTTTTATTTAACCGATATGTTATTATGCAGGAAAATATTTAGTGTTACGGTAATTTTTTTTATTACCGTGATACTATATATTAATTTAATTGGATTCACCCTAATTCAAATTCTTACGGCTTAAGGTTAGGGAGAAGTAGTGATCTTATTTTTATTTTTTACTACGATCTTAATTGGATTTACCCTTTAAATTTTGATGAAAAATATTTAACCATTCCTCAATTCTTGTGTGAAGATCGTCATGGTGTTTGGAGTTCAATCCCTATAAATTAAAAAAAAATGTTGTTTTTACTTTTTAGTTTGGCGTAAAAAATGACCCAATAAATCACGCTACGTGACCCAATAAGTTGACATTAAGGGCTAAAAACATAAATTATTGAATTTGCAAGGACCGAACCAAACAAAAATAACTCGCAATGACTAAAATAAATATATATATATATATATATATATATATATATATAATTGCATATACTAAAATCATATTTAAACATTATTATCATCACGATGTACGGTTTTAGATTTTATCACGAGGGGGCCAGACTTTTTTTGTGTTAGTTCATTTTTCCATAAAAATATCTCAATTTAATGATTGAGCATATGGACTAGAACAAAGTGTTGACAACAAACAACTCTTATTTGCTCTCAAGTTTCTCATTCGAATGTGATTCCTGGAATCACAAAAATGATATTTTAGATTATTATTTTGGAAAACAATAAATATTATTAATTTTATTCAAAAAAATAAATATTATTAATTAGTTTGTATATATGTGAATATATAATAGAGTTGAACTCCATTTTTTTTTGAAGAAGAGTTGAACTCATCATAATCTCCTTATTTTTCCAACTTTTATATTTCTCTTTTCAAATAAGCTTATACTCCCTCCGTATCTTTTTAAGTGTCTTTTTAGAGTGAAATTTTTGTTTTTATTTAACTGTCTTTTTGGTATTTTAAGGGTACAATTTATCAATTATACCCTTTGTCAATTACTTTTTTTTTCTTCAATAAAACTAATTTATGTTATCTATTTGAAAAACTAAAGTATGTTCTTTTAAACAAAGTTTGTTTTTTGTTATCTTTAAATTTAAACAAAATTTTGTTACAAACAATGGTTCT
>Ga0099826_10001536_pt1 | contig 13989 bp, 13 predicted proteins | sample Mtrugardesep15_FD_76830 | JGI IMG/M metagenome (GOLD analysis project Ga0099826, IMG submission 76830) | Root nodule microbial communities of legume samples collected from California, USA - M. trunc garden sep15 | ecosystem: Host-associated > Plants > Roots > Nodule | place: USA: California... | reverse complement strand
GTTCACTTTCAAAAAGTACTCTAAACATTACAAAAAACCTCTCAAGGAGCACTTAGTTCGCACGTTATACTTGAAAATGTTTGTTTTATTTTCAAGTATAACGTGCGAACTAAGTGCTCCTTGTGTGAGGTTTTTTGTAATGTTTAGAGTACTTTTTGAAAGTGAACTCTCAACTTGTATGCTCACAAATTAACACTTCGTATGCTCTAATTTTTTTTTGCTCTTCTGATGCTTGTCTTAAAAAATCTAAGCGATCTTCGGAGAGGAAGATGAGTTCGCTGAGACGGTATGGTCCACCCCCCGAAGTCGTTTGCTTAGATGAAATCAAGAAACGACTGAAGAGTTTTACATGTTCGTCAGCGACTTATGACTTTAATTCGTTGTTTTTGAATTTAAAGTTTTACTTTTCTTTCCCAGACATCGTTGCTCGTCTGGAACGTACACCTTTATGCGTTGTTTGCAAAGGGAAATCCAAGCAAGAGAATTCTAACTTTACGCTGGTTGTTTGTTAGAAGGATTTCACATCCAAGAGATTGTTTATCTGAATGTGTGCCCAAAGTTGTTTTCGGGCAAAGAACAGCGGATGAACGAAAAAATCAATTTAAGTTCAACGCACTGAGGCGTGAATCACCCATCGCGAGCTAGGGTTCTACCTAACATGCCGAGCGGTGACGCCGCGGTGTAGCGAGCGTACCGAGGAGTAAATGTATCTGTTGTGTAGAATTCATTTATCCTTTATGTCTTTGAGTTAGGAGTGGCACGACTTTCCTTCCCCGTTGCGGTTGCTCGTGTTTTAGGGAGCATGAAGTTCGTTTTTTTGAACTGAATATGTACAGTAGAGTTTGTTGGCTAGGTTTTCCATCTAAGTGTAATACTTTTTGAGCTTTTCGGAATTCCAAGTTCTAGGGATGGTGCCTTTGTGGAGGTCTTCGAGTTTGTACACTCCTGTCCCGGTGTTCATCCGGACTATGTAGGATCCCTCCCAGTTGGCGGCGAGTTTTCCTTTTACAAAGTCTTTTTGGTTCCGTCGGAGGACGAGGTCGCCAACTTCGAGTTCTCTATTTATAACTTTCTTGCTATGACGAGTGGCTATTTTTTTGTTTTAGCGTTGTTTCTCGTAAAGCTGCTTCACTTCTAACTTCGTCAACAAATCCGAGTTCTTCACATAGGTTAACCGCGTTGGTTGGGAAGTCAGTGTCAGCGTCAGTTCGCCAAGTGAGGTCAGTGAGCTCAATGGGAATGACCGCTTCTATCCCATACGTGATTCGAAAAGGTGACTCGCCAGTAGTGGAGTGGGGAGTGGTTCTGTAAGCCTATAGGACTGCATGCAACTCTTCAGCCCACTTGGTTTTGGCCGTTTCCAGCCTCCTGCGTATTCCTCGCAAGATGACCCTGTTCGCCGCTTCGGCGAGGCCGTTGGCTTGAGGGTGTTCTACATATGTGAAGCTTTGTTTGATGCCGATGTTCCTCAAGTAGTTCTGGAACTTCTGATCAGTGAATTGAGTCCCATTGTCGGATATCACCAGAGCCGACACTCCGAACCTTGCCAGAATGTTTCTTTGGAAGAAAAGGAGTACGTTCTTTGTTGTGATCTTTGCTAATGGTTCAGCTTCAATCCACTTGGTGGAATAGTCGATTGCGATGACTAAGTATTTGAGCTGACCATTAGCTTTAGGGAATGGTCCCAGAAGGTCGATGCCCCACCATGCAAACGGCCACGGGGAGACCAAAGATGTCAATTCGGCAGGAGGTGCTAAGTGAATGTCTATGTGCCTTTAACATTTGTCACACAGGTTGACGTAGTCTTTCGCGTCCTTCAGCATGGTGGGCCAGTAGTATCCCGCTCGTAAGACCTTTTTAGCGAGAGCTTTGGCACCAAGATGTTTTCCGCATATTCCGTCGTGGATGTCATCAAGGAATTCTTGGGTCTCGTTAGGCCCTAAACACTTGATAAGTGGTATGATGAAACCCCTGTTGTACAAGATTCCATCCACTAAAGTGAACGAGCAGGCCCTTCGTTTCAGCTTTGTCTTCTCAGAGGGATCAGATGGGAGATCCCCGCTAGTTATGTAGCGTGTGATGGGTATTCTCCAATCCTCTATTCCACTGATCGTGTTGACCTCGAGTGGTTGAGGTTTTCTCCTCTGAACGCTGGGTTCGTGGAGGACTTCTTGAATTACCGTCTTGTTTTCGTTTGCACTGTGTGTGCTAGCGAGTTTCGAAAGAATGTCGGCTCGGGTGTTCTATTCGCGGGGAACGTGGGTTACCTCTACCGCTTCGAATTCCTTAATTTTCTTGAGAACTAGCTAAACGTATTGTTGTAGATGCTCTTCTCGAACTTGATAGTCGCCAGTCACTTGCGAAGTCACTAACTGAGAATCAATAAAGATTCTAATTTTTCGGGCTCCTAAATCCTTGGCGATTCGCAGCCCAGCTAAGAAGGCTTCGTATTCTACAGTATTGTTAGTTACAGGGAAAAATAAACCGAGTGAGATTTCTACTACAATATCTTCGCCATTTTCTACTATTACTCCTACATCGTAGCAAGGCTTTTCTGGTGAAGTATAATGGTTTCTGACCTTCTGGTGTTTCTCTAACTAGAACGGCGCTGACCGCGTCGGAAGAGACGGAAAGGTAGAGATACATTACTTCACCTTGGTCGGTTCGCAAAGGACTGGAGGTGCCGAGAGGGTTTCCTTGAGATGTTTTAAAGCAGCTTCACATTCCTATGTTCACTCAAATTTTGTCTCCTTTCTTAATAGTTTGAAGAAAGGGAGAGCATGTTGAGCAGACTTAGCTACGAACCTTGAGAGGGCAGTTAACATGTCGTTGAGCGTTTGGATGCACTTTTTAGAGTGGGGCGTAGGAAGTTGGGTAAATGCCTGGCATTTATCTCGGTTTGCTTCGATTCCTCTTTTTGTTAAGTAGAAGCCGAGGAATTTGCCCGCTTGGACTCCGAAAGTGCACTTTTCTGGATTGAGTCGCATGTTGTATTTCCTCGTTTGTTCGAACACTCTCTTAAGATGGGCGGTATGATCAACCTCTTGTTGGGATTTTACAATCATGTCGTCCATGTAGACTTCGAGAATGTGGCCCAAAAGTTTCTTGTCATATACTTTGTTCATCATTCGTTGATAAGTTGCACCCGCATTTCGGAAACCGAAGGGCATTACGTTGAAGTAATACTTCCCTGATTCGGTCATGAAGGTTGTTTTCTGCTTATCTTCTTCTGCCATGGGTATCTGGTTGTAGCGAGAATATGCGTCCATGAAAGATAACAGTTTGTAGCCGAAGTAATTATCTACGAGTTTATCGATGTTAGGAAGAGGATATGCGTCTTTAGGGAAAGCCCTATTGAGATCAGTATAATCAACACACATACGCCATTTTCCATTAGATTTTTTGACAAGTACAACATTTGAGAGCCATGTAATGTATTTGGCCTCAGAAATGAAATTTGCTTCTAGGAGGTCTTTTACACCTTTTTCAGCAGCCTCTGACTTTTCAAGAGACTGCTTTCTACGTCGCTGAGCTACAACACTAACACTGGGGTCGACTGTCAGCTGGTGCCATGCGACGCTTGGATCGATTCCGGGCATGTCAGCAGCACTCCAGGCGAATAGGTCAGCATTTTCCCTCAAGCAGGCGATCATATGAGCTTTGACAAGTTCTGGAAGATCCTTGCCGATCTTGAAGTTCTTCGAGGGGTCGTCTCCGAAAGGGACCAGCTCGAATTCACCATCAGGAATATGTCTGAGAAGTTTTGTGTTGAGCGGATCCTTCTTCTCTCTTTTTTTTCATTGAGGTCTTCCTTGGTGAACCTGGGGTCCAGTTCGACCAAGTTTGCATCCAGGATGCTCGCAACAGCTTTCCCTTTGTCCTCAGCAGGTTTGTTGGGTTGGGAAACCGAACTCTGGGCTTTATTTGCCTGAAGGAAACATCTTTTAGCAGCTTCAATGTCTCCGTTCAGAGAGGCGATGATGCCATCTTTTGCATGGTATTTCAACTTCAGATGAGCAGTTGAACATGCGGTGCCTAACTAGGCAAGTCTGGTTCTCCCTCTAATGCAATTATAAAGAGAAGGACAATCGATTACCAAAAACAGGATCGTCATTGTCTTTTTAGCCTCCCCGTCGAAGGTGACCAATAGCTGAACGTAGCCCCAAGGTTATGTAGATGAACCGTTGAAGCCGTAGATTTCACTCCCAACGTAGGGAGAAAGGTTTTTCTCCGTCAGTTGAAGAGTTTTGAACAGGCTGGTGCACATGATGTCACATGAGGCCCCTGTGTCGATCAGGACTCGACGGACATCGGTGTTGGCCATCGATGCTCACACGAGCATAAGAATGGTTGAATTTGCAGCTCCACCAGGTTGTTCGGAGTCGTAGAATGCCAATGGTGGTCTTCCTCCGATGTTGGAGTTGGAGGGGAACAGTGAATTGACACGCATGAGCTCTTCGAATTGGCTTTTTTGTGCTCCCTAGGGAGATGTTCAATGTTCCTCCTGTGATGACGTTGGCAGAGGGCAGTTGTTCTTAGGTGCATGAGTAAGGAAAGATTTACACGTTGTTAGGGAAATCACCTAACTGCTCTACGGACATTGCCACTATTTTGTCCGCTGTGGTGCCATCGGTGATGAGCTCGATGGTCTTCCTTTCCGACTCGGGGTTCTTTACGAACTGTTTGAGCCGTCCTCGCCGAATGAGGAGTTCGATTGCATCCTTCAGGTGGATGCAATCGTCAATAACGTGCCTGTGGTACTTGTGGAATCGACAGTACTTTCTTTTGTCAAGCCTCTTCCTCTCCTATGACGGGGCTTTTGGTGGCTTGACGCCAGCTTCCGCCAGATCGGCCACTGCGATCTCCGTGAGGATTTTTTCCCTGGACATGGCCAAGGGTATGTACTTTGTGAAGCGACCGCTAGGTGCTTTGCCTTCACGAGTTGCTTTGCCTTCCTTCTTTTTATCTTGGAAGGGCTTTATGGAGGACTCAGCAGCATGTTCCTACTTCCAAGATTTGTTGAGGATGTCCGCATACAGCTCCTCTTCGTACCTGATGTAGATTTTCGCGATCGCTAGGAACTTGTTGAGAGTCCTTGGGCGATCTAGCCAGACAACCTTTTTGACGTCTGTGCGTTCGCGCAGACCTTTGGTAATGAGGTACTACTTCATGGTTTCGTCAACACCTCTTACTTGCACAGCTTCTTTATTGAACCTTTCGATGTAGTCTCGAAGAGGCTCGCTCTTTCCTTGAACGATGGCCTCTAGGGATGCCACCGTCTTTGGCTGCGTCCTTGACGCAGTGAAGTGGGTTGTGAACTCGTGACAGAGGTCGCTCTATGTGTCAATGGAGTTTCTCCTTAAGTTCTTAAACCAAGTAACTGCTCCTCGTCGCAATGTAGTGACGAAGAGCTGGCATTTTACGGCGCCCTGCACCTATTGATACGTGAGAACCGCCTCAATGTTCTTGATGTGCTCATCTGGATCTGTTGCCCCGTCTTATGAGTCCATATGGGGAGGCTTCTCTAATCCGCGAGGGATGGGATCTTCGCGGATGCGTCGTGTGAATGGACCGTAAGCGTTGCGGTCATTCCGGGCATCACGACTGTTCTCGGAACTAGAGGGAGACCAAGATCGTCTGTTGTGTCTTGGTGGGGGACTCCTTGGAAGGGATCGGCGTGGAGGAGATCGTCTGGGTGATCTTCTTCTAGGCGATCTCCTACGGTAACTGGGATACCTGGTGCTGATTGAATGTCGAGGGGATCTAGAGCGAGAAGGACGTGGACTCCTTCCTCTTCTGTTAGGGTTTGGGGAGGGAGACGGCCCAGGTCGGACCAATGAACGTGCTCATTTCAGATCTGCCAAACGTCGGTTTTGTTCCTCGATTAACGACGTCTGTCGTTGAACCGTGCAGAAGAAATTGTTGACGATGGCACCTGTTGGCGTAGCATCTTCCGGCGTCTCTATAGGTCGTAGGGGACCTTGCAAAGGCCTTTGTTGGAGAGAAATTATTTGTGTCGGTTCCTCTCTAAGCGTACCCACAGGCGAAAGTAAAGATGTCATACGATCACGTTGAGGGATACGAATTTCACTTCGCAACTATGAGTTGGCACCGTTGGCAGCCATGGTTAATATTTTTGGTAAGCTTTGGTTTTTAGAAGGATAAAAACGGGGAGAGATTGTATTTTCCCACAGACGGCGCCATTGATCGTACTTGATCAGAAGGTGATTGTCGGTGCTTTAATTGTGGTGGTTAGAATGGTGGTGAAATGCTTCAGAATGCTCCTTGGAACGGAGGGGGAACGTGCAAAGAGACGTTGGGGCTCGTTTGAACCGGTCTTGCTTGCTCCGTGCACCCCCTTCGTGGGGAAAGGGTGTGTTGCAAGTAATGTTGCCAAATGTGGTATTTGGGCTTTGGATTGTATTGGGCCTAAGTAAATGGGCCAAGTATCCTTTCGGGCGGTCCAGAACAGTAACTAAAAACAAATTACTAAAGATAAAAACATACCCTAGAGAATCAAGGAGAAGATATAAACTCTCCCGAAGCTCCAAAGTTGCCTTCCTTTTGAACTGCTCCAGTTTTGAACGATAAATTCTGAATGAGGAAGGCTAGTATTTATAGTGAGAATTTCTGCCTGGGTTTGGGCTAAAAGTGCGGGTTTTACTCAAAATAATAACAGGAAAAGACAAATGCGCCAAGAGTTTTCAGACGCTAGAGGCACGTTGCTAGTGTGATAGGCGCATGGGAGAGAACAAAGTCATGCCCTAGGCGCATGGCAGCCTCTCCATGTGCTAGGCACATGATTCATGTACTAGGCACATTTGTCATGTGCTAGGCATATTCCCCATGTGCTAGGTGCATGGCTTTCCTTTCCCAGACCCAAATTCTCCAATTTTCTGTCATTTTAAGTCTTCGTCTGCAAATAACTTGCCTCAGGACTTGGGAACAGAATTTCTCCCATTTGTAAGTCTTTTTAGGCCTCTTGAATTTTCATTCTTTGCTTCCTTGATTCTTCGTAATTCTTCGGATGTTCTTTATTTGCAGATTTGTATGATTTCTTCGTGAATTACTTCAAAAAACCCCTAAAATTGCTATGTTTCGGGAAAACTAGAATTACAGACTCGAATATAGAAAACATTACAAAAGTCCCGAAATCAAAGGCAATTGTTCTAATACTCCTCCATTTTGCTGCTATTTCCTACTAAAATAAACTGAAAAACATGTTAAGAATAACGTAAGATGACTTGTCATCAGTGGTGTTGTTGTGTCTTGGGGTATGTTCAAGGAAGAGTTCTTGAGGAAGTATTTTCCAGCTGATGTGAGAAACAAGGAGATTGAGTTTCTTGGTTTGAAATATGGAAGTATGTCTGTTGCAGAGTGTGTGGCGAAATTCGTAAAGTTGTCTTGATTTTTTCCATACATCAATGTTGAGGGTGCTTAAGAGTCAAAGTGCATTAAGTTTGAGAACGGCTTGCATCTAGAGATCTATTGTATGTGTGTTTTCATGAGATTAGAGATTTTTCTACCTTGGTTAACAAGTATCGGATGTTTGATGAAGCGGGAAAGGCTAAGGTAAACTTCTACAAGGCGGTGAATGAGAAGAAAGGAAATGGTAATGATCGTGTTAAGCCTTATTATTTTACCCTTGCTCCTCAAAATACCCTTAGTCCTGAAACTGACCAAAATACCCTTCTCGCTTAAAAATCCACTAATCCCAATTCAAACACATAAACAAGCAATTAAACACATATAATAAATAAATAAAATATTTCTTGCAAAGAATGGGTTGTTACACTCTCTAGCTAATGTATGAGCTGCCTCATTTTCTTGTCTCTAACTAAATTCGTCATGAGAGTTTGTGGAAAATAAGCTACAACAATGTTTGCATTCATCTAATATAATGTCAAATATTGAGATGTTTTAGTTACCATTGTTGATGTAGTCTACAACTCTCTTCACATCTGACTCAAAATCCACATTGTTAAGTTGTACATCATGTACTCAATTGACATCATGAAGTAATATCAAGGCTTCTCTAAATTCCATGGAGCAAATAAGTTGCGACCAAAGTGCCCAAGCAACCAAGAATCTTCCATCATAATCCCTTTATATAAGAGCAGAGAGTGCTAACGGATCCCAATAAGTGTGGTGTCATCTAAGGGGGTTGTTAAAGATGAAGTGGACGGTGAAAATGGAGTCAGTGCGTCCTCATGTACGATGATCTGCACAGGGCTTCACGTGCATTCTGGTCGTATTCTTAATCTATGTAAAATTACTAAAATGACATATAATTTAAAACAAAGGGAGTATCCCATAACCAAAGCCAATTTAATACATGTTTTATGACAAATACCTTGAACTTATAAAAGAATTTAGAAAGTTCTATTGTATTGAAACTAAACACCGGGAACAAAATAACCACCACTTTCAAATGATGATTTTACTCTTACCTTTTTATTTGTTAGCTTAAAAATTCGTATGTTTAGCCAAATCAATCTTTTTGGAAATGATCTTTATTTACACTTTACTATTTATTTTGATGTGTATACTTTCACAATAAAATAATCAATATTGATGCTTCCAAGTGACCCAGACAACCTATTATTAAAGTAAAAACTATTATAGAAATGATATCATGAAGATAGAAAAAACAAATTGCATGATCTATTCATAATGCATTTGAAAATGATTAATCAAGACTCAACATATTTTATCTCACAATAGCTAATAACAGTTGCATGCTATCTATTAGAATATAAAATATTCATTGTATAAATTATTAATAATATACAATGAATATTTTATATTCTAATACTATCTTCATAATGTGTTTGAACCTGATTGAGCTTCCCTACAACCAAGATTCAACATGAATGTTATCCCACCATAGCTAAAAAATTAGCATTCCCTTTGAACTTCGAATCCAACTTTTAAAGTTACCGATATAAATGGAATATTTTCTTTTAGAAAAAACAAAGTTAGTCCATGTGAGAGTTTGGCTGAAAAACATGGTTTTAGGGGGGATTTATTTTCTAAATGATGGTGATCATAGTCATAGAAGATTATCCCATGTAAGATTTTTAGATTGTAGATTTGGCTAATAAAATAATAATAAAATAAACTTCCAATGGAACTTGAATCATCCAATTGGCTTTCTTGTGGTAATGTCTTTGCCTCACAACTCTTCTGTTCATTGCTTTGGGATGCAAGGAATAAGCTTATTTTTGAGAATCAGCAGTTATTGCCAACAATGCTACAAAACTCATTGGTGACTTCAATGAAGCCAATCACAAACCTGTTCCTCAATCTGTTCCAATTGCAGGTGCTGCAAACTAGTTTCCTCCTCAAAATAACTAGACAAAAGTGAATGTAGATGCAGGTTGTTTTAATGATGGATTTACCGGTTGGGGACTAGTCATAAGAGATCATACGGGTGCTGTCAGGCTGATTGCGTGCAAATTAGAAGAAGTGGAGTTGACTCCTATGTTGGCAGAGGCACTTGGTTTGAGATGGTGACTCTCAGTTGCAAAAGAATTGCTTTTAAACAAGGTGGTGCTGGAGTCCGATGCTGCTACTGTTGTGGACTGTATCAATGGCGAAGCTATAATGGCTGCAATTGATCCAATTATCCAAGATTGTTGTTCTATTTTAAATTAGTTTGATATTAAGGTTACTGCTATTAGTAGAAATCAAAACTCTGTTGCTCATGAGTTAGTTCAAATGTCCAAAGTAGTTGGCTCTAAAAATAGGGTGGGGACTGTCCCACACCAAATTTCTCACCTGCTGTGTAATGGTTCTGTGTCTGCTGTTTTCTAATGAAAGTATATGAACTTCAAAAAAAAAAAAAAAACTAAGTAGTTAAGCCTTATATTGAATTATGATAACTTTGAGGACTGCAGAGAGAAATCTAATGGCCAGTGTGATGATGCTTTCAATTCAGAGGAGAGGGTTCACAACAAATTTGTACATATTGATTAAAGTTCGGAAACAACAAATTTTAAAGAACTCATAATATAAACAGAAGATAAGAAATGGCTTACAGAATTAAAAAAACAAGTAGGAATAAGTAAAACTCAAGCATATTCAATAAGTTACAATCTTTTTGCTATTTGTGTGAAGCCATTTTGACACTACGAGCTCCTTGGAAACCTGCTAGCTAGCTCCTTTGAAACCAGATCCATGGTAGGGCGAGATTGAGGACTTTCAGTCAAACATGTAAAAGCTATCATTGCAATTGATACTAATTCCTCGACAATGGGATTCGAAGGATGAGGGAGACGTTTGTCCAACAATGGCATAATATCAGGTGTAGAGCCAATGGTGCTCCATAAAGATATAACATCTCCGGTATGTTTTCCAAAAAGTGTTTCCAATGCTAATACCCCGAAACTATACACATCACACTTCTCATTCACTTTTGTTGTGTATGCAAGTTCTGTACGAAAACAAAAATAGGAATCATGTACCAAACAAATAGTTGAAAGCAACGCGAGATATAGATAATTATGAAATAGTTTTGTTACAAAATTATTAACAAGGACAAATTAACTATAAAATTATTTATGTCTTAATGAGATTAAAGAAAGGAAATTAACCTGGAGCAGCATATCCAAATGTGCATGCAAATGAGGTTGAGCTAGTTAAATTAAGATCAAGAAGCTTAGATGTTCCAAAGTCCGAGACGCGAGCCACATATTCTAAATCCAGAAGAATATTTTTGCTTGATATATCTCGATGAACTATTGGGGGTGAGCAATCATGGTGCATATAACATAAAGCATTAGCTACATCTTTAATGACATTCACCCTCTTTTTCCAATCAAATGCAATAGCTTCTTCATCATCTTTCAAAATCTTTTCCAAACTACCTTTCTCTACGAACTCATAAACCAAAAATGACAACTGAGAATGTGAGCAAAATCCATACAACTTCACAATATTACGATGTCGAATTTCGGTTAGAGCTTGGATCTCATTTGTGAAAGATTTTAGATTGGAATTTTCACCATTTGCCACTAAATGGAGCTTTTTCACAGCAACTACTTGGCCCGTGTGCAACTTTGCTTTGTAGACACTTCCATGCCCTCCAACTCCAATTAGATATTTCTCATCAAAATCTTCTGTGGCTTCCACAATGTTTTCAAACACAATTTTTCCATCAAAGTTCCATATTGTAAATACATTTTGCGGTACAATGATGTTCTCTCCAGCTTGGTTTTTGTTGGTGGTTGATGTTTGGAAGAGATGATATGAGTATTTGAAGCAAAATAGTACTAACATTAGTGTCCCAACAGCTATAAAGGGCAAAACTATCAATAAGACTTTGTTAATATGATGATGATGAGATTCAATGCTTGATGTTGGGCAGGGTTCTAAGCCAGAGACATTACCACACAAGCCTTTATTATTTCTCAACACTTCAGTTGTAGCATTTTTGAAAGCTCGAATGTCGGGGAGTGGACCCTCCAATTGGTTGTATGATATATCAACAGACGTCAAGCTGAGCATTTGATCAAAGCTAGAGGGGATAAAACCCGAAAGATTATTATGTGAGATATTCAATGTTTCCAAGTATTTCAATTGCGTAAGCATTGATGGTATTGTTCCATCCAAAAAATTTCCACTGAGATCAAGGCTTTGAAGACCTTTAAATTGTCCAAATTCAAGAGGAATATTTCCTGTGAATTTGTTATGGCTCAAATTTAAGTTCCATATCTTAGGCAAATTTGCAAGTTGTTTTGTGATGAAGCCACTTAGATTATTTGCTGCAAGGTCTAAGATCTCAAGTTCATCTAAGGATGATATTTCTACAGGAATGTTTCCTGAGAGATGGTTGTTGCTTATGAAGAGGTTGGACAATGATAAGTTGCATAACTCCTTTGGAATATTTCCTGTGAGATGGTTTGAAGATAAGTCAAGTGAACCCAAGTTGGGTGCCGCTCCTATTTCTGGTGGTATATGGCCTGATATATTATTATTGGAAATATTGAAGGTTGTCAGGTTATGAAAGTTTCCCCAATTGGATGAAAGGTGTCCATAAAAATTGTTTTGACTTAATTGCATGTAAACCAAATTTGGAAATACACCAAAAGCTATAAGCTCTGTTATATTTCCAGTAAGTTGGTTTTGTTCAACTCTAAGTCTTACAATGCTAGAACAGTTCTTCAAACTCTTTGGAAATGGGCCAGTAAAGTGGTTATTCATAACAGCCAAAAATTTTAAATTCCCACCAATGCAAATGTTGTGAGGCAGCTGACTAGTGAAGTCATTATCATACAATTGCAGGTGTTCCAAACTGACAAGCATATTCATTCCCATTGGTAATTTTCCCTTGAGATGGTTTTGAGCAAATGTAAGAGATTGTATATTGCTCAAGTTTCCAATTGTCGGTGGGATTTCACCTGAGAGAGAGTTATTGTTCAAATCAATTTGAACAACATCTCTCATCATTCCGATTTCACGGGGAATCGAACCAGAAAGATTATTGTCATTAAACCTTAATTCTTTCATGTTCACCAATCCCCCAATTTCCACAGGAATACTACCAGATAATTTATTTTCAAAAAGATATAGATATTCTAGCTTTCTTAACTTCCCAATACCAATAGGGATGTGACCAGAAATTTGGTTTTTTACTAAATTTAAATATGACAAGTTGGTTAACTTTCCTATTGAAAATGGAATTGACCCTGTGACATTGCATTGAGAAAGAGAAAGATAAGTCAAATTCCGCAACTTCGAAAGTTCTTGGAGGATGGGACCATTAATGGAAAGACCACTATCACCAAGATCAAGAGTCTCGAGCTTATGCAAGTTTAAAATTTCTTGAACAAATACAAAACCATTAAATTTATTTACCGCAAGTGATAAATAGTTTAAGTTGTTCAGATTTCAAAGTTCTTTTGGAATGTTGCCATAGAGGTTGTTGCCTCCTACTTGCAAATGTGACAACAAGGTCAGATTTCTAATAGAGGTTGGAATGGTCCCTGTGAGATTTGCATGTGAAATACTAAGTTCTCTTAGATTCCTCAATGCACCTATTTCTTTAGGAATGGAACCATTGAAAACATTAGTATCCAAATATAAAGAATGAAGACTAGTTAACTGTGTTATTTCATATGGAATTGTTCCTGAGAGGAGATTGTCACTAAGATCAAGATGAGTAAGTTTGGACAACATTCCAATATGGTGAGGAATACTTCCATTTAAGGAATTGTGACTTATGTTTAGGGTTTGGATATTTGGAAGTGATGAGAAGTTAAAACTTTCAAGCGTACCTTTCAATCTCATATTTGTGAGATTTATCTTAGAGACAGATAGGGAATCTTCATTACAAGAAATTCCTAGCCATTTGCATGAGTTATTGCCAGTCCATGAAGATAACAAAGTTTGGCTTTGGTTGTCAAGGCTTGCTTTCCACTTTAACAAAGCACTTGCTTCTCTACTTTGTATAGTTGTTGATGAAGTAGTTGAGGTAGCTGTTTTTAATGCACAAAAATAAGTAGAAAGAAAAAGCAAAAAGGCTAACAACTTCATGGACTGAAGGTTTGAAAATATGAATAACATGGTGGGATATGTTTATAGGGTGAATACTGCAAAATACGTATGTTTTTAATGTTGTTTGTTTCATGTAGTGTTTCATATATTTATAGGGAGAAGTTATAAAACAAGGCGTTTCATATATTTAAGAAGTAACATAATAAAGTGGTGTCCCCAAAAATATAGCACAATGCTTACAGAGTTGAGACATTGAAATCCAACAACGCTTAGATAAGATGGCGCGAGTCTCTTTTAATTTAACAAAGATCTTCAAATCAAATTCAGCTTTAGACATACAAAAACATTAAAACTCTTAAAAAAAGTATAGCACACATTTCGGTTTCACAAGGCTTGAGAGATTGATCTCGAAAGTTGTGCCCAGAGGATTACTGAGTTAGCCAAAAAAAGAGTTGAGACATTGAAAGATATTAAGGAGGTTTAGAGGTTGAC
>Ga0099826_10001535_pt1 | contig 13989 bp, 8 predicted proteins | sample Mtrugardesep15_FD_76830 | JGI IMG/M metagenome (GOLD analysis project Ga0099826, IMG submission 76830) | Root nodule microbial communities of legume samples collected from California, USA - M. trunc garden sep15 | ecosystem: Host-associated > Plants > Roots > Nodule | place: USA: California... | reverse complement strand
TTACGGCTGTTTGTAAATAGAGAGAATTCAAGCCGTTATAATTTTCTGAATGTTACTAGGAACTTGCGGATGACTTTTTTTATGGCAGGGTTTCCTCTGTTCCTGGCTCCATTTTTGTGGTACACCTAGTTAAGCACTTAATTAAACAAGTTTGCTATCTAGAATTGTATGACTAAGTTGAATCCTTGTTAGAATAGCTTAGTGAAAATGAGTCCATGATTTTGGAGCTTGACTGCACCTTTCGATGCATGATTGTGATGGACAAATTGGGATGGCTGCAGCTGCTGCCTTTTCATGCAACGTCTTTCTTGTGATGAACTTCCTCTGTTCTAAGATATAAGCCAAAAAACTTACTTTCTTTATCCTAAATTATAAGAAAAAAGACACTTTTATCCTCTTTAATCTTCTTTTTTTAAAAACCCATCTTTTCTAAGTAAAACTTTTAGTTATTCTCATAAAATTAAATACAAATTACATTAAATTTTCTTTCTCTCCCAGTTTCTCCATAACTAATAGAAAATTATTTTTACATCTTCTCATGTAACTTATTTCAAAGAAAACCAAAAAAGTTATACTTCAAATTCTTATGTTTTAGTTTTCTTAAGAAGTGTGATTTGAATTTTTTTCCTTATAATTTGGGACGGAGAGAGTATTGGAAACGCATCAAAGCAGATTGTGCTAATTGCATTAATAAGTCGGATCAGATAGGCTTGTTTAACTAAAAAAAAATAGTGAATGTGAATCAGTCACATGTATGATTCACATGTACGATTCGTTTAATTTTAAAATTAACAAAAACTAACATAATTGTTCGAATTGATGCAATCATTATTTTATTTAAGAAAATGCTAACGGATCCCTGTGACGCTTTTTAAAAACCTTACATATTAAGTTTTTTTATAAAAAGAATTATAAATTGAAGTGTTTGATTTTTTAAATAATGATTTCTTAGTTTAAAATGTTTAAAGAGTGTTTCGAGAGCATCCATTAGCAAAACTTATTTATTTAATGACTTACATTAACCTAGTTTTTGAATTTGAAACCGTAGGCCAATTCTAGAGCCCTACACTTTCCCTCTTGATGATCATAAATATGTTGCAATATTAGGGATTTTTTGTGATAATAATCAAGGACAAATTTGGTTTCAGTTATTGCGAGGGGCTTGACTTTGTTTTGGTGGTTAGTTTTTTTTATTGGAGTTGGTATGTTTTTTATTGGTGTATTAGATGGATGAATTGTATGAGTGTTTTTTTTGAGTTCCATTTATATACGACACTTTTTAGTATATTGTTTGTGTCTTGTCGATTTTTGTTCGTTTTGTATAAAAGTTTGATTATTAATTAATTTTGCTGTCAAAAATATGGGGACAAAATCCCAAACAGACTTGCTTTAGGAGTAGAAGAAACTACCATTACATCATAGAACCAAATGCTCTCAATAAGCAGGTGAATGATAGTGTCAAACACCGATAAAATATATATATATTATTTTATTTTGGACCCAGCTGAACATTTTTTTTCTGGCTGCTCCACCGATCACAACCCAAATATGCCACCATATCTTCTGTAAAGTTATTAGCTTCCCGAAACACATTAAATTCAGATTGCCGATCACCCATCATAATACGCCTCTAATCCTACTAACCAAACTTTAGTCTTGAGCACTCCCATAACCATAAGGCATTTCATGTATGTAATTCGATACTAGCACATTTCAAACCCTTTAGGGCACTTAATAGCTCATAATAATAAGCATCGACCCAACCCAAATTTTCTGTAAAGCAACCAAGCCCTTACCATTTGAATCTCTAAAAACTCCTCCCTGAGGATCCTTTTGAACCACTGTTCACATCAACCGAACTCATCTTAAGTGGTATCCAACGAACACCAAGCATCACTTTATTTGTGAGATTATGAGTCATAACTTCACTCTTCCTCATACCATACTCATTAACATTTTTAAGAAAGAGTTGAGCAGCATGAAGGGTATAAATAAAAAAGAGATCATGTACACCTTTATTAAGCCAATGTTGCCCAAATATTCTTCCAAGACGTACTACTCTTCGACTTTAAATTGAATTGAATCCAATATGATGAGAAGCTCCCCGCAAATAAATTTATTTTATGTTTGATTTCGCACAAGATGACTTCAAACCAAACTCACATGCATGCAATCCCTTAAAATAGAAAAACGTACTCCTCCTCCCCCGTTACAATCAGTCCCATGCATGGTTTGGAGGAGAGGTAACGTGCTTATAAAATAGAATTAAACCAACATATATTATCAAACTAAGAAATGTAGTTACAACTTATTTTTGTTGAAAGAAATTACGTAGCTACAACATAAAAAACGTTTTTCTCAAACAAAAAAAAAACAAAAAAAACCAACATATGCTTAATTATATTTTTATTTAACTGCTATTTTTATTGATGCTTAACTATATCTTATTTAGCATAAAAAAAAAAAAAAAACTTATCAAATTGAGTCTTGTACATCTATTTCAGAAAATACATTATAAGGTGTAATTATAGAAATATATGATTAGATGTTTGTGTAAGATAACTTCTTAACAGGTTCTTTTGACTTGAGGTAATTCTATCTTATATCGTTCGGATCTGTTAATGAAAGTTTTCACCATGTGCTTGTTTCGAACCAACGTTACAAGGTAGAGATGCAGACATCAAATCAACCAAACAGATCCAGAAACTGACGAACATGGATTTTATTGATGCCACGGTATATAGGACTCGCCTTACATGTTAGTTATTGTTACACTATGGTTGAATAATAATTGAACTCATTGTGTAAGATTCGTATGAGATTTGTTATTTGGATAAAATCTATAAAATTTAATACTTGTGACATAAATAACTACATCTTCAAAAAAAGGTTGCTATTATGCATACAGCATATATAGGTTAGGATGGATTTTTCAATGTGAAAATAAAAAAAATACAAGGATTTCATTTCACTGGCAGTCTAAGGTCGTACCCTTACCAATTTTTGTAGAAGCAAATGGCGAATAGGCACATCTCCGCTTTGCACTCAATGTTGGAGAGGCGATGAAACTATCATTCATGTGCTTCGAGACTGTGCATACGCTACTTAGGTATGTCTTTGTTTTGTTTCTTGTGCTTCAGGACTGTGTATATACGCTCTTTAGGTATGACTTTGTTCCTTCTAATTCTAACATTAATTTCTTCACTTTTTTTTTGTTCATTAGAAAGGTAGTCCAACCTAAAAAACTCAGTTGTTCAGTGTTGATGATTTCATGATTAGTATCATAGAGAGCTCAAAAGACCTAAACAAAATTATCCTAACATTATATTGAGAGAGTTAATGATATAACTCTCTTTCATTAAAAAATGTCAAAAATCCAAGTTCAATTCTTGTAGTTGTTCATTTGAGAGATAATCCAACTCTAAAAAATATTAGATGCTTTATTGATGTTTCAATGATTAGTCTTATATCGAATTCAGATAGTCTAAAAAGATATTCTCATCATATGTTATATTCAAAGTCTAAAAAAACTCTATGGTTTTGTTTTACAATAATTATTCATTTATGTTTGTCTTCCCCTTTTATCCAAATAATTCATTCAATAACAACTTATTTCAATCAGATGAGAGTTAATATTTCTTTTTTTTTAAGAAGCTAACCTAATCCCCTCAAATTGACACTAGAGAGAATCGAACATGAGGAGGAGGAACACACTCCCACATCTCAAGCATATAAAGTAACAACAAGTATGACGTATGCGAAATAGTCGATTATTTTGAGGAGAAAGTTGTAATTTGAGCACCTCGTAATACTCGCCCGATAACCACAAAGAAACACACACAGCTTCTCTCACTCACAGCACATTTCATTCTCTCTGCCATGGCAACTTCATTTGCGCCATTATCGATTTCTTCAGGTTCGCTCCTTTTCCCTTTTCGTTTCTAACAATCTTCAATTCTATACCAGCTCATTTTAAACCTTGAATTCTTAATTTCCATTTCTTCGTTTATTATTCTACTTAGCTTAGATTTTTTGGATCATCCGAGGAATTGCTTAGATTCGCAAATCTTTATTTTCCATTTTTGTTTTTCGAATTCAATCGTGATTTGAATTGATTTGATTTGATTTTGCAGTTGGTGGATCTCATGTGAAGTCACCAAAGCTTAATTCACCTGTGTTTGGACCTAAGCTTGCTGCTGTTCAAAGGAAATCAAACCTTGTGACCAGAAGGAACCTTACTTTCTCAGTTCGTGCAGAACATCGGTATGCCATTCACGGCTATGGATTCTAAATCGGGCATATTTTATGTATTGTTATTTCCTGTTTGGATTCACTTAGCTGAGCTTATCTATTGTCATAGGTTTTGTGTGACTGTTTGGGAGAACTTAGGAAAACTGCTTTTGTAGATTCTCCAAAAGAGCTTATGAAAATAACTTATAGATTTTACGAAAACAATTTAACTTTCCTTTATTATTATTTATTTATAAAAATATCTTATTTCTAATCGCTTATGCTATTGGCAGCAAATAAGCCGTTTGTCCAAACAGGCATTTATATACAAGGTTTCAAGAATCTCTATTTATTTTTGGTGTCTGCACAAGTCTAGCTAGAACTATATAAGGTTAAAATAACTACTGAATGACTTGTGCAGACACCAAAAATAAATAGAGATTCTTGAAACCTTTCTTGATCTTATTGATTGCATATTTTGGAAGATTATGTTAGTTGTTCTTTCCATTAACTGTCTCCTTTGTGCAGCGATACCATAGGAGATAGAGCTGGGGATTTTTCTGCTGGCTTTCTTCTGGGTGGTGCTATTTTCGGAACTTTGGCTTATGTTTTTGCTCCTCAGGTGATTTCTTCTTACTTCAATTTTATTGCAAGTTTAACTGAAAACTATTTATGATAAATAAGCTTGATTTACTATCCAAAAAATATGAGAAAGGAAGAGAGTAACCATGTGATAAATGACTACTCGGTTTGTGTTAAAATATTAATGAGAAGATGCAGTTGCTACAAGACCGAGTCAACAACAGATTCTTAGTTATTTATTAACTACAGCCCAATTTGGACTAGTTTCTAGGTGATAAAAACTTGTTAATTTAAATAATTATTTCATTCCTAACTTATAAAAAGAGAGCCTTTGTAAGTAAGTTTATAGTTTGCTGATGGAAGAGTTAGATGAGAGAGCTTTCAAAAAAGTTGAGATGTATAAACTTGTGTCAACTCTTATGGAAAGCTCCATGTCTGTCTTATGAATGGCATGTAAACCCATTGGATTGTATTCTTAGAGAGTAGTAGCGCCTCTGGGCTGTGCTGGATGGGTGCATTTTTTGGGTGTACCTGTAATTACCACTTATACTTCATCCATCCCCATATGTGGGTTTAGTACCATTTGTACTTATCTCCATCAATGATAATATATCTTCTTTCCTGTTAAAAAAAAAAAAAAGACTCATATGGAAAGCCATTATATTAACTGCAAAACTCAATATTGTAAGACTATAATTATTTGAACTTTTTTTTATCGTTGTTTGTTGAAAAGTTTATGCCTACCAACTCTTCATCACTTTAGTTTTATTACCCAGTGCAACATTTGTTTAATGCAGCTGAATTAACTTTTCAAAGGATAGGAAAAGAATCTAAGAACTTTCTCTTTTATTTGCATTATCATTCATAATAGCAAATAGTAATTTGCTGCATTGCAAATGGGTCATAGTGACGACTATTTATTTTTATCGACAAATTGAACGATGTATGTTAAAGTATACTACTAACTTTTCCATCTTTGGACCCTCTCTTGTTATTATTTTTAAGTACTATGTTATTTTAGCAAAACTTTGAAGGGCTAGAAATTATAGTCATATTATTATAGCCTAGTTTGTCTCAGCAAAGAGCGATCATCGCATTATCTATCTGATTGTCGTATTGCTTTTAGTTCTTTTACTTTTTACTCGCAAGAGATATCATTGTTTCCTTTTAGAAGCTCATAGTATGTTATGGTGTTGACGTGCAGATCAGAAGATCTCTGCTAAATGAAGATGAATATGGGTTTCGTAGGGCCAGAAGACCACCTTATTATTATGACGAAGGGCTAGATGTAATTTGGCTTCCCTTGGCTTTATATTCAATATTTTTGTGTAATTGGTATATGCTGGGTTTGTTTTTGATTATGTTATGCTGTTTCTGAATGCAGAGGACCAGGGAGACCTTGAATGATAAGATAGGCCAACTAAATTCTGCCATTGATAATATATCTTCACGTCTGAGAGGTAACAAGAAGGACAAGAATGTGCCTCCTGCTGTCCCTGCAAAAAGTGAACCTGAATTTGATGGTTGGTCCGTTTGAAGCGCTTACTTCCAGCTCTCGATACTCTTGTCAACGATACATTGAAAATTGGGTATATGTTATTTGACAGTTTGAAAGGTAAAAAGTGTTGGTGCTGGATTGATATGGTTAAAGCTGTCAAAATCTTTAGTGGACCATTTTATTTCCATGGAGACTAAAAATATACAGTATGGATTATGGAGCAATAGATATATCAAACCAGCTGTAGTCTGTTTCTTATTCGATGACTGTCAACGTTTGTGTTTTGGATTTTGCTTCTCTTTATAATAAGAACCCAGACCCTCTATTGATATAATTTTTATTTATTTTTGAAACTATTGTTTTACTTTATCAAACACTTTAAACTTAATTTTGTAAAAAAAAACCTTAGCTTTTGAATTAAAAATCTATCAAGAAAAACTAGGTTGAAAGCTACGAATGTTTGTTACGGGTACTAGTGTAGTGTGAAGCTAATTTTAATTACATTTTTTGTATAAGATTCTTCCTCTCAATTTTATTTTACACAAATCCTTTATGACTGTTTTGCTTTAAAATATTGAATTTAATGATGAATTCGAGATTTGAAATAATTTTTAGAGTAAAACGTTAAATATTTAGCGGAAGTATGACAAAATTGAAAAGATTTTGTAGGACATAAATTAGAATTTTGATAGGGAAAAATTCGATGCTCACATGCTCCTCAAATATTCAAAAACAGTCCTCTCAATTTGTAACTTTCAATCGTTGTGCTTAGAGAATTAAGCAACGAACCTCTCGAGTTAACTACCGATCCTGGATCAGAAGTTAAGACCCGATCAACACTTAAACATGTCACATTCAAACTTAAACTCATTCTCATAAGCAGTCAATCAAAACAACACGTTGAAAACATTGAACCGAATTCTTACACATTCAAACTCAAATTCATTCAACATTTCAACCAAAAAGCATTCAACCAAACTCATATACATATATACAAAACATATTAAAAAAAACAAATTCATACATAATTTGTGACATAGATGTTGCGGTATTAAAATAACAATATACATCAAAGTCATACCCCTTTCAAGTGGAAACATCAAAATACATAAAAAGAAATCTAACTACTGAGTTGCTAGACCTACATAACATGAATACCTCGTCCTTCTCATACGCCTCACTCGATACTGGATGACTGACTCCATTTCTTAAGCAATTTTATTTAGAGTACCATATAGATCATCGTAAATGGTAACAATTTTCATCCCTTCCAACGCCATGAGCCTAACTCTCCTACATAGATGTGAAGTTTCCAGAGTTTCACTAAAATTTTCTTGGGTAGGACGATCTCCTTCTACATGAGTCAATATCATGGGTAACAGACTATGTAGAACCAAAAAATGTAACCCATAACGGCTTTTCAACATGTTTTTGTAATTAGGCCCCACATGTCTTCAGATACAACATGCAACGAGTAATCTTAGAATGTTTGGTCCTTCTTTCCGGTACAACAGAGGGATGTCTATGAATGCTATGAATACATCCACACGATCTCTTCACATGCTCTTAGAGACATAATTGATTAGGATCCATTTTAATAAGTAAACCTCGAAGAGTGAGTTCCAAGAGAATGATTCAGAGTTCTTGTAGGACGGAAACATGAAATACCTCATTGATCATCCATTTTTGTATTTATCTTTTTCGTAAATGAATAGTAAATAGATGATAGATAAATATAGCAAAGAGAAATTATAGGAACACTCTCTTTCTAACACTCACTCTATTAATGGATGAAACTCATGTGAGTCTCATCACTTTACATGGGGTCCATTTCCAAAGTGTGGTAACCACATAAATTTTACTCTATCCGATCAAATTTATAAGCAAAACATAACTTTTTAGGGTCATTAAATAACTAATGTATCTGATTATAAATATGACCATATACATTAGTTATTCAATTAACCTTTTTTTTTTTGCTTATAAATGTAATCGGATGAAGTATCTAAAATAAAAGTGATTGTTGGAATGAGTGTTAAAAGAGAGCGTTCATAACACCCAACGTATAGAAAATATGAACTTGCTTTGTGTTGTTAATGAGTTAGATGTAATGTAATAGCTTGGACCAATAGTTAAGCTCATTAATGCTTTGGTCTGTGCTATTATTAGCACTTTGGTGTATGACAATTTGCCATTTACCTAACCTTTAAGCATATCTCGTAATTCGATTAGTGTTTTATTAATAAACTTTGCTATTTAAAAAAAAAAAAGTATTATGATACAAACATAACTGTGATTATAAATTGGTTCACTATAATTAAACACCACTCTGAGAAAAAATATTGAAGGAACCACTGAATTATTTTTTTATTTTTTTATTACAAAGAACCACTGAAAATATTATTTGGTGAAATATTTACCGTACATTGAATGGTAGAAAATGTACATTAAATGCTAGAAAAACTAATATTCATACTATCCCGTCTATTTTTTATTTTTTTTATAGACAGGAAAATTAATAATGATAAACATCCAATACTCACACACATAAGTGTCCTAACCACGGTGTTCGGTCTAACAATTTTGACATTTTTACCAATTAAAAATGTATATCTTAAAATTGATTTGTCTTTATAACAATTATGGTTAGATGACATAATAGCTGTTAAAATTAGGTTTATCGATCTTGGACCATATATTTTTTAACGACATTGAGTCGTTGATCCTTTATACTTTTCTCTTTTTTTATAGTTCTCTCAATTTTTTCTTCCAATTTATATTGAGATGACATCATTTATTGAGGTGGCATCAAGCTCTCATAATAAGCTTTTCTTGAGTGGCATCAAGCTTTTCATTAAAGACCAAAAACAAAATAAAAAAATTTGTGATGATGAAAACATTCAGTTTAATTTTATAGGGACTAAAATCAAAATTTATTATATTTATAAGGACGAAAAACTTATTTAACCCAAAAAAAATCTCTCAAATTTATATCTTTTCTTTGAAACTAAAAACTATATAAAAATACTATTTTTAATAAGCTCTCACGTGTACAACATATATTTGATTTTTTTAAAATATTCAAAGAAAAACAACATGGACTATGAGAATTGAGTGTCACACTCACCAATAAACTACATCATCCAAGTGTAAATTTTGAAGAAATTGGGAGGAGGGCAAACAAATTAAAAAAGTAAAAAAAAAGAGGTAAGATCGCACAATTGCAATATTTAAATTGTCAAAAATGCAATTAAGATTTTTTTTTTTGACAAAATTAAGTTTTAAAATTATCAAGTAAAACGTAAAAACTTTTAGGGAAAGTCTGCCGCTCATTTAAGTCCCACAATGTTTGAGGGATTAGTCTCCGCAATTGCGAACGGAGAATACCCGATTTACACTCAAAAACTTTATGAATTCATCACCGTCATGACAGATCGTTGAGTTCAATAGAAAAAAAATGGATCCTGACCAGAAAATAATATTCCCATAATTTTAATAAACTTATACTCCTGATTCAACTTATTCCTCGGAAAAAATGGAGCCATTTTTCGTGAACTTTAAAGGAAAAATGATTCCTATAAAAGTTTCCAAAAAAAAAAATATTCCTATAAATTATATTTTCTTCAATCATTATTACAAGCAAAAACTTTGTTTTAGATTCATTGATTAATTGTATCTAGTCAATATTATAAATCAGATTTATTAATTACTACAATAAATCTATAAAAAAAGAAACCCGATTTTTTTTTTATCTTCTTATAATAGTGATTAGAGGGAATACCTTACGAGTAATGTATGAAGACTCTTTTTTATAATTTTAAAATAATAAATAAAAATGGGATAGACTCCACTCATCCGGCCAACAATCAAACACTTGACTATAATTTTTTTTCTTTTTTTTTTTGTAGTAGTCAGGGTTGCATATATCATATATTATCCCCACCAACTGAGCTAAGCTCACGAGGACGACCATCATTTTTTCTGTTATTATTATTACATATTCCATATGCTCTATTTTTTTTAGCAAAGTTCCATATGCTCTATTAAATTAAATAAAGAGCTGCTGATTAATCTACATATTTCTTCCACATGCCTACCTCTCAACTCAAGCTTCGAAGTGTCAATCAAGAAAAACAAACATTGTTGCCAACTTGCCAACCTTAACCAACCATGTTCAACTTCAAACATTTTCCTAGCCACAAAAATTAGAAACCAAATAAATTAGAGCATTACTATACTTAACTATATTTTCTGCATTAATTAATTAAGCATAATTTTCTATTACAATTATTTGAGCCACATCATAAAAAAAGTACATAATAAACAAACAAAAACAAGAGGTTACCACACAGGTCAACAATTCCTCTTTGGTTTGGCTTTGGAGTTAGGTTTGGTTGTAGACTTTTTGAATAAGACCAAAACAATATTAAACACTAGCTTTACTTTCTCTCTTCAATTCCATTATAACCCCACTCCCAAAGTTCCAACATTTTCCTCTATACAAATTACTAAGATAGTACTATATTGAAAGTTCTTTTTTTCTTTTTGTATTTCCACCAAACCAAAACTTGGTTCCCATCATAAGAAATCATAGCCTAAATTACATCAACAAGAATTATGGTGAGTATTACTACAAACAATCAATGCAACCCCTTTAACATATACTACACATGGACATGTCTTAATTTATCCTTTTTTTTTCTTCATGATTTATTAATTTTCTAATTATATTGTTTGATATTTTTAATTTGGTTAATTATATGTATGTAATTAGGGGGGTGGAGAAGGTGTAGTTGGGGTGAGAAGTCTGAATGAAGATGAAATCAAGTGGCCACCATGGTTGCAACCACTTCTCCAAGCAAGGTTCTTTGTTCAATGCAAAGTGCATGCAGATTCCAACAAAAGTGAATGCAATATGTATTGCTTGGACTGTATGAATGGAGCACTTTGTTCTTCTTGTCTAGCTTCTCACAAAGATCATAGAGCTATCCAGGTAAAACAAGATACTTATAAATACCAAGTATCTTAGATAATCTATAACATATGTAGCACCGATACTTCATATTAAAAGTTTATCTTTCGACATGAGACTACATTCAATTACTTATTTGTTTCAATGTGGTGTCTGTGTGTTTTGTCTTTCATAGTCAATGACTCTATTTCATCCAAATTTGTGAAGATTTCAAATCAAAAGCTTTAAATTTGAGGATTTAAAATTAAATTTGATACTTGTAACCTTATAAATATGACTTTGTTGGGGAAGGGTCCAATGTATTTTAATGGATCCTAAAAATATTTGTCTTAAGTTGTTTTCATCGATCACAGTGTGTCATTGAATTGAATGCTCAATTTGCAATTCAAAAGTCAACTATGGATGGCCAATTAAAAAAATGTTTTGACTTTTATCCCCTCAAACAATTTATTGTGCAATTTAAATAGCCATTGGTTCACCATGATGTGATAATTGGATGATTGCTCAAGGAAAAAATAGACTATGATGATTTTAATAAAATTTAGGTTAGATCTAAATCACCTTGTATAGATGTCTTCCACCGATAAACTCGTTATTTCGGCAACATATGATATAATGTTGGACTGGTAACAAAATATTCATTTAATTTAATATTTTTTCTTGTTTGATAGATAAGAAGGTCTTCATATCATGATGTGATAAGGGTATCTGAGATACAGAAATTTTTGGACATAACAGGGGTTCAAACATACGTTATAAACAGTGCAAAGATTGTGTTCTTGAATGAAAGGCCTCAGCCTAGGCCTGGCAAAGGTGTCACCAATATTTGCCATATCTGTGAACGAAGCCTTCTTGATTCATTCACCTATTGCTCCCTTGGTTGTAAGGTATGTATAGTTAACCCAACTCTCCATCAAGTTAAAATTGCTTTCACACTTTGTAGTACTAATCTATTTCTCATCGAATATGTGTCTGGTGTCTTACATGCGTCGGTGTCTAATAGCGACATAATTGATTATATTCAATTAATTTTAAAAAAATATTTACGTGTCTACGTGTTAATGTCATTGTTGTGTTTGATGTTCCTGTATGTGTTAATGTTTCATAGTTTATTTTACACTCAACTTTTATTGGTATACTTTTCTTGTGTTCATTTAGTTGTTGCCTCATATAATCTAGGTAACGTTTAATATTAGGCAGCATTCCTATAATAAGTATGCAAACATTTTGGCTGTACCCTTTGGAAGTATAACATTGTGAGTTAATTAATACTCAAATTGGTCTTTAAAATTGTATTCATGGGTGAAAATAATTCATCATTTTGACAAATGCATTCTGAAATCATAAACGTTGAAGAGTTAAGTGAGACTATCATGTGACATGTTTAATGAGAAATTACATATTTTTTAAATTTTTATTTTGTATTTTATTGACTCAGATAGTTGGAACCTCCAAGAATTTCCAGAAGAAAAAGTCAAGTATGAGAGATGGGTCAGATGGTGAAGAATCAAATAGTAATGAAAATGACATTAACATAAACAAAATCCAGAGCTTCACACCTTCAACACCACCACCATACAAAATTGCTAAGAGGAGGAAGGGAGTCCCACATAGAGCTCCAATAGGGGGAGGCCTTATTTACTGAATACTTATACTAATTGTACATACTTGTATTTATTGTGAGATTGACAGAATTACGGTGAATCATTGTAATTTTCACTTTAGAATTTCTACAAATTCCGGTGTCGCCGTGATTTTGTGAAAAGCACCTACATATCAATCCTACACTGTAATAAATGTTATTCATCATATGGACTATAGTTTCACTAGTGGATCTTTTTATACAAGGTGCGCAGTATTGTACAAAGTGGTTTGTATAAACATGCACACCCAGTTAACCACGTAAAAAAATGTGGTTAATTCTGTAGAATAAATTATTAAATCAATTTACGACTAAAATTATGGTCAATTCAGTTTATCCAATTTATTGAAAACTCATTTCAGTACAATCAAATCCAAGCATCACATTGTGGAATCAAACAAAGTAGAAACCAAAACGAAAAATCATTTAGAAATACTGTTATGTATGAAACACACATGAATGTCTTGCCTCTAAAAGAATGTTAGGCTAGAAACTAAATCAACTGCTCATTATTTGAGTACAACTCTTCTGGACCTTTTCTGTGTTTTATCAGGATTCGATAGATCATATGCTAACCTTACAATTCATACCAAAAGATTCAAATTTTATGAATGGTAAGATGCGACATTAGATTCCACAATAAAATTTGAGGATGACTCTTTTCATCTATGCAATATGCCCAGCTAAGGTAAGGATCTTGACATGCTTCTTCTGCCTCAACTCATGAGGAACCGGTCCGAAAACTCTGGTCCCAATAGGCTGCCCTTGTTTGTCAACAAGCACGACAGCATTGTCGTCAAACTTGACCTCACTGCCATCACACCTCCCCTTTGGCATTGCTGCGCGAACAACTACGGCAAATACAACTGCTCCCTTCTTCACTTTTCCATTAGGATGTGCTTCCTTCACTGATGCTTTTATCATATCACCTAATCTTGCTCCTTTCTTCCCTGCCAACGCGCGTATGCACATCACCTTTTTAGCCCCAGAATTGTCCACAACCTTCAGAACAGTCCTCATCTGTATGAAGGTTCGTTGTTGCTGCAAAAAGGAAGACATTGTTTT
>Ga0099826_10001534_pt1 | contig 13992 bp, 7 predicted proteins | sample Mtrugardesep15_FD_76830 | JGI IMG/M metagenome (GOLD analysis project Ga0099826, IMG submission 76830) | Root nodule microbial communities of legume samples collected from California, USA - M. trunc garden sep15 | ecosystem: Host-associated > Plants > Roots > Nodule | place: USA: California... | reverse complement strand
TTTTTTTTCTTTTTTCTTTTCCCTTTTCGTTGAAATCTGATTCTGTGAGCTGATTCAAACCAGGGATGTATGTAACCAAAAAAAAACCAGGGATGTATAGAAGAATACAACCGATCGAATGTGAAATCAAATTAATGTCAGTGTAATAATGTAATATACTTGTTATAAAAAATTGTTGGTGTTTAAGAAGTAACTTTTTTACTAAATATTTGTACAACAAACTAATTGTTGGATCATATTATTATTATTTTACAAGAATAAACGGCATTCATTCATATTAATAGATTATATCAATACAATATAAATTTAAAATCGCAAAAAATAAAAATGATAAATCTATGAACAATTTCACGGTATCCATGTTAAAAGCACAAAATGCATATTACATTGACGGATATGACTATATTCAACGTTGACGACGCAAAAGTCATTGATTGAATTTGTACTTGCTCAAAGCATCTTTTAACTTGAATCAAATAAACACCGCACCAAAAGAAGAAATAAAAAAAAACACGCCACAACATTTTTTAATAAACAAAAAAAAACATTAAAAAACTACCCAAGACACAAGAGGTACGGAGGAAAAAAGCAATTACAAAGTCACAATGCCAAAGTCAAATAAAAACCAAATTAACACCAAACCACCCATAACCTACTAACAAACAGAGCAAAACATATCACTCAATTTAGGTAAGAACCACAGGCACAAAATAGGATGTGTCTACCTTCAATGAAGCTCAACTTTAAATTCTTTTGATTCCTCTAAAAAAAAAAAACTTTAAATTCTTTTGACATATATTTTGAGCCACCATCTAGACCACAATTTATAATAGATTCTAAAATATTCCTTCAAGTAAAAATAGATTCTAAAATATTGTTCAAGATTGGTAAAAAAAAAAATTGCTCAAGACAAGTTATTTTGTTGAAAGATGTTCATTTTTCGATGTGTACTTGATGTGTGGTTATATGACCCTAAATAGATAGATTCTAGTACCATATTATAATTTTATATTGGGTCTAATACATTTTATAATTCGCTTTGTAAAATGAGAGCATATTAATGAAGAAAAATCAACGTCTTTCACTGTATTCTACGTACGTATATAACATCAAGGCTTCATATGTTCCTACACATGACATGAACATTGCTTTTTATATGGTTTTGGAGAGGGTTGGCATGCAGCAGTTGTAGAGGAGTGGCAATGAAATGTCTAATCGTTTTTTATGTTGTCAATGTCATACCGTGAGAAAGGAGGGAATATAAATCATTTCACCATTTGTTTCTCAGATATATATCTGCTAAGTGTCAAAATTATTAAACTGTAACAATACATCATTATTAATCACAATTAAATCATAAAACTAGTGAAAATACCAAGTGAGTGTTTGTTAACATAATAATAAAATGAAGTATTGTTTTTGTACTATCATGCACATGCACATGCACATGCTGGGCAAGGCTGCAAGTATGCACGTGAGATAAAACTTGTGGTCCAATGAAGGAAGGATACTGAACTTGTTAACATCTTTTCTTCCATCTATCACTTTTTCCATTACTAGTGCTTTCGTCTAGTCTGCATCATCGTTGCTCATCAGTACTACACAGTCTTCACCCCACCACCCCCAACTCTATCCCTGTCCTCCTTCTCTCTCTAGCTTTCTTATGCACTTTGTTCTTTTTCAAACATTTTTTACTCAAACCAACCAATTGACCTAAAGTATTTTAGCAAGTTTTACCAAAGACAAATTATTCAAGAATATTTAAGTTCAACTCTAGAATGAAACAATTTTAAATCAGACTGTACTTAACTCTTACACAAATTCGATATTACCAAAGTTATTTTCCCTTAAAGTACAAAGTATTAATAAATTGACTCAAAAACATGAACTTAATATCTAAGTGTTTTATTTTTGCATGTGAATCAAAAGGAGGGAGGGGGAGACCTAGGGCTAGGAGAGGACCATGCTATGTAGCTTGACTTTCAATGCTAGCTACTGCTACAACAGTAAGGGCCATAGTCCCAAAATGGACTCCTCTCATCAATATCATATCATTCCCAAACAAAATGTTTAATCACCATTTCGAGGGTTAATGCAATCTACACCTTCCAAAGAGAATTGCTAATTGCAATAACATGGAAAATTTAAAGTGTTATGCTAACAAGCAAGCGACTAAGAATACTATTTAAGAAATCCATATAAAAAAAAAACATTTTCCTTAGAAATGCAATAATAAATATATTTTTCTATGCAAAAGTTTCATTCGTTTTATTCTTTAAACAATACTTTTAGAACACATGTTAACATATTTAAAATATGAAACAGGTGGATGTCAATGCCTCCAAACCCTTTTCACTTTCAATCGAAGGTTTGTTTAAATAAACAACTTAATTACACGGTTGTATTTAAACAAGTACTTATAGAATAAGATGTATATAAATTATTTCTACAACATAGTGAAAAAATTGGAGCAAACACTGCATAAGCTAACACAGCTTATAAAAATAGCATACGATCCATGACAAGAATTGGGGTAAAAGCTTCATACAAGAGTTTATATGTAAATTGTTTCTACAATTGATGAAGGAATAGAGATAAACAAAACAGCATAAACTAAAAACAGCTAATAAAAAGAAGTTATCTTGAGGAGTTTGTGAAAATAAGCTGAAAGCTGCTTATAATCATGTCAGAAAATTATTTTTGTATGCTTTTTTAAACACTTACATAAATATTAATGTCACAAGGTAACCTCAAATAAGATTATCCACATGTTTTCTAATCTTTTTCCATCATGCAGCTTTGAGACATAACATAGGAACAAGTGGCCAGATAGATAACTAGGAAAACTACTTGATATTATAGTTTATTGAGTGATAACATCAGACTCCTAAGAACCATGATAACTAGAAATAAATTAATCAAATGGTTCAAAGGTCACATTAAATCTTCCGTGTGCTTTATCAAAGCCCACTTATATCAACATATTCAAAGATAAAAATCACAGCAATCCTCCCCTAGGCTATTTGGTTTTGATGTTTGTATTGCAGGTTGTGAATAAGGTTCTCAATGATACATTGTATAGTTTGATGCAGACTGGAACCATTTTCACGGATAACGTCATAGTCTCACTCCATTGCATAGTTGGGAGGGTTTTTCCCATAAAATGTGGTTTAGTCAACGCCGCAAGAGGTAAATTACGATGACTATATCAAGAAATTGCGACGACAAACTGTTTATGCAGCAAGGTTTTACTTTTACATGCTGCATGCAACAGCTTCTCTTTCCAGATTATTGTAAAATGAACTCAATTTAGTAATAGCAAGTGCTTCACCGAAGAGTGATGCCCTTGTAGATCTTGTTATCTGAACTTCAACATAATCGCCAACCACAGGATTTCGCTTTGTATTAACGTCTTCCCTGTCTGAGATTGGCAGATTGACAAATATTACCCGATGGCCCTTGTCACTCTTGCCAATTAGTTCAGTATCTGGAGCTCTTTTATTGGGTCCTTCAACTAATACAAGCTGTGTAGTTCCAACCTGTTCGTCATAACACTTTCCTGTGCTCTCGCGGAAAGTCTCAATAAGTTCAGTTAGCCTCCTCTGCTTAGTTTCCTCGGGAACATCATCGACATAGTTTCTATGGGCATGAGTTTTCTCCCTCATGCTATAAGCAAACATGTATGCCATATCATAACCAACTTCTTTTACTAGAGTCAATGTGTCAGAATGATCCGCCTCCGTTTCTCCACAAAAACCTGTTAGAATTGCAATTTGCAAATATTAAAAGACTGCAATCAGAGGCTAACAGCTTATACAGTGAAATACTCACCTGTATAAAACAATTAAGGTAGACGACATAGCTAAATTATCAATGAGCTTATATACCTTTAGTACTTCTAACAAAACAAGCATGTTGGTTCATATGGCATTGACATATCAATATCAGTATGCTACTCCTAAATAATACAAACAAAAAACTTGATGACAAGATTCCCTAATAAAGATTTTATTAACCCTTTCCCAGACCTCTTTCAACCATAAAAGAACCTCTATGATTTTGTTGGGGAAAATTATTGAAAAAGTTTTTAATAAATGTAGGAGTGCAAAATTTACACCTGTAGAAGATGTAAGCAGATGGTCATTGGAAATGTGTAAATAAACCAATACTTTCCCTAGGAGCTGGAGTTGGCCACATGGATTAGTCAATACCATAAAATCCCCGAGTCTTGACATGTATTAGGCCCAAAAATAGACCATTTACCTCTAAACTTCTCTCAATGGTATGGCCAATTTCCTTGGTCTCCCTCTACCAATTGGACCATCCCTCGCCTAGTCTACTCACTTTACCGGTGTTTCTACAAGTCTTCTGCATACATGTTCAAAATTAAAACCATCTACAACAAGTATCTACTATCTTCTCTACTATAGGGACTACCCTAATTTTCGCGCTACTGATTACATTGCTTATCTTATCATGTCTTATGATGTGAAAAACAGAAAAAACAATTTTTCAGAACGTGCTTGAGTTTCTTAGCACCTAGAAACATGCTTGCATAATTTATATACATGGAAATTACTATCATAATAAATGACTGATGCAATTTACAAGGGAGGGCAACTAAGCTAGCACTACTTCCTAAGATACATTGATCTCGTTCTACTTGCTATACAATGGATCTAAACTTATTGGGCATCGAAAATTTAAAAAGGTCGAGGAAAATGGAACATTAATGAGGTTTTATTTCCCACACTCCTCCTCCTCAAGTTGGTGAAGAGGTATTCCCCGTTCTGATCTTGGATAATGGGTACTATTCTCTCAAAAACTGAACTGCTCAATTCTTTGGTGAGAATTTTCGAAAGTTTCCCACGTAGAAACGCCTTCTTCACATCAAATTGTTCTACTAATTCATTCCCAACCATAACTGGCAGCAAGAGATAATGATACTCAAATTGCATTCCTTTTAACGCATCTGGGACAAACAAATGTCTCTAAATAATCGATTCCATATGTTGTGTGAAACCTTTGCCTACCAATCTCACTTTGTACCGCTCGAACGACCCATCAGCTTTATGCTTTATTATCTACACCCAATTGCAACCAACAATTTTTTTTCCTTCAGGTAAAGTAACTATCCCACATGTTTTATTCTTCTCCAATGCCTCCAACTCCATACCCATGACCTGTTTCTACCTATAATGCCTCAAAAACATTATTCGGAATGACCTGTTTCTTCTCCTAGGTATATAGGTTACAAGAAAATTTTGTGGGTCGATGTCTTCATGAGATTTTTTGTGGCTGAATGGTACAATTTCTGTTTTCTTTTTTTTCTGATGACAATTGGCGGTCAATGTCTTCTTCAACAGTTTGGACTTCTGTTAAGTACTCCTTGCAAATCACCATTATCCGACCTAAGTCTTTAGATGCCGACAGTAAACTGGTTTTTAATCATTGAGAAGAAATTTGGCAAGAGGTGCTGATGGGATCCTAAAATGCTCTCCCTTGACAAGAATAATAAAGTCATTGTGAAATAAAACTTTGAACCAAAATTAATTCGGTACTTTTATTCCACAATGACTTTATTATTCTTGTCAAGGGAGGGCATTTTAGGATCACATCAGGTGCCCATTTCAGATTTAGGCTTAAGTAGAGAAATCTAAGTAAACTGAGTACAGACATCTAAAAGGGTTATACAAGCCATCGAGATCCTGAGACACATACAGAATAGAAGATTGACCCCAAACATTAGTATGAACAAGTAAAAAGGAAATGTGCATCTTTTATCACTTAATGTCTTTTGCAATTTCACATATATCACAATGCAAACTCTCAATATTAAACCCAGGAATAATAATAGAAGCATAACTTTGGTGCCTCCAAAAGAATGATGTCCTAACCAAGACTGGAAAAACATTGGTTTTTAATATACAAGAGAGTACGGAGTCTGACATAAATTAGTGAGAAAGGGGGGGGTTTCAGTGTGGTGGACAAATTTGGTTCCTCACAATAATATCTCTAACTAAAATGTCTAATTGTCTAAACCCCCTCCACCAATCCTTGTCTTGAAATTCACAATAATCACAACAATCGTGGTGCATGGTAACTTGAAGGACATTTTTCAAGGTTATGGAAAGATTCATCTAAATATCCCCGATTAAGTTCAAAGAAAGTATGACAGAACAAGGTGTCAGCTAGGTGATTTGATAAAACTGTTTGTAAAAGCAGGGTCCCCTAGATTAGGAGCTCTAAAGCCATGTAAGAAGAACATTTTTCTGAATGTGCTTGAATTGCTTAGCATCCAACAACATGCTAGCTTAATTTATATACATGGAAATTACAATGAAAATAGATAGCAAATGCAATTTACAAGGGAGCAAGTACTACTACCTAAGATGCATTGAACATGTTCGACTTACTATACAATGAATCTAAACTACTTGGGGAGTAGAAAATTAAATAGGTCTAAGAAAGTTAAACATTAATGAGGTTTTATTCCCAACAAATAACATTCTCATCTGCGTCAAGAGGGAAAACGGAATCCACTTGTTTAGTTCTGCTGAAGGGGGGGTGGAGCAGGGAAATAATCTTTTACTCTCTTACTCCCCTTGATTAAGGAGAGGGGAGAAAAAAAAATATAATATCCCTTATAGAAGGTGGAGTAAACGGGAGCTAAAAAGCCATTAATGATATGACTTGAATTGAGTAGATAGTCCACAATTTTCATGTCCTTTTCTCTCCTCTTCAAATTCCCACGATAGAGGAGAGGAGTGGTGGGAAGAGATTTTTGCATCCTCATTCTCCCTCCCTACCCTCCAACCAAACACCAGTTAAATGTTAAACTCCATCAATCATCAGTTGAAAATAAGGTGCTCCAGTTGAAGAAAGTTGAATTAATCAATAGTGAAGAAAATAAAAGAAAACAAGGAGAAAGGTACTTAAAAAACATACCACAAATGAAATCACTGCTTAGGGCCACATCTGGAATAATACTTCGAATTTTTTGCACAAGACTCAAGTAAGCCTCTCGAGTATACCCTCGCCTCATTCTCTCAAGCATTTTGCTACTTCCTGATTGTGCAGGTAAATGTATCAATTTGCATATATTATGTCTTTCCCGCATAATATAAAGCAGTTCATCTGGATAATCTTTAGGGTGTGGAGACGTGAATCTGAAACGCATCTCAGGAAATTTTAATGAGAGACGATCCAACAGATCAGAAAACCTTAAGCCCGTGGTTCTGACCTTTGATATGCTGGAAAATCCTTCACTAAGTTTCCAATTGGACCCTGCTTCAGCCTCTTTTTCAACCACGGATGCATCATTGTAGCTGTTCACATTCTGGCCAAGAAGCGTTACTTCTTTCACACCCTCTTTCCAAAGCTCTGCCACCTCTCTCACAATGGATTCGACAGGACGTGATCGCTCTCTGCCTCTGGTGAAAGGTACAATACAAAACGAACACATATTGTTGCAACCCCTCATCACTGAAACAAAAGCACTAATCGAATTCTGAGAGATCCGAACTGGATTAATATCAGCATAAGTCTCCTCAAGGGAAAGAAGAGTGTTGATCCCTTTCTGGCCATATTCAACCTCTTCCAGTAACCGTGGCAAATCCCTATAAGCATCAGGCCCACATACAACATCAACCATTTTGTCTGAATCGAGTATCTTTTCCTTTAACCTCTCAGCCATACATCCTAAAACAACTACTTTCGGAGGACGTAGGGATTGTGACCTTCCAGTAGCAACATTAGTCTTCCAATTCCTTTTAAGAAACCAAAAGTAATTAAGTCTCTGCCACACTTTCATTTCTGCATTATCTCTTATGGCACAAGTGTTGATGAATATTATCTCTGCATTCTCAGGAACAGTCACAATTTCATTATAGCCTGCATTTTTCATTATGGACAGAACAATCTCCATATCATTAACGTTCATCTGACATCCATAGGTCTCATGATATATTCGACCAGTCGAAGGAGCTTCAGTATCCGCCACAAGGCTGCAAATAAAAACAAATGAATGAGACTCTTATCAATTAAACAACATAAGCTCTTGTCATATGGGCTTGTATTATATAAGTGCTTATGTACAAACCATTTCTACGATAAAAGATAAATAAATTCAATATTTTTTTAATGAAAATATAAGTTTCTTCATAAGCTATCATGGGGAGCTTAGCTTATAAAAACAACTTATGGACATATCATAAGTTGTTTTCGTAAGCGCTAATAAGACTCTGTCTAACAATGCCATACTGTGAGCTTATAACTTATAAGCTCATATGATAAAAAAAAGACTCGTTTGATAACATTTTCACGAGCTTGTAGCTTCTTGCGATAAGCTAATTCAGTTAACTTATAGCTTATCATTTTTCCTCTTAATTTTACCACTGTCATTTACTTACAGAAAACTAAATATTAATTAAACATTTTTTTTATATCATTTCATATTTATAGGTTAGTTCAAACACTACAAATTCAAATAGCTAGCTTATCCGCTTTAAGCTAGCTTATAAGCTATTCGCTATATACTCGTCCGCTATAAGCTAGCTATTCGTTATTGTTTGTCAAACAAAGCCTAAACAGTGTCAAAAGTGTTCGGTCACTAAATAAGCTCAAATAAGTCAATCCAAACAGACCCTAAACAATGACTAATGAGTGAACATACTTCATATTTTCATTACTAATAATCAATCCTAACTAAAAATTATATCTTTGCATTGATGAATTCCGTAAGAGAACAAAAAAAAGATTGAATTTTTATGAAGTGGGTTATTAGAGTAACTCAGCAATGTACAATGATACATTAAAAGAATAGATTTTTACAATAAAAACTTACTGGGGTTGTTGAAGTTGGGAAGCGGTGAGAGAAGCTTGAGCGATGAAGTGGCGAAGGGAAGGGTTTTCAGGTTTGTTGGAAAGCGATGAGAAGGGTCTGGAAACGGCGATGAGATGAAGAGGACGTGAAGATGATGAAGATGGTTTGGGAGAAGGGAGAAAAGCATAGTGTTTGTGTTTGAAGAATCTGAGACAAGATGGAGAATGGAGTTTAAGGCGTTGAGCAGTGTGAGGTTGGTTGATGATAGAGGATAAAGCTGAAGCCATATCCTTAAACTGTGAATGAATGAATTGAAACACAAACTCACGTCACATGATGATGTTGTTACTTGTTACTGTTATCGGGCACGTGCGGTGACAATAACATAACATCAAGCCACATCTAGTCTACGAGTGGTGGCTAAGGATTCTTTTGTCTTTGTTCTGTGGTGGTCGAGATTTGAACCCGACCTTATATATATTATGCATTGTCTTTAGCAACTGAGTTAAGTTTATGAGGACCGTGACTAAGGAACTCAAATATGGTGATTACCCTCCGAGTCAACGGATCGTTTAAAAGTCGCTCAGATTTATCTGATTATAACTCATTCATACAAAATATGTTGAACGTTATGACCTGTTTGTTGTTTTTTGGATTGGAAAGTAACTCATAATCGAATTATTTGAGAAGTTAACTCGTTAAAAAACTACCCTCAAACATATATTGATCGTGTCATATTATGTTGATTTAAAAAAAAAAAAAAGGATCCATTTTATTCCACGTTATAGTCGATTAGAGTTATCAAATGGATAGATTTAACTCAGTAAACCATAATACATAAACATGTCATATTGGGTTTGGCCATTTTTTAATCGAGTTTAACAAAAAGTTTAGGACTCAACTTGTTAAATTTATAAATAAATAAAAGCTTGGAATTTGTTTACTAAATTCATTTTTTACCTTATAAATATACCAATATCCTAAATTTGTTGAATGTAAGCATAAATTAGTAGGGGATTGTTTTGCCTTAGAATAAAGTACCCATGTGAGTGGGGTTGGACAAAGCGCAAGCAATAATGTCAATTTGAGTAGCTAGTGCAAACATTGGTGATATCTAATACCTTGAAAACCTAAGGGTTCCTCTACAAGGTTCGTCCACCAAATGTGAGTCTATGCTTAAAATTGGAGTTAAAGGTGTAGTCAATAAACAACATGTGAATATTCATGTATAAATCCATTGATGGTCCTGAGGGGCGCAAAGGCTAAATTAGCAGAAAATACTTATCGGTTCAAGCATACAAGGTGCCCTTGTTTTTTCAGGGTAAGAAGGGATAGATAAAATGTCTTGAGCCAATATTCAAATACCAGACACTTTGGCCATGAAATAACCGACAATATAATCCCATGAAAAGCTCCAACGACTTATAGCAAAATGTGAGACTTGTTTATAAAGTTTGAAACTTATGTTAATTTTATCCGGTAAAAGAATGAGTGTTGAAAACATAATGTTCATAACATTCATCATGCCTAATAATCAAAGGGTTATTGATTTCTGCTTATTTGAAACATAAATGATTTAACGAGATCTTATACAAGAGATGATCTTAAGGATTGTTGTCTTACGGTGACCGAAAAGCACAATACAATTATATTATACACTCTATAATACCATGTGGTGTTTATATTAAAATAAATTAAAGTGTAATACATATTTAATTTTTGAGGAACGAATTGTAATTCAAACATTTCATGGATGAGGTGAGTATAGTTATTTCTATATACTTGATTTTTAAAGAGAATAGTATATATTTTAACATAAAAGTATAATTTAAACTTATTTAAATAAATGAGAATGCAATTTACTCTTTAATAGTTTAATTAAACATTTGTAAATCTTTGACGAAAAATAAAATAAAAATAAACATGTGTAAATCTACTCATGCAATTTTTTGTAGGAGGGTTATGCATCTTTTCACATACACACATCACCATTTTTGCGGTATACAATGAGATGATTAACGAGGGGTTAAACATCTTAAAATTGACTAGAACATATATGAATGAAGGTGAAAGATGTACTTCCTCCTTCACATGTTAAGAGATTTATTTCGACCATATGCAATATTCACCTAAGATACTTTGACTAACATGATATACAATTATCCGACTATTTACGATTATATATGAAGCAAGGACACATACATGAATATCAGACATAACACTAACAAAGACACGGCGATAGGAATAAATTTTTTAAAAAACTAACATAGTTTAATGTAATCACAAACATTAATGTCGAATACGACATGTATCGGACACCGAGACATGCCTCTTATCAAAAGTACCTGTCTAACATAGATGACTATTATCATTATCGGTAGTTTGAAAACGACTATTACCTCTTAAATAAACAAATAGATACGTGCTGTGTCAATGTTCTATGTTTGACGTATCCATTTGCGTGCATGTGCTTCATAGTGATCAATCAACCAATCACTTGTATTGATCCAAATCCCTTTCTTCTCAACAATTTTCCTTTTACTATTTTACTACCAATTAACTACTAAAAAGCTTCCAAACTCGTAGCAAAACAAAGCTCAAAGGAAGAAGAAGAAGATGAATCGGAATAGCAGAAACACACTTCGCTTCCTCACACGCTTCCATCATCACCAACACAACCCATCTTCTCAATTCACTTCAAAAACAGTTTTTGATGAAAATTGCAAACAATTAAAGCGCAATGTTGTTCCTAAGGAGAGTAAAGCTTTCAACTTTTTCAACCCACTAACAAATTTCTTCAAAAATAAGCAACTGGGTCATGGAATTTCTTGCGGAATTCATCAAAAATGTTATTATGGTTCAGTGGGGGGTGTTGTTCAAAGAAGCCCCAGATTCTCAGAGTTGAATGATGATGATGTTAGATACTTTGAGGAGATTTTGGGGAAGAAAAATGTTATACAGGATGAAGATAAGCTTAGTGTTGCAAATATTGATTGGATGCATAAATACAAAGGTTCTAGTAAGATTCTTCTGCAGCCATGTAACACTGATCAGGTTCTTTTATTTACTTGCTTTTGTTTGTTTACTTTTCTTTTGAATGTGTTGATAAAATAAGCAATTACCATTAAGAACAGTGATTCAATTACGGACCTGTTTGGACGGACAGAGTTTATTTACTGGCATTAGCACTTATCTGTCCGTTTGAGAGAGCTTGTGAAAATAGTTTATGACATGTCCATAAGCTGTTTTCAGCTTATTTTCAAAAGCTTTATAGGACAGGTTATGAAAACAACTTACTTAGTTTATATAAAAATAGTTCGATTTTATTTTATCATTGCTTCAGAAATAACTTATATATAAGCACTTACTAGGATATGATAAGCACATATGCTATAAGCACTTAATTAAGCTATTTATTCAAACAGAGCTTAAGACCTGTTTGGATTGGCTTATTTGAACTTATCTTCCGGCATAAGCACTTGAGAGACTGTTAGGAAGAGCACATGGAAACAACTTATGATATGCCCATAAGATGTTTTCAGGTTATTTTCATAAGCTCTCTAGGATAGCATAGCTTATGAAAACAGTTTATATGAAATAATTCATACATAAGCATTTAAATGATAAGCGCTTATGCTATACCTTTAATTAAGTTGTTTATCCAAACATGGCCCAAGTATTTGAAAGCGGCTTTCTTTTGTGTTTTATTTGTTTTATTTTTCCAATTTTGCAGGTTTCTCAGATTCTTAAATACTGTAACTCCAGATTCCTGGCTGTTGTTCCTCAAGGTGGAAACACTGGTCTTGTAGGTGGAAGTGTACCTGTCTTTGATGAAGTATACCCTTTAATTCTTTCTCTTGCAACACAAGAAACTCAGTATTTACATGAAATGAAACATGTTATACTCATTTGGTCTATCCTATTGTACACTGACAGCTTTCGTATTATCTATTGCTGCAGGTGATTGTTAGTCTTAGTTCAATGAATAATATCATTTCTTTTGACAAGGTAGACCATTTACTTCTTGAAAGGCGTATTTTTTATGCCTTATGAGCTTCCTTTTTAAGCATTTTTTGGATTTAAGATTAGCTTATATTGTGTTTAGAAATAAAGCATACGGCTGAGAGGTTATTTCTGTGTAAACTCAAGCTATATATGCAGACCACAGTTCACGAGTATCCCTGTGCAACTCGCTCACCTCACCTCTACAAGTTACCCTGCAACACCAATTTGCATCAATTCTGTATTAATTATTTCAATGGAACTTGTTAGAATTATGTAAATTACATAATTCTAATAGAATTGAAGTCAATGTGAAACATGATAATGATAATGAAAGATTTTTATGATTAGTTCTGAAAGATTCACCAATGGCTTTTTTAGGTTAGTGGAATATTGGTATGTGAAGCTGGGTGCGTATTGGAAAATATAATGTCATTCCTGGACAATGAAGGGTAATCTTTTTTCACTTTCTAAACCATTGGTTTTTTTGGGAAGTCTTGGATGATATTTCATATAACAGTTTCAATTAGATGATTTTTTTGGGCAGTCTTAGATTGCCTACTTTTCAAAAAAGAATTTGCAATACTTCAGTCTTGAAAGTTATACTCAAGACCTTGATGTATGCTTTATGTATTTAAGTTGTGTAAACTTTTCATTCAGATTTATTATGCCACTAGACTTAGGTGCTAAAGGGAGCTGCCAGATTGGTGGAAATGTTTCAACTAACGCTGGTGGTTTGCGTCTTGTTCGTTATGGATCTCTTCATGGAAATGTACTTGGTGAGAAAATACTTCGAAGCCGTAAAACTTAGGCTGACTGTTAGCAGCACCAAGCTATAATACTTGTTTTTTTTCTTTTCTTCCATATAATCTGAATTTAAACTTCCAAAATCAATGTACCAAAGCTGGATAATTGTATTGATATAGTCTTTTCTAGACTTTAGCTAGTTGTAAGGTGGAATCACCTTAATGACATCTTTGATCCACTTCTTTTCTGTTTCTACTAAATTTAGTCTGAAGCAAACTTTTAATTATATGGCAGGCGTTGAAGCTGTTCTAGCAAATGGCACTGTACTTGACATGCTTAAGACATTGCGCAAAGATAACACTGGCTATGATTTGAAACATCTATTTATAGGTATGTAGTTAACATTAACAATAATGAAA
>Ga0099826_10001533_pt1 | contig 13995 bp, 7 predicted proteins | sample Mtrugardesep15_FD_76830 | JGI IMG/M metagenome (GOLD analysis project Ga0099826, IMG submission 76830) | Root nodule microbial communities of legume samples collected from California, USA - M. trunc garden sep15 | ecosystem: Host-associated > Plants > Roots > Nodule | place: USA: California... | reverse complement strand
GTATGTATTTATTTGCTATTATTTGTAATAATGCCTAGCACAATGTAAGGATCATATCTGTATATTTATACATACACAATGAGTGAATAATACATACACATTCCTCATCATTCTTTCTTGGCAATCGCCCTTGACGTGCTTGGTGTCCTCATGAAAAAATTGGTGTAATTGCGACAATTATTTTAGGTTTGTTGTCATGGTAATTGGTAAATGATAACAACATATGAATGTGAAATATGAAAGTCCTTAAAGAGAAAAAGTAGCCATTATGCTTTACATGTTGCTTGAGCAAGGGCTAGAATACTCGGCCTTTGAGAATGATGCGGGCACAATTGATTATTTCTTTCTCTTCCGTGATATTAACGATGTGTCAAGGAATAGATAAAAGTCTCTTTGTAAAAATTCTAGCATCTTGTCTCCATGATCATAGCTCTGTTGGTAGCGACATTTGCAGTATAGAGGGGTCAGATTTCAAACTTTGGATTCCCCATTTATTCTAGTCACTAGATTACTTAACCAAAAAGAAAAAAAAAATTCTAATATATTGACAAGTTTCTCAAATCTGAATCAAAAAAATCTTTTAAACAAGTGGATGAGTTGTTAGGAAGAAAATTCTTTTGCCTAGGTTGTTTTTTATGAACTCGACAATCCTTAAAACTGCTTGAAGGTGTAAATCAGTTGGAGAAGAAAGGGACTGACCAAGCCTCAAAGTAGAAAAAGATACGACATGTCTTTTATTAGTAAGATACAATTACTTGCATGTTAGTTTCTATGGTAACGGCAAAGTTTTATGGTTTCATAACAATTTCTCCTTCGTTTTAGATACATAATGTCCTATAAAATTCACAATTTACTTGCAATCTAATTCCAATCTTAAGATTATCAAAATCTGCCATTGTAAAATCATTTTTTTTCTTCTAAAAACACTTGCACATGTGCGAATCTTGAAGGGAGCTCGAGTTCTTGATGATTTGAGACCTAATATTTTTAAAATTTTTATTTTTGAATAACAAATATTAACATGTTAATGGCTAATATTTCTTCCTTAAAAAAAATGGCTAATATTTTTTAGACTAATATTTAAATATATAACCAACACTATACCGTTTTAACAATTGTAATTCAATTAGCAATTTTAGTCGTTTTGACTTATGACATTTTAGGTTTGGTCACCCTTCTTTTAAATCTAAAACATGTATCTAATATTTTTCATAAGTAAATTTGTTTTTGGGTATTAAAAGAGCCTATAAACACATCATAAGTAAATTTTCATATCATAATGTATGCGACTATAGTGCTAAGATATTTATTTATATTTTTTTACCATTTCCATTTGGTAATTCTTTATTCTTCTACGACTAAACCTTTTGATATAATTCATGTTAGATATTTAGGGACCACTTGCCATTAATCCAATTATTCCTCTGTTCTTATTGTTATAGATGACCACACATGTCACACTTGCATATACCTTATGAATTCAAAATTTGAATCAAGACAGCTCTTGCAACACTTTGTCTCCTTAGTCAAACCTCAATATAACACCACAATTAAAATAATTAGATCATACTATGCCTCTCTAAGCATCATCCATCAAACTTTCTACATAGAAGCTCCTCAGCAAAACTTTATAGTAGAAAGAAAATGCAAACATATATCATGAATGTCACTCGTAGTATTCTCTTTCACTCACATTTACCTAACTTATTATTTCTGGTACGTTTAAGGAGTGAATTGATATTTAATCAGTTATTCAATAAATTATTTCACCGATCTACTATAGTCAATGTATTTGACAGTGACGTATGTAGTACTCCTTTCGGTCTTAAATATAAAGAAATAAGTAAATGTATTTGATTTACTTTGGACTAAATACATTTGACTGTAATTTTATATTTAAGACCGAATGAAATATTAAATAGATGATAAATTGAAAAATATAATTAACATTACCTTTAAAATTGAAAGTAAGTTCTATTTCTGACAAAATTTTGCATGAAAATACTTCCTTTGTTCCTATTTATTTGTCATTTTAAAGTTTTTTTTGGTTACAAGGCAAAGAAAAAGAAAAACGGCATAGGCAAGAAAACAAGAAAAGAAAAAAGAACAAAAACTACTATATAGAATAGAGAGTTCCCGCGGTGTCCATCCTGAGGAGGTACAAGAGATCTTCTGGAGGAGAGGCATGATATAACAGCTTAGTATCTAAACCTGCACCAAACTTGGCCATAAAATCCACACATTGATTTTCCTCTCTAAGAGTGGGGCAAAGAGCTACATTATCTTGCCTGATCGTATCCTTAACATCTTGAATCAAAACAACATAAACATGGTATCTCATAGTTGGGCCTTTGAGGAGGTTGATGCAACGCAACGAGTCGATATAGCAAACAAGATCAGATATATTCAAGCTTTTTGCCAAAACAAGCCCCTGATAAATAGTGAAGAGCTCAACATACATAATGTCAGATGAATCATTAATGTAGCCTGAAAAACCTGACAGATAAAACCATGCATGATTCCACATAATACCACCAAAGCCAGCTCTAACGGGGTTGCCCAAAAAACTACCATCAACATTTATAATGGTGCAAGAATAATTGTCATTATTCCACCTAATAAATCTCTCAACATGATCAGCATGAGCATTAATCTTGAAACAAGATATAAAAGAATCAACCATACTGTAAATGTTGTAGAAGAGGCGACTAAGAGACCAATTCTCGTTACTAAGACACATAAGGTTATGATGACGCCAAGCCCACCAAACTGTGGCCATGAAGATGAAAGAATGGGGACCCGAAGAGCCCTCCTTCAACCAATGGCTCACCTCCATATCTGAGAAGAAATTTGCATCATTGAATCCCACATGGTTCCAAATAATAAGAGAGAAGTTACAGTCACGGACACAATGAAGGAAATCTCATTTTCAAGACCACAACGGGAGCAAATTGCGGAAGAAGCCATGTTCCTTTTGTTGAGTAATTGAAGAATGGGGACATAATTTCGGTAAGCCAACCATAAAAGAAAATTGAGTTTTTCTGGAGATTTTAACTTCCAAATCCAAGACCAAGAGGAAGTAGTTTGAACATTAGTAACTGTGTCAGTGTGGGACAACAACCATCCATAACCACTCTTAGTAGTGTAGGCACCATTTTTGTTAGATGCCCAAATGAAGGCTTCATCTAAGGACGGGTTGAACTTAAAGTTCAAATTGTTGATGAAAGCAGAAGTTGTTGGGGGAAGTTGAGAGTATAAACCTGAGAATGAGGGTCATTGAAAGAGAGCACATCTTTAACAGTTAGGTGCTAATCATGGATATCTATGATCAGAACCAACGATCCAATGTGACCAAGAGAGCTCCAAGGACAGAACCAAAAGGAGGAACTACCTGAACCCGCACGCCAAGAGAAACCATCTTTGAGAGCATTTTTAGCATGAATAATAGAAGACCAATTTGGAGAGTCTTTGGGTTGGGAAGTAGCATAAAGAATATTAGGACCTGAAATGTACCGGTTGGAGATGAGGTTCACCCACAGTTTAGGAGAACATTGGAGTAAATCCTAAACAAGCTTGCCAAGGAGACAAATATTGGCTTCCCTAACAGATCTGATTCCCAAGCCGCCTTGATTTTTTGGACGAGCAATTTTTTTCAGCCAACTAAGTGGATACCTTTATTATTATTACCTCTCCAAATAAAATTACGAGTAGTTTGATCAATACTGTCACAAATACCCTGGAAAAGCCATGCAAGTTGCATGAAGTAAGACAATATTGAACTTTTAAAGTCCAATACATCATTACTTGTTTTTCAATAATAATTTTAGTTATTAATTTAAGGTGCACTCTAATATGAACCCCTTTTTTGATGGACCAATCATGGACCCTCTAAATTAAGATGCCCTCTAATATTAGAGGCACCTTAATTTAATACATAAAAGTAAAATATTAAATAAGATATTAAACAATAAAAACTATTGTAGAAAGAAAAATATATATGATTGTATAAAAAAATAATACTATCTACCAAAAAAATTAAAAATAAAAACTAAGTGATTAGACTCAAATGAAATTATTTAACTTAAATGACTAATGAATCTTATATAAAGATAAATTATTTAAGAAAATCCGAATTTAAATTTGATTTATGTGTAAAATAATTCATATTCAATATAAAAACAAAATACAACAATGAAAAAGAAAACAAAAAATAGTAAACCAATCATCATGAAAAAGAAAGAAAAGAATTCAAACTTGACTGACATTCATGAGAATTCACTTTTAGTCAAATTAATTTATCGATGTTAGGTATACCGAATAATTTGAGTACTTTGTAGTAGTAGTAGTAGAATTCACTTTTAGTCAAATTAATTTAGTAGATGTTAGGTAAACTGAGTAATTTGAGTACTTGTGCTAGTAGTAGGAAGGAATCTATAGCTTTATGTTAATGTTACGTATCAATTGTTAGCGGTGCCGGGTGCAGCTGCAGCTTAACTTAACTATTTGTGTGCGGGCATTTACTTTTTTTGAATTTCTTCTACGTTTGTGTTTCGTATCTTTTTCTTCTTACTTTCACTCAATCCGTTATATCATAAATAGTCTATTTAAGACAATCACTGCTCTACATTTTCTTATTTTTGGTGTTGATCGATATCTCTGTATGTAATTGTAAAGACTAATATTTTTATCAAATATATTTTGTATTTTGTAATTTGACATGTAGAGATACATTTGATTTTCAAATTAATAGCTATGAGTTTATTTATTTTCTTGAAATAGTTATTTGTTGTCATTTAAAAATTATCGTAACTAAATCTTATTTGTTAAAAGTGACAGCGAAATAAAATAATTTTTTTAGAGTTTTTTTACCGAATTTATTTTTTTATTACTCATAACAGTGAGTATTAATTTATAAACTAACAGGATGAATGTTTTACTTATGAAATGATCTTTTTATTATATTAAAATGTATTTACAATACTATTTTTCTTTGTATTTTGTGTGTTAGTTTTTTGTTGCTAGATTATTATGAATAAGAAAATCATTAAAAGAGGAAAATGCAGATTTTAACATAAGAGATGTGTTGAGTGTAATTCAAACTTCTCTTTAGAAAAGGAAAAACAATTTTTTTAATATGACAGGGGTATATATTTACGTATAATAAGGGAGTGTAGTGTAATAAGTATCTTTCAAAAAATAGGAATGTAATTTATAATCGTTAGTTTGAGACAGAAGAATTTTCAGTTTACGAAATATTTACAAACAAATTTACATTTTCTTCCACTAGAGAATATCAATGAAGCTCAAACACGTAACCTTCATATCGTTTTTTTTGTTGTTGACGTGATCCACTGAAAAACATCACTGAAGCTCAAACACGTAACCTCACATCGTTTTTTACCATTAGATAAACGTTCGAAGTTATACATAATTACATACACTTATTTTTTACATTATTTTTAACCACGTTTATATTCTGTTATCTCTCCCAACCTAACGAGCGAGGCCAATATTATATTCAAAATGAGGTCAATATTTAACGACAAGAATAGACCAATGTTATTAAATAATGCATTTGTGCACAAGCCAACCAACAGTTTTTTAATTTCTACAAAACCCCACTTCTGCAGCCTATCTAAAGTTGAAATTGCCATTAAAGGCAATAAATTTCTTCTCCGTATTACACTCTATAAATCCTACATTACTTGGTACGTATCATAGCCAAACCTCACACATTAACATTGCTATATATTGGTGTTTTTATGCCCCTGTGAATACTGCTTATACCACTGCTCTAACAATTCCCAAAGTTTTCGTTGGTTTAGATATTCTGGCGTTACCCTCTTACTCCGTGGATCTTTTCATAAGGTATATACTCACGTGTTTACTTCTACAAATTTTGTGTGTATGTACGTTTTATATAATGTTGTGATATCTATTTTAGTCTTTTTCTCACTCATATTTGTGGACTAAAATTATACTATACTCTACATATTACACAAACTAATTCTAATATAGTTAAATTTTGAAGGACCAAAACATACCAACATGAACCAAAAACAAAATGTGATATATGCACAAGGACAGCATTAAAAATGTAAAATATGTGTACAGTGGCTAAAAGCAAATACATAGTATTTTATTTTTAAACACACATTATTGAATTTTATTTTTTTTATTTTTCAATTTTGGAGTGTGTCTAAATGATATGTTCAATTGGGTATCCATACAAGAATTGCGTGTATGAATTACAACATTATTAAAGACAACTTGTTTCTAGTTGTCTAGATTTTTTTAGATAAATTCTTAGATACTTTGGAATTTGGTTGAGTTTTGGTATCCTTTAGGCACAATTTGTGTAACATTTGAATTCAAAAGAAAACATGACATGGCATTGTTTCATTGAACGAGGGGTACATAACCAACCAAACTACATAGGTACCATTGTATTCACTTTTTTTTTTTTTTTATAATAAGATCCACAATTTTAGAGTAACAATTATTTTGCTTGAAAATTAAGGGTTAACTTGACATCTACACATAATGAGCAAAAGAAAGAGTCGAGGGTTGGAATTGAGGCATCCATCACCAGAGGAATCGAAATCATCATCCGTTGATCACTTGCCGGGGTTGGTGTCACCATGCTCATCCTCATCTTCAATATCATATTCATCAAAGATGACAGTTCATGATCAAGGAGCCTCGTCGGAGACAAAAGAAGATAATATTGTAGCGCAGTATGCTAACGCAGTTACAAAGGAGATGGCTCTTGTTGGTTGTCCTAAATGTTACATGTATGTTATGTCATCAGAAGTTGAACCAAAGTGTCCGAAGTGCAAGACTACTGTTTTTCTTGATCTTTTCAGAGAGGAAGATTAATACCAATCCACAATTAAGATAAGAATGAAGTAATGAACAATGTTGTGGGTTAATTAGTATGGTTGAGAATGCATGTAAGGTGTTACTATGTTTTTTTTTTGTTTTTGGGGGATTTGGTTTTACTTTGTTTTTATAGTCTGATATTGGATCAAATAATGCTGCATGTTTAGAATGAATTTACGGGGGGAGATGCACGGTTGTGTAATATTCGATACTACGCCTTTTTTTTTTTCTTTAAACATTGATAGAAAGTATCAAACTTTTAATAATATTGTGTTAAATCTTACTTGTTAAATTTTTTGAAATACTTAGTTGTATACTAAAGGCTATTCACGGGAAGTCTTAAAAATAGAAGTTGGGCATAACAAAATTTCATAAAATCGTCTTGTGAGGTATTTCTTCCACTTATAAACATTTTGTCAAATCATTTCTCAACCTGTGCGAGACTCTTTACACACTCCAATGCCCATGATTGAACGTCTAGAGTGTGGATATAAATGGTGGGTGGTTCGATAGCGGAAATTTGATAATATGTAGGCCAATGAATCTTGGAAGACACTATAATACCATCTTAGAAATCGTGGTTGAGTCTAACGTAACCTCACAAAATCAGCTTATAAGGTGACGACTGTCATAATTGTACACACATTGTAAGACCATTTCTCAACCAATATGAGACTCTTTAACATTTCTCAACCAATATGAGACTCTTTAACAAGAGGCTTGGTGCGTGGGGAAATAAATATATTAGTTTGGGGGGAGGATTGTGTTGATTAATGTGGTGCTTAGTGCAATTCCAACTTTTTTTTGTCTCTTTTTTTAAAATGCCTACCAAAGGTATGGAAGGAGGTTGTTAAAATTCAAAGGGAGTTTTTGTGGAGCGGTCTAAACAAGAGGAGGAAGATCAATTGAGTCAGTTAGAATGAGGTTTGTAAACATAAAAGTGAAGGTGGTTTAAGGGTGAGAGAGATCGTAGAGTGGTGAATGTTAGTCTTTTAGCTAAATGACGGCAGAAGTTGTTAAGTAAGGAGGAGGAGTTGTTGAAGGAGGTGTAAGTGGCAAAATACGGGGGTCATATTATAGGAAAGGCGGGCTTTGAGGTTGGTGGTGGAAAGGATATTTGCCAAATTGGAAAGGATACTAACTGGTTTGCTACTGCAGTTTCCAAGAAGTTAGAAAATGGTGGGTATACCTCTTTTTAGAAGGATACTTGGTTAGGGAACTTACGTCTTTGTGCTAATGCCAACCAACTATTTTTTAATTTCTACAAAACCACACTTCTGCAGCGTAGCTAAAGTTGAAATTGCCATTAAAGGCAATAAATTTTCTTCTCCGTATTGCACTCTTTAAGTCTTGCATTACTTGATTGGTACGACTTAGAAAGATGTTGTGACATCTTATATAACTTTCAATTTAAACCTATAGCTAAAAACAAAAAACCTATAGTTAAAATGCATAGCGAAACCTTTATTGTTCCCTATATTATGAAGTTTATAAAACTATTTCATCATCCCCAAGTCATAATATTTTTAAATCCTTCATCTTTTCCAAATCCTAAGATTTATATAATCCTTTTTCTTCCCTAAATTAGGCACATCATATTTGCCCCTAAACAGTTGTTTGTATCTGCCATTGTGGTAATTTAGAAGTGGTTCTTGCATTTCAAGATAATATCATCCTTTGTTTTAGTAGTTAATACAATATATATATATATATATGATGAAGCAAGAAATAATAAAGAAGAAAGGCTTGAAGGAGACCAAGGACAAGCATTGGTATTTGTTACTCTTTAGTGGCACTCCCATCTTTCCTCACCTTTCCCTGACCTATCTCTAAACAACACAACCGCCTCACCTACCTCCCCCTAATCCGTTCCTTTTTGGTTCAAGAAGTATCCGTCGCGGTCGGTGGTGCGAGGAGCAACGCTCTGTCCTCCGCACCACCTCCGAATCCCAACTGGGGTAGCTTCAAAAACCATGGCAACTGTTGCTCGGGTGGCTGTCTACAACATCTACTGTTTGGTTAGTTCGTACCAGATTGTTTCCTTTCAAGGTGAAGCGGACTCGACGGTTGGTGTCTGATAACGTAAAATTAAACCGTTTCGATTTGAGATTTGTGTATGGTTTCATGATTTTTTTTCTCAACTTTGACTGGTGTGGTGTCTATTTTGCTTTTGATTCCTGATTTTAACCCAGATTTGCTGAGATCTGCAGGATTTTAAGTCTACGGATTTGCATCCATTACGTCGGAGAGATGCGAAGATCTTGTTTGGTGGCTTTTATTAAGGTCCAAGTTTAGGCATGTGTTAACTAATTTTGGGTTGCGACATCGTGTTACAATGGATCTGGTTTGATTCGAAAGTGTTGTTATGACTTGCTGCTATTTTGCAGGGAGTTGATGGATCTTGAATCATTTTGTGTTGACAGACGATTCATAAGCCAATTGAGAAGCTCAAAACTCTTGTTTTGGGTTTGTCGTATCCCAGTCATCATGTTGTTTGACATGGGATTCTGTCGACTCGAAAGAGTCGTTGATGCTTGCTGCGGTTTTTACAGGGAGTTGATGGTATGTGACCTGATTTCGTCTTGACGATCGATTCACTCACCAAATTATAGACCCGCTTGATACTCTCAAACATCTATCGTTTTTGGTGTTCGTTTGTTAGAATTATTTAGGGTTGGATCCATTGTGTTGTTATTCTTTGATGTATTACCCGTTAGGGTTGATTCACATGGACTGACTAGGTTAGGTTTTATGTCCCCTAGTTTTTATATGTAATTTTTTTTTTCTTTTTTTAATATATATATATAATTGAAAAAAAATAGAGTAAGATACCAACTTAGTGGAGCGTCACTCTTCTTGATGTCATTTTACTCTTGCCTTATAAAAATAAAAATAAAAAATTGACACTCGGACACTCCCATGTTATGATCATGGATTAGATGTTATGAAGTAATGTTTCCTTCTATAATTTTTTATTATCATATTCTCGATCTACAATCATTATATTAGAGTTACAAATGGAGTTGGGGTGAGTTGGTTTAAAGTTGACAAAAAAAAAGAGCAATATGTGTTAATAAAATAAAATTAAAAACCAAATTAACATTTTTTGAAGTTGAGCACTAAGTTAAACTTTTGTTTAGAAAATAAAAACTTTTTAAAAAAGTGTTTTGACAAAATTATTAAGCCTTTTTTTTTCTACATGAAATGGGTACTAACTCAACAGATTAGTTACTATAGTTTAATGTTTGTTTTAATTAATACAAGCGTTCATATGGGCATTTTTGTGTCTTGTTTTGTAATTTAATGCACTAACCGGTATAAGAAAACATATAATTTTATCCAAAAGTTGATGAGAAGAAGTTGTCTTATTTTTGAAAATCTTGTTATTCCTTTCATTCCATATTATCCACGCACAAGAGAGTCAAACTAAATGCATCATGGATCGTCAAGCTTTAGAGACACCCGTTGAATCACCAAACTAGAGGAAATGGTCTGAACGATTACGCAAAAGATGTCAAACAGAGCGGAAGACATTACAATCCAAAAACAAATGATTTGTTGATTCAATGTTGCCGCAACCAGTAACACATAACTGAGCATCATGAGGGATTACTCCTCGTCTAGACAAATTGTCTTTGGTTTGCAACCTATTACGAAAAAGATGTCAAGCAAACAAAGATACCTTCAAAGGGACATCTTTGTGCTAGATAAAATCATAAACACCACTAACAGCATAGCTTGCACTAGGATCGAGCTGCCAAAGCCACATGTCATCCTTAGTATCCTACAAAATCACATTGTCAAGCAAATCCCTACACTCCCCTAATAACTCTTCCTCCCAAACCAACAACCGACGACGTTATTACCAAGCCTGAACACCCTCACCCCACCCTAACCGAAACAACTCTGCCTCAAATGTCCAATGGTTCTTCGATAAATCAAACAACCTTCTAAATCTATCACGAAAAGTAACATCCCATAACCACGTACCTGTCCATATATATATATATATATATATCAACACCATTAACCACCATCCTCCTAATATTCTCAACAAACTAACTTCCTCCGCTAAGCCAACTCCTCCTAATATCAAATATTGTATAGACAAGAATCGTGAAATTTTTTTTATTGCTTGACTCTATAAATTAATCTAGATTGTAATATAAAATTTCAATTTAGATGCATTGCACTTTTATTTTTTTGGAAGTACAAATGCATCTCTTATTTTTAGAAGAACGTGCATGGTCATTAAGGTGCTCATCTATTACTCGTCTCAATAAAAATAATGAAATTTATGTGATTATTCAAAAAAAATAAATTAATTGGATAAAAAAAATTGATAAACGTTTATATAAAATATGTTAAGTAAGGATAAAGTTAAAAGAAAAAATGATACACTAAAATTTGGTCCATGTAATATTCCATTTTTACTTTTTATTCCCTATAAATTTTTATTATTATTTTAGTTCTTCTAAATATACTCCATTTTTCTTTGCAACATGGAGTATAATAATTGGTATTATTGTTATTTTGTATTAGTCTTTACAAAATTTATTCATATAATAATTGGTATCAATAATATGTTTTAATGTTTATTAATTTATATCTCTTTTTCACCGCTCATATTTTAGGGACTAAAATTATACTAATAATATACTCTACATATTCAATAGACAAATTTTAATATAGTTAAATTTTATAAGGACTAAAATAAAACAAAAAATGGACTAAAAAAAATAGAAAAAAAAAACAACATGAATAAGAAAATGTCATGTATTTACAAGGACAAAAAGTATTTTCGTAAGGACTAGAAGACCATAAAAACATTTTTATATTGAGTCTAATTAAATAATATATTTTTAAATTGTTAAATAATTCGATATACATCTTATTTTATTATTCAAAAAATATATATTATTTAATTATAACTTTTCTGCTTTTTCCTTTTTAGTATATGTCAAAATGGTGTATTATTTAATTATTATTATTATTATTATTATTATTATTATTATTATTATTATTATTATTATTATTATTATTATTATTATTATTATTATTATTACTATTTTTTTCTTTTTACTTTATGTGTCTAAATGATATGTTCAAATGTGTATCCACGCAAGAATTACGTGTATGGATTATTACAATATTAATAATATTACTTTTATTTTAAAAATATTAATAATATTACTTGTTTTATTTTTCTAGAAAAAAAATTATTTTCTTATAATTAGAATCACAATTTTAGAGTCACAATTACTTTGCTTGAAAGTTCAGGATAACTTCATCTATTATAATGAGCAATACAAAGAGTCTAGAGTTGCAATTGAGGCCTCCATCCCCTGAGGGAGTCAAATCATCAGTTGATCAGTTACCGGAGTTGGTGTCATCATGTATTGTTGATGATCAAGATATTTCAGCTAAAGAAGATAATAAGGAGCAAGGAGAAGTAATTACAAAGAAGATGGTGCTTGTCGGCTGTCAAAAATGTTACATGTATGTTATTTCATCAGAGAATGAACCAAAGTGTCCCCAGTGCAAAACCACAGTACTTCTTGATCTTTTCAAGTAGGGTGATTAAGATTGACTACTGAGATAGAATAATTATGGATTATTCTGTGTTAGTTTGATCGCCAAATGCATGTAAAATGTTACTCTCTTTTTTAATCAAATAATGGTTTAAATAATTATGCATATTGAGAATGGATGAAATAAAATTTACATCAAATAGTTGTTTAAACTCTAAGGATGTGTTTATTTAAGGTTTTGAAAAATAACATTATGATACGTTTTTTATTTTCTTTAGAACAAGACGTTTGACTTGTGGGATCACGAATCTATTTAAAAACACAACAAAACTTTATAGAGATACAATATTGAAATCAAAATAACTCTAATATGCCCTTTAGGCTATGTCTGAATTTGAGATGTGTGGTGGAATGAAATGACATATAATAATCCCATTGTTTGAAATAACATCTTTCTTCCTCACTTCTTCTTTTGTGTGACTGATCATTCTTCACAAGGCTTATCATCATGTTTCTTCTTTATTATGTCTTTTTTTTGTGGATTTCGTGTAACCCTATTTTATTTACCGATGATTTTTTTTAAATAGCATTGCTTTGTTCACGGATGAGTTTTGTTTATCAAATAGAAAAAATATTGAAAAAATAAAGTAATTTATCTTTGGTGAGACCTTTATTTATTTATTTTCATTTTGTGAACAACATTGCAAGTTTGGAATAAAAAGATATTATATAAAAACAATCAGTCATTTTAAATACTAAAAAATGAAATAGAAACGTACATGATTGTAAAATAATGTTAGGAACCGATTGTGATTGTGAGCCATTTATTTTTGTTAACAATATCATTTTGTTTATCAAATTGATGTAGGATTATTAATTTGATTTTCCTGTGATTACATTTGTGAGTATAGTTTGGAGAAACATGAAAACTTGTCATAAGATTAGAGTCTCACACGTACAAGAATTTTAATAATAGTATGTTTTATATGATATATTTAGATAAGGGTAAAAATTGAATAAAAATATTGTAAATCATTTTATTCCATTCATTTTCCAAACAATGAAGTGGGAGCTTTGTTCTATAACATTATAAATACTCAAACAATAGAATGGAATCAATATATGTTATATTTCATTTCGTTCATTTATATTCCGCTTATTTTCATTAATTAATCTAAAAAGAACCTTAAGGATGTTCGCATCTTACCAAAGAGTTCACTTTAGCTCAAAAAGATATAAAAATATATGTTATTGAAGGTTTTTTTTGCTTCCTTTGACAAAAACATGAAAAATTAAGTAGAACTACGACTTAGATGAAAATTCATTTTTACAAACATATAATAGATAATGTAAGAACTCTAATATAAGATTTTTTTTTTTCCAATCATCGATAGTTCTTGGTACAATCAGAGTTAGCTTGTCATCAATATGTTTGCTTCCTAAAATCTTCCACTGTTAGTAGGCATGGCAACAAAACCCATACCCGTGGTTACCCACCCGAACCAAACCCAATTTGACGGGTTTTCCCCGTTTTGACTGGGTTTGGGTATGGGTTTGGGTTTTCCCCGATTTCAAAACACGG
>Ga0099826_10001532_pt1 | contig 13995 bp, 10 predicted proteins | sample Mtrugardesep15_FD_76830 | JGI IMG/M metagenome (GOLD analysis project Ga0099826, IMG submission 76830) | Root nodule microbial communities of legume samples collected from California, USA - M. trunc garden sep15 | ecosystem: Host-associated > Plants > Roots > Nodule | place: USA: California... | reverse complement strand
GCCAGGGCTTTAGAGTATCAGCTCCTCCACGGAACTTACACTAACGAGTCTATACCTGCGCTTCATAAGATTAGGTATGAAAGATGAAATGTCTGCAACTCTGTATACAGTTCCTGATTAAATTTTAATCACCCATTTCCTTTTAATTTTAGGAGGTATCTCGTCGAGGCTACTGAAGAGGCTTCAATTGCATATAATAAAGCGGTATGTTTCCATGTTTTCACATGCATGTTTTTGCATTTGGTTGACATAAGACATGAATTAGGCTCTTCATAGGATGAAAATGTGACAGTAGTGAGACATGAGTTGTTGCATTAGCTCAGAACCTGTCATCCCTTTAGAGAGGATCTTGTCATTCATTATCTATTGAATATAATGGATTGATGTCTTTTTAGTACGGTCCTTTTCTTTTATAGATTTTCCACCTTGATAAATATGAATTATGGATTGATTTTCATCTGTGTTCAATCTCCAGTCGTGACATTTCTGTTTTAATCTAATAATTAAATGTTATTTATTTATTTCTGATATGATGGAGTTGAGAGTATTTTGATGGATATTGCAACAACAGAAGAGATTTGGGAATCAAAATGAGTGAATGATCAACTTAGTCATTGAAAATTTAAAATTATAGAACACTGTCAATAATTGTCTTGCATAATCTACAAAGAAATTAGGAAATGAGTCTATGCCAACTGAGACATAATCTAATTTTTTGCTATAGAATTGAAATAATTTTTAGAATATGGTTTTGGTAGTAGTTACATACCAACAGTGTAGCACTAATTTATGGTTGATATGATTACAATTGTATTTTACTCCATTATGTTGAAAATTCATCATGTTTATGTACCAGGCTACTCGTTTGCGTGAGTACCAGGGTGTCGATCCTCACTTTGACGACATTGCAAGACAGTACCACGACATTGTAAAGGTGATGATAATTTATCAAATATGCACTTCATTCGCACCAAATGTTATAGATAATGTCAATCAACTTTGTGTTAAAACTTTATTTGAGACGACAAAATTGATGAAATAAGAAAATTAAGGATATAGTAATGGACCAACTTAAGTTGAAACTATTTGAATTTAGTGAAGAAAAAAACAACACATTTTTATTATCATTTCAATATCCTATAGAAATCATCATTTGTTTAATGAAATTCTCTCGTTGATGAAATTGTGCAGAAATTGGAGAACATGCAATGGACAATCAAGCAAGTTGAAGACGATCTAAAACATATGTGAGACAGTGCTTCAACGTAGAAGTTTTATTGTGTTTATTTAACCCGGTTTAGTTCTCTATATATGAATGGTATGAAAGGCGTGATCCCCCTCCCTTAACCCTGTATTTGTTTTGTTACTTATGATAGATATATGAAACATCATTCAATCGCGGTGCATTCGAAGAGTTTTGTTGAATTTGCCTAAAACTGTTCTCATTCCTTGATTTCTTTCTGAACCATTCTTGTGTTACCAAGGTGGAAAAGAAAACTCTTCCATGTTCTCCTTTTTACCATTCCCGTATACTACCTTTAACACAAAAAACAAATTCACTCAAGTGCTTTGTATTATTGAATCAGTGATTATTTTTCATGCATGCTATCAATTTTAGGCATGTTTACACAAGGATAAAGTTTTGAAAATTGATTGTTTAATTTGACTGGGGTGTTTTGAAAACTCTGTTAAAAAAAGAAACGAATGTTTCCCCAAAAGTGCATTTTGCTTTAAAGATAAGTTTTCGAGCTGGTAAGTAGGCAAGTTTAGGGCACTAGATTTCACTTGGATGAGAAAGGGGAATTTATTTGGAGAAAATGTGGCAGAAAAAATTGCACGATCAAAGATTGGATGACACTTTGTTATTCACCTTCAATCTCGTGAGAAATTTGAAAGTTTGAGAGAACAAGAAGAGATATTCATGGAGAAAATAGCAGAATTGATTTAAAGTAGACAATGCAATCATATTCAAATTAGAAATTCCCTTACAAAAAAAAGGAGAGAAAATCAATGCTAATATTTTTTATTCCAATTCATAGTGAAACTCAGGGTAGGAAAACTGCAAAAAGAAAAGATTTTTTTGTTTTTGAAATTGATTATTTTTATTTACAAGATTCAAAGAATTGAAGAGAAAATCAATGTTGAATTTGAAGGAAATTTAAAACCCTTTTGAAAAAGATAAATCCTTGAACAAGAACAAGATTCTTGAGGATTTGAAGGATCGGAAAATTCTTCAAAATTCAAATTTCTTACTCACTAACACAAAGTAAAATTGAGTTAAATGCTCTTATTATCAAAAGAGTCAAGATACAGAGAAAAGAACACCCACATCCACTTCTATTGCAATAAGCAATGAAGTTTCTTCCATTATTGCACATAAAATATTTGTTGCAAGAAAGAATTCCCTCAACTATGAATCTTTAACACCTAGAACTTCAAAACCTTCAATATCTTGCCAATCAGATATAATTCTTGCACCCACAAGAATTCCCTTCAAATTTGTGGATTCGCCATAACACTATCTCTACGTAATCTCCATTGTTTCCATTCTTTTGTTCACTACTGAACTCCATTTAATTCCAATCGTGAATCAATTGAGTTTGTGGAGGTCTTATTCCAATCTCAATTTTGATTGCTGTACAGCGCCCTTGTTCCTTTTGGCCAGGCATGGCTTTCACATGCCCGTGGCCTTGTGTGGCCAAAAGTATTACTGCTCGAAACCGAAAAATCATCAACAACAGTGGTCTTTTGTCCAGGCTTTAATCGCTACAAATTCAAGCAATATCATAATGCCATTGTCGCAACCTGCTATTTGTGGTGATGCTTTATGTATTAAGATAACCGAAGATGCCTATGTCAGAGGTATTGAGGCTTGCAAGTGTAACCTATGTGAACAGCTTGTGTTGAATAAAGGAGTCAAGACATACACGTTTAAGAAAATCATGGCGAAACTTCAACAACAATGGACAACTGTCGGTCAATGGAAGATGTTGTCTCTTTAAAGAGGGTATTTTGAATTCTCATTTGCTTCATACGAGGATTTACGATCTGTTTAGGCTTTGGGTACAGTGAGTTTGAAATCAGGTTTTCATTAGCTCTTCAAATGGATGAAGGACTTTGATGCACACACTCAGAGGCAGACGCATGCCCAAGTCTGGATTAGATTGTTAGAGTTGCACGAGTACCGGATGGATCAAACGCTATGTGAGATAGCAAGTGCAATAGGTACTCTGCTGCTTATTGACACTGCCATGCAAATAAAATTAAACATGACACATAAAATAACTTAATAAAAGACTTATCAAAATTAATCAAACAAAATAAAATAGAGGTTCATATAACCCAGACAAATTAGGGTTGAAGAGAGAGACTCCCCTCCTTTGAAACTTCTAGTGCTTGCCTTCCTTTTAAAGCATTCCATTCTGAACGAGAATTTGTGAATGTGAAGAGTTGTATTCATAGGCTGATTTCTAAGTGGGTTTGAGCTGAAAAACTCGACTTTTTCCACACAACACATGATAATATTATACATGCTATGAAAATCGTACAAAATATCTTCAAAATATCCTTCTTGGACAAATCATACAAAGTCGTACATACCAAAAACATACAAATTCATACAAAATATCCAAATCATACAAAATGATAAAACCCTACTAGGTAACATGCCCCCTAGCATCCCCTCCTCCTCTGGTGAAACATCACGCCTTCCTGAACGTATGCAATGACCCACTATTAAACTTTCCAGATTTGACCCTATGCTCTATATGTCAACTGGCCAATAACCCAATGACTAATGTCATGATGCGGCCTAAGTGTGTGCCCATGTCTAAGGTAACCAACCAGCTGCCTGGTCCTACAATTGGAGGAAGCTCTAAGCTCTTTGTACAAGTGTGACATGGCAGGCATCCCCATGCAAAGTCGCGAACCATCTTGAGGTCACGAAAGTACTCCAAATAGCACAAATTAACATATGTGGGATTCTTTTCAGTGAATAGAGTGATGTCTATTGTAACGACCCGTTTTCGTTAGGATTATTTTATTTATTTATTTATTGTATGTGTTTAATTGCTTGTTTGTATGTTTGATTTGGGATTAGTGGATTTTTAGGCGAGAAGGGTATTTTAGTCATTTTTAAGACTAAGGGTATTTTGGTAATTTGAAGAGCGAGGGTAAATTAGTAATTTTAGAATGTAGAATATTTTTGTGTGAATAGTTATTTTTACTAAGTTAGTAGTAACTTGAGATAATTATTTTGAGATGATAATTATTAAGATGTTTTAATGAGTTAAGTGAGTAGTAACTTTTTCATTAACTTGAGTAGTAACTTTTGGATTGTTATGTTTGGGCGAGGAATCGATTGAGTGAAAATTGGGGTTTTGAGTTAAAAGTTGTTTTAAACACTTTTGAGAAATAAGTTATTTTGGGTGAATTGAATTAAGTTGTTTTGGGTTAGAAACTATGTCTTTATGTGAGTATAACTGGTACAAGTGTTTGAGATGCGTTTGGTGCAATTAAGGTCGAAGACGGTTTCGAAAACGGACTCCTTTGCGCGAAAACGCAACTTTTGAAAATGATGTGTTGTCAAGTCTGCACGAACATGCGTGTGGTGGCACGGACCGTGCGTACCATTCACACTTGGTCTGCACGACCGTGCGTGATGGAGGCACGACTGTGCTAATTGTGTTGGGTTCCAGAATGTTGATTCTTCGTGTTTTTAAGGGTCCAAATACATCCCTATGAGTCCCCAAATGCCTAAACCTATTTAATGAGAGTGTAATTGAACTTATATGAGTGATTTTACATAGCTTTGCTTTGAAAAATAATTGATTTTTGAATATGATAAAAATGAGACGAACTTTGTGAATTTTGAGAATTAAACAAAGATGAGTGTATAATATGTTGGTTATCATGAGAACTACTGTAGTGTTAATTGATATATAAGAATGATTTATTGAGGTATAAGACCATGGTAGCTTCCTTTTGTTGAGATATTTAAAAATAAACGATTTTTGTGAAAATAGAGGAACTTTGACAAAATGTGGAGTTATGATTTGATAACTTACAAATGACTTTATATTCATGATAATATGATGAAATAAGAATGAATCAATGATTTATGGGTGTATAATATGTTTGTTATCATGATGTGGTTGATTGTTCGTCTATTATGTGAATTGTGTATTATGAGGCGATGTTGTTTTCTTGTGGTGATAATTGTTGATGATGATTTGATGACTCTTTTGGTGATGATGACTTGTTGTATGTATGGATGTAAATGCTTGATAAGGCAATGATGAGTTTTGGTGAAGATATTATATGGTGAAAATTATATAATATAGTGTTGTGATTTTTGCATTGTCAAATCTTTACGTGAAAGTCCATGCATTCATAGTCATGTTGAGTCTTTGGTGAAGAACGAAATCCGTAAGGGTTTACATTAGTTGGTGAAGAACGAATTCCGTAAGGGATTACGTTAGTGGATCACTCGGTAAGATTATCTTCGGAATCCTAAAATTGGTACCACGTGCATGTAGAGGTGTCTAGAACATTGCTTGCACACGAGTTATGTGAAATGTGACATATTTGATTATGTGCCTTGGTGATTACATGAATTATCTGATTGGTGAATGTTGTGATTATGTGAATTGGTGCAGTTGGACATGTAGCTTGGTTATGCTAGTACGCTTGAGATAATATTGTTGATGTGATGATTCATTGTTGGATGATTTGGTTAAGAGAATATTTACCTGACCTTAAAAATGAATATGTTTGGTATGCTATGATAGAAGGAAGATAATATTAATGTGATATTAGTATTCTAGGATGTGAGCATGTGTATATATGTAATACTTGAAATCCTTGAATGCTATCTATTTCATTATATTTTATTATGTGGAATATTATCCAACCTCCAGTGGACGTTTGGTTGATCGCCTACCCATTTGTATAAATGGTGTAGATTGTGTGCATGATTGAGTTGTTATTGCTTGTGGATTAGCTGGAAGCTACCTCTTTATCTTTTGTTTGGAGTCTAGTTAGGCTCTGATTTATGAGTGTCGGGACTTTTGCATTTTATGTCATTTATCTGTTATTGAATTTATTTGCTGAGATTGTTGTTATGTATATGAGACCTTAAACATGGTGTTGATATTTTATTATTCATGTACTTGAGGATGATTACATGTTGTTGAGATATTTATGATGTTGTTTTCCGATGTGAGTTTTATGAAAACCGTATTCATGCATGTTTTGAGGAAATGATGACGTGACATCTTAAACTATGTTGAATGATTGATTCATTTGTATGATTTATTGCAATGGGGGTTTACGAGTGTTACATCCATCAAGTATAATAGGTATATTCGAGCAACATATTATTGATTCATCTCTATATCCACCACATTACCCTCTTGTTCAGCTTGCTCTGCTTCCTGCAGACAATTCATAAACTTAGTTGTGGAATCCATTTCCTTGACAATCTCCTTGATATGACAAAATTCTAGCAAGTGTACCAGTGTGTCGACAAGTAGTTTTTATTTTTTATTTTTTTATTTTTTATTTTTATAAAAATAGTTCGTCTTTACATGGATCGTCTAGCTTGTCTCAATTTTGGATTATATAATTTGGATTCTTGAGCAATACGTTTTGGATTACATGATCTCAAGAGACTAATGGCTAGAAAAGAAAAAGCAAATTAAAGAACAAATACTTAAAGAAATGTGAACTAACTTTTTGTTTCATGGTGAAAATTGTATTAAATGCGACGTAATTGAGCAAGTTCACCTCACGAATGACACAACGTAAGAAGATATTTTTAGATTTGGATTATATAATAATTCCAACGGAGGTATAATTATGAAAATGAAGGGTGCGGGAGTGGCTTGAAGGTGGAAAAAGAATCTTTCAATTTAAAAAAAGTCTTGTTAATGAGTGTCCTTATGACACTCTTTAAAGATTACAAAATAAAAAATGATTCTATAAAAAAGTCAAATATCTCAATTTCTAATATATTGATTACATAAATTTTTATTAAAAATTTCTATTTAAAGGTCTTAAAGACCATTCTTTGGACACTCGTTAAAATTTTCTTAAAACAAAATGTTAAAAAGATGTTGTGTTCCATTTGAGTTGCTTGTCTACAAATTGATTTTGGATCATCGAATCCATTCATACGTAATTGTCACAAGACGGGTATAAGTCAAATTGAAGAGACACCAAATGAGCGAGATTCAGCTGCTTAGATTTTACATTTTTTTTTAGAAGATAAAATTAGTTTATTTAAATTGATACTAGAGAGAATCAAATATGAGACCTTAAAGATATACACACTCTTGGATCTCAAGTCAATATCATCAGACCAACCTAAGTGAGTTTTTTTTTTTTGGTTGAATTAGTTTGTACTACTGTTTTGGTCAAGGTATCAATAATAGTACTATGTACTATATCATGTTTGCTTTGTACAATAATACCACTTGAAAATAAATCCACACATTCATTTTTCACGTTGTAAATGAGCTTTGAAAAATGGTTTAAATGGGCGCCTCTATCTTTTCTTTTAGTAAAAATTGAGTTTACAATAATAAAAGTGGAGAATAAAAATATTATTTTAACAAAATAACTAAAAACAATAAAGTCTACTATTAGACGCCCCCTTTTCACATTATCTTTTAATGGTCTTGAAAACTAAGTATCCAACACTTTGTCCTCCGGTAAAAACTTTATTTATAGATAAAATAAACTAAATAAATACCACTACATCAACTGATCTCGACATTGAAATTATTTTTGTTAAAATATTTTCAACAAAATATACAATAAAATTGTTAGGCCAGACGTTATTATTAGAGTTTGAACTCCCGACAAATCTACTTTGTGTGTGAGTTTATGAGATCTTCTACTATAGTTCATTCATATTATATAATACCGTTATAGATGGCTACAAGCATTGGGGCATAGAAGTTGAAAGTGCCAAAGGTCCTTCAAGAATTACTTAGGTATTCATCCAACCGTCTTGTTACCCCATCAAACCCGACATGCTCATAGTGGCAGCGATTTTATATTTTTGTTGTTATACTAACAACCTCCATCTTCCATATGATGTGTTTGGTCTGATATTGTTGATGACTCGATGTGTCACAGTAGAGCAAAAAAAATGTGATAGGTAAATTACATATCTTGAAAATTCAAAATATTTATTTATACATTTTGAGTGGCTAGAAAAAATGCGATAGTAAATTACATATCCGCCACTGATTTGTTGGTCATTATTGGCCTTATATTGATCCTTCAAGTTTTCGGGATAGTGTAATTGACATATGCATCTCATGTGTCTTTGTCTCAGTTTCTTTATTTCAACCTACAATAAGAAGGAGCATAGACAAAATTAGAAAAAATAGTTAAGAGTGGCAAATTTTTTTACGCATACGCACATTTTTAAGAATGAGTACAAGAATTTATTTATGATTAAGGAAAAAAAGGATATATATTATGAGTGTGTTAGTCTGTATTTTTTATGTTTATTTTGAAAGAAAAGACTTATGTCGAAGATGAGTTTTTTTATTTGGTGACATTTTAGGAAGTTGTGACTTCGACAAATTATGTTTTTTTTTTTTAAGAAGCTAAATTAACCCCCCTTAAATTAGCACTAGAGAGAATCGAACCTGAGACCTTGAGGAGGAGCACACTCCCAACCCAAGCCAATACTTGGCATATTAAAGATTACAAAGCCATTCAGCTTCAACTAGGAGAAATTCAAATTTCTTTTGAAAAGGCAAGATCAAAAGGTTAAAGACATGTGGGAAGTTATCAAGGAATCTGAAAGCATATCAAGACACATGTTGAAGATCATTTATTTGTGACTGTTATTTTCAGTTACTTATTACTAAGTATATATAGTAGTTTTGTATAGGAAATATGTAACACCCTATTTCCCGACAATAAATTATTAAATAATGAGCATATATCTACTAAAGAGGATGTTACAAACTCAATATTATATAATTTAATAACGTAAATTTTTATTTTAAATAATAATTCAGCAGCGAAAAGCAATTCACTGGTTTCATTAATAAAAAATTATTCGTGTCAATCTACATCATAAATAGAAATAACAATAGTTTCAAGAATTGAAACTCAAAGAAAATTAATCTCAACGTTAACCTCAACCACGATGTTACAAAATCAGAGCTCGTATCGACTACATGTTTATTCAACCACTAAATAAAGGAAAAAAGACGGAAGACACTTCCATCGCAGCCTTCTAAGCCGTCCACAACTAATCTTCCTCAACTTGAATGTCTGCACTCCAAGAGTACAATCACCACAAAGAAAAACACAACAAAAATAAAGGGGTGAGAATGCCAATCATACATATCATTAGGAAACTCATGAATAACATTAAATAAAAATAATAATATTACGTCATCATAAGATGCATCATTAGATATTTCTCCTCAATAGCTTTTACATTCATCGCCACACACCATTTCACAAACTATACACCAAGTTCAAACATTGCCATTTAAATGCAGATGGACTCCATCCTAAGACCTTTATGAATGTGGTACCACACCTATTGTCAACAAATATTGTTGTCAAACATGTGTTATTGGACTTACATCCGTGTTCATTTCATCTTCATTTTCCTAGACTCAACTCTATATGCATGCTTGAAGACAGACTCATCAAGTAATACACATATTCACATTATGAACAATACACATATTAATGCAAGACTCTCCCTATTATGCACAACGTCAAGACAAACATATCATCGTCATCAAAGAGTAAACATCATCATTCTCATCATCACCATAATTAGATGTCATCATTCTCATCATCAATATAAATAGACATCATCATTATCATCGTCAATATAATTAGACCACATTATCCTCATCATCACTATAAATTAGGCATCGTCTTTATCATCATTACAAAACAAACATCATCATTTCTCATTGTTTAATCCTATAATAGACATCGTCCTTTTCTCATCATATGTGTATGTGTGTATACTTATACGTTACTCCTTATTGCTCTTATTTATGGTCAATAAATTCTTCATCATTTACCCGACCAAGACATTTACATTACTACCTTATCCTCTCGATTAATCCAATTCATAAACACAACTCATTTCTACGTCGTCATCCCTCTATTTTATTTCTTTGTTCATCGAACAGACATGTCCTACCTTCTAATCTATTATAAGTTCTTCCCTAAAAAAAAAAACTATTATAAGTTCTCTTGATACTCTATCCTAACCATTAACAACGGCTCATTATTAATTAAGGGTGTAAGACTCCGTTATGTACTATCTTACTTCACTTCTCACATCTAGTCTTAGTTCGTCTCTAGAACTTTTAAACTTCTTCATGTATTAAATTCATCGTGGATTTAGAGAACTACCCTTAGATGACCTAACTGGATTTCCCTCATTTAAGTTTGTTTGTTTGGGACCTTATTATACTTCTTAGGAACCCTATGGAGGCATAAATATGAGTGTTTCTAAGTCTAGGAAGGGTGCACAGTCGTGTCCCCTTGGGGGCACGATCGTATGCCCCCTAAAACGCAAAAACTGATTTTTTTGGCAGCAACTACACGCACGGTCGTGTGCCCTTATGTCACGATCGTGCACCCCTACTGACAGCAAAAATCGCAGTTTCGCTTCGATTTTGCTTTGGGGAACCTTCCCCGTCACTGCTTTCAACCTTAAACTCGACAATTTCATCCCAAATTAACATCCTATGGATACTCTGTCATTCAAAAACTCATTTCTTATTAACCTACCTAAGTATCTGTTCTTTTCAAGGCTAATTTCTCAAATTAAAACCCTACACTAATTCCCTTCAATTGAAATGTTTCAACATCATAATCATCATCTTCGTTCATCACCATTTTCCCATCACAGTTTACAACATAACAATAACATCAACTTAAGAATTAAACAACCCCCGCCGTGAATAACACATCTTAAAGTGAAGAGCTTCTCCCCCTTACTTCAAATCCTTTGAAAATTCTGATTTTTGGCTTGAACTTGTAGCAACTAGGGTTTCTCTCCCTCTGCTCTTCTCTTCTTTCTTTTGTACGTTCAAAATACTGACTCTTCTAACTTTTAAGGTTTCTATTTATATTCGTGTTAGTCACTTGTTGTAATCCTTTTATCCTCTACTTACTATTATTTTACTTCCTCCCTCTCCCACTTATTTAAAACTTATATTCTACACCCCCGACTCTAGCTATATTATTTATTTTTTATTTCTCTTTTCATTTTATTCCAACTCTCATAACATTTTCCATTCATCATCATAATTCTATTTTCTCGACAACAAAATAACACTAAAGCAAAATAACATCATCATAATAATAACCAATACTTCACCTATTAAACCTCATTGATTTAATTAAAATAGAAAATAGAAAATAGGGGTGTTACAAAATATGAGTCACAAATCAAAATACAGAATCCTTTACACTCAAGGTATCCAAGTCATTGCGAGAAAAGAGTAATAAGAGAATGTATGTATGATTTGATGCACCGATCTTCATTTATGCAATAAAAATGCTTTTCTTTAAGTTGTTTACTTTCATTTTTGAAGTTTTATTAATTTTAATTTTGAAAACCTTTTCAACTATGTCGAAGGAGACAATTATATTCATCTTTTTCGTATTTAAACTTATGAACATGATGAATATTCAAACTTTTCTGAAAAATAATTGCGCAAATATGTTCTAAGATTTCTAGTTTGATTATGCAAACAATTAATCTAAAATTAGCGCTTGTTTACCAAAAATACGGATAAACGTGTAAATTAGTTTTTCATTAATATTTAATAAGAATAGAATATTTGGTAGTTATTTCTTAAAGACAATTACAAAATAGACTTATTTCCTCAAACAAAATAAAAATAGACTTTAATTTTGTCAAGTAGTCTATTGGCTGGAATTCATCTTTTTTAAAGTGAATAAATGAGGTATATGAGGTTCGAACTCTGGCCCTGCATATAACAATACATGTCCCTGCCAACTGAGCTATATGTATAAAGATAAACTTATATGTATGAAATTTGATAAATTCTCATTAGACGACGGTGTAATATGTATGAAATTTGATAAATTCTCATTAAACGACGGTGTAATTTTACACCGTCGATGCATAGTCATTCAACTCATGATTAAACCTTAGTGCACATGGACGATCTTTTTCACCTGGAAAAAAAGCTAGACTGATGCTAAATATATCTTCACAAAATGGACGATACTCATTTCAAATTCTACTGTCGTCTGCTTATATTTATTGAACTCGATAATAGGCACATTAGTGGCAATTTGTTTTTTCACGAGACTGATGCTAAATAGTTTAAATAGAGATAAAAGTGAAAGAAAAATTCGGTCAAAAAATATATATTCTTTTTATATATTGTTACACATTTAGAACTTTTGAAGTAATTAAATTCGTATTTTCTTGATATAGTTTATTCTTAGTTTTTTTTTTATCGACAGTGATGAGTTTAATCTAATTTTTTTTTTTTTACAAGAATTTATATTGTGGTTGTTTTGTTTTTTGACAAAATTTTCTTTTGTCCGTGCGTATGTACTATTTTTAATCAAGTGGTGTGACTACCAAGAAGAAAGAATGAAAAAAACGTTATACACACAAAAGGGTTGGCATGGACCCAACTTGGTTGTTGAGAAAAAAAAAGAAATTGTATTTTTTTTTTCCAAAATAAATTTATTTATTTATTTATTTTTGATAAATTAAGAGCACAATGACCTAAAAAAAATAGAAGACATTCCAACTAAGTTGGAATATCTTGCCGATCTTTGTCGAGTGCTCATTTATATTATTAAAAAATAAATAAAAAAGAAATAAAAAAAAACTAGGGGATATAAACCTAACACAGTAAATCTATACAAAATATATATCAACCCAACCCAGTGATGAAAACAACAGCAATAGATGTCTAAAGTGCGTTGTATGCACCAACCGTCAACACAGAACGAATCCAAGAAACAACAACTCCTTGTAACAACAACAAGCATAACGCCTCTTTCAAGCCAAAGAGTCCAACATCAAACATGTAGACTGACGAGGGTTTCAAAACAGTCTGTCAATCAGGAAGACCGACACGGATATTAAAGCAGCACCTTGCGGAGGAGGAAAATCATAATTTGAAACCCGCAGACCTCAACAAATCTGGACAACGATCATAGTCAAATTATCAGAACACCCACAAGTGGCAACAAGCATGATAGTTCTTTCGAGACCAACCATCCAGCATCAAACTTAATGTCGAGAATATGAAACCAATTAGTTGCAACGGTGCGGAATCTCATTGAAACCTGCAGATTTCAACAAATTTGGATAATCAGATATCCAATAAACAGAAACACGAACCCGTACCTATTCAGTCCAGTCTTCCGGAGAACAACCCCGACGGATTCAAACAACACAACATAATGTATCAAACATATTCGAATGGATTGAGAAAGACCCAAACACGAACGAATATTCATGGCACCATAACCAACCGGAAACCAAATTGACCCGGCACCAACGACACGGGTTGAACCCATAAGCTCACCCTAGCCGCCGCCGTGTGATCGATTTTAGTGGAACCAAACCGATTGATCACCAAAACCAATTTGAGTTTAGAAAAACTTCTTTCAACGTCATCTTAAAATTGAGCATTATTAAATGAACGTACAACATCATTGTTGGATTGACGCAAATTTTCTGTGGACATACCAGCACTTTTCTATTATTAAATATGAACCACGTGCATTATTTAAGATATAAATAGCCTCACATATCATCATTTCCAGTACAAGATATTCATCAGCTTCCTTGAGTAAAGTCAGTTTTTCTGATCAAATAATTAATTTCAGATTTCAAGCATGGTAATTAAGTGTGTTCATTGAAAAGTACAAATTATCAAATATATATATATATATATATATATATATATATATATATATATATATATATAT
>Ga0099826_10001531_pt1 | contig 13996 bp, 8 predicted proteins | sample Mtrugardesep15_FD_76830 | JGI IMG/M metagenome (GOLD analysis project Ga0099826, IMG submission 76830) | Root nodule microbial communities of legume samples collected from California, USA - M. trunc garden sep15 | ecosystem: Host-associated > Plants > Roots > Nodule | place: USA: California... | reverse complement strand
GTGGATCTATTTTTATCATATGACTTATTTGTGAACTATCTTTTATTATGGTATAATTTCTTTACTTTTTTACAAGTATTATGATATAACTAATTGATGCCACTTTTAGTTGGTAGGACCCGTGCATCGGTCAATAGGCCATATGATGTACACACAGAAGACCTTTTAAACACTTAATTCATCTGGTCTTCTGAATCACAAGATAATTTTGAAAGTTGGGAGTTCTCGCAAATGTGTCTTTTGTCACTGCTATGCTTACTACTAATGATGTATTTTGAGTAATTATTGTTATGATATGTAACTCAAATACTCATTTCTGCTTCTGTTCTACTCTTTTTGCAATTTAATTCTGCTCGTTGGACCCGTGCGATGTCCTAGTGTGATTAAGTGTAATTGAGGTCTATAAAAGACCATCCATGTACTCTTAATCTAAGTAACATTGTTCTAACTAACATTTAACCAACTCTAATTACCTTAACTAACTCTAGTTATATCATCACTAACTATAGTTATCTTAACAAAAAAAATTATAATATCGTTAATTTTAAAATCATAATCAAATAATAGAATATGTCTAAAGCTATTATTTGATTCAACACAGTAATATCAGACCGAATTTAAAAGTTATAGTTAGTAATCATTTAAGACTTTAGATCAGCTCATATATTTATCAATATATAAAAAACATGAAGAACAAATATACTATGTTTGTTATTGCGTAGAAAAGTGTTCAACAATTATATGATTCAAACAACTTTAAATAAATTCGCCTAAGACCTAATCAAAAGAGAATTAGTTCCTCATGACTAACACATTCATAGCAATAGAGTTAAAGGACGTATATACATGAATCAAAGATGAATCATGATCTTCAATGGTGTAGACTCGGCAGAAACTTGATTCCATAGAGTGTATTTTTATTTTTATTTTCTTTCATAGCCTTGTAAGAAAAAGAAGAGGAGATGCAGCATGTAGACACCGGGTCAACTTACTGCCACCATCACTCATCAAATAACAAAGTCGAGAAGTGTCCTTCTCCATAACATTTAATGCGCAAACAAGGGTGGTTGTAATATATCAATCAAAATCATAAAATTATATTTCATACATTTGTGATGGTGAAAGGATTATCCATTCACAGCTAAGGTGATAGCCCTTCGATTGAGAGACTAAAGCAAATTGAACTCGTGGAGGACGTGGTAAGATTTAAGTCCAAAATTTCCCTTAGTTTTTAGTTGTGTTATTTAAATATCAAAATATTATCATAAGATTAACATGTAGTATATATATGCTCACTTTTATCCTTTTCTTACTTTTTATCTTCTATAAATTACAAGTTTTTTAAAAATATACACAAAAACTAAAGAGAAACTTATTCAACATCAGTATTAGAATACTAAATATTCATTGTATAAATTATTAGACTAATAATTAGTTTATCAAACATGGATGCTCTCCTGTGGCCTTTTCGCTAGAGATTGTCTAGAGAAATTCTAACCTTTCAATTGGTTTCAATTGCATGTGACTGAAATCATATGGCTCTCATTTCACGAGAGAAACTTTACACGGGAGAGTATCTACTTCCCAATTTATCACAAAAAGAAAAAGAATTATTTTTTTTAGACATCAACTGTCAAAAATAATTAAGATGTCAAAATATCACATTCCTTCCATATATAAGTGGCACCCACACTCTATTATACCTTCCTCAATGTTTTTGCTATTTACACTTCCTCAATTAAATGGGATCTATTATGCTAATCTTTTTGACAATGGCCTCTCTCTCCTATAACTGATGGTAGAAAAAAAATATTGATTGGGCTTTCTTTCCTCTAAATAAGGGCATGATACCTGCACCTCCCACTTTTCTACACGAACTTCTTTATTTTATCGCATTTTACCTAATTTGCAGTGTTAGTGCTGATTAATCCATATAAAGTCTTTTTTTTTTGTCAAATAGTCTAGTGGTTGGATTTGGAGCTGACCTTTTAATTTTGGAGAAGTAGGGTGTTTAGGGTTCGAACCCCAACCTCTACATACATTATGCGATATGCGTTGTCCGTATCAACTGTGTTATACTCACGAGGACAATCCATATAAAAGCCTTAAAATCAATAACTTCTCACCTTTATCAGGAGTTGTTTCATGCATGTAGACCTCATAATAAATTCTCTCATTATGAAAAAGATAAGGGTGAGACCACAATTTCTTCAATTTCCTGGGAAGAAATTGTGAAGAAGATAATAGACACTATTTTTGAAAGGGATTCGAATTAAATTCACAATTTTATGTTCCATTGGACCATTTCTAATGTGCTAGCATAAATCTTGCGACAGCATTATGTGATCCATCATCATAGGGACCAAATTAAGGAGGCATACGGGACCAAAATAGTTGCATTATATGTTCCCTTGGCATTTAAATTCTCTATCTAGATTTTGAGAGAATTTCGGTTTACCTCCTGCCATATCATCGATATTTCGGTTTACCCCCCTTGCCATATCATCAATTTTGTACACTCAAAATGCATGACGGTCTAAAACCAAAAAACTTCAAATTACAGGGCTAGAATCGAAACAATTTTTTTTTTACAGGGATAAACCGGAAAGCGCTAATATTACATAGGATAAACATATATTATCCCTTTTTCAATATTTACTTTTTTTTTATAATGCAAAAATACACATTATATTACTTTTGCTTTAGTCATTTTAAAATTTGGAGTATGGTTTTAATAATCTGAAATATATATATATATATATATAATTTTTGTTCATTGTTAATCTGTGTAAAAAAGTGATGCAAGAACGTACACAAGTATGAACCTAATATGAATTCATATGAACTCGACCATTTATATAATGATTGTGAACCTGATCACCAACACGATAACAAATCCACAATCAACAACATATTGTGATCACCTAAGTCAATACATATCACATACTCATCACCCAGACTCACAATAATGGTTCTTCTATTTCGAACCAAATCATACGAATCTTCCGACATGTGAACTGTTGTTTTTGGATTTCCAAGCTGTTATATTTGGATTTCCAAATTTTATTATCTATCAAAGTTGTTACTAGGTTGAGTCAGGTTGAGTCATGACCAGGTCGCTCTCTTTAAGACGTTTCGTGGCACTGCCTAAAATTGTGCAAGACAAATTATCAACCACGTCACTTCTAGGATAAAACAAGCTCAACTACAACTGTGCGGTTAACTACTGCACTGTAGAAAACCGTTCGAGATTTACACCCTCAAATATGGTACTAAGACCACTCTTTAATGTTGAAAGCACTTTTAATATGATATTGTTACCACTCTGTTATGGTGTTAAGACCACTCAACTATGGTGTTTCAACCATTCTAACTTTAATTTGTCCAAAATATCAATATGGCACTACGACCACTCAAATATGGTGATACCATCATTTCGACTTTTTAATTTCTCCTCAAATAGAAAAAATATTGAAAGAATATTTATATACCGTTAAGATCATTCTTAATTCCGACGAGACATTATTATTCGAAAAGGGACTGTGATCTTAATAGTACTCTTTATTCCGAAGGGACTTATATTATCGAAGGGACTATGTTTTTAAGACCATTCTTAATTTCGAATGGACATTAAACCGAAAAAGGGACTATGGTCTTAAGAACACTCTTAATTCCGAAGGGACATAAAAAAAGGAGATGAAGAGAAGAAAGACTCATCAACACAAGTCAAGAAAGGGAGAAGAGAGAAAGAGTTCCCAACAACTTAATGAAACTCTTTGGTGTAGTTTTTGAACTGAGTGAGTTCTCTATTTATATAGAGATTCTGTAACTGTTTTAGCAAAAATTGCGACAACAATTACTCTAATGGATAAGATTAAAATGGAGTTTATCTATCAATCAGTTCATCAACACTTGTGGATATGATCAAAAGAAACAAATCCACAAAAGTGGAGGAAACAAACTATTGGATTTGAATGAAGGAAATATATGAAATTTAATTAAATTCTTATTCTTATCACAACCACCATAAGTTAAATTTATGGAAGTGATATTCTCGAATAAAAATAATAATTTCTATTATTTTTATCATTATCAAGTATTTAAAATTAAATACTGCAATTTAAACACTACTAATGTGTGAGTTCTATTTTATGTGGGACCCTCACACTATTTTTTCAATTCACACAACATTAGATCAAAATATAATTACTTGGTGTTTAATCTTCCAATTTATTTTCCAACACCACACTAATGTTCCAACATGATCAAATCAACACATATCACATACACATCTCCCAAAAACTAGAACTTGCACCACCACAAGTTAAAACCTTGAACAAACCACTATAAAAAAAAAATACTTTGTTTAAATTTTTTGTACTGGACTTCTTTTTTACAAAACATATTTAGGCTTTTAGAAGTTCAAAAATATATTTTCCATATACAAAATTCTAATTTTAATCTAAATTAATGCTCAGCATTGCCCTTATATATATAACATGATCCCATGGCTATAATAACCTATTATATTTCTATAGCTGTTGACTTCATAAGGTATAAGTAGAAGCATTCAAAAAGTATAATTACAACTTGTGCAACATGGATTAATTAAATGTTGCTTGTCTAGGTATGAAAATACACTACAAATTATCAGCAAAAAAAAATTAAAAAAAATTACAACCTATTGTGAGGTGGTCATTTTACTAGTATCTTGGAATATGTTAAACCCACCAATTATTTGCTCATGATTGTTTAAACTCAGAGTCCGTAGGAGGTGGTAGCTATAGCTGGTTGCTCATGATTGGAATAGGTGTACTATTTTCTTAAATGAAGACATCTGCCCACAATCCTTAAGATTAGTTGGAGCAAAAATTATTGAATAGTGCTGACAGTGTACTCTTTAACGCATTTTTATGGTCAAGTAGTCTAGTGACTATATCTCATAAATTTTAAATATAGAAAAGTGAGGTGTCAGAGGTTCAAACCCCTATCCTACATAAATTATGCAATGTCCCTACCAACTGAACTAAGCTATTTTTTTTTTAAGAAAATTGAACTAAGCTATTATCTTCCTGGAACGTCTATATTAAATATTAGTCCAAGTATTTTCTTTCATCCTCCTCATTATATTTACTCTATTATTTTGAATGTAATGAAGTGAGCTACCTTTTCCAAATCGTAAGCAACCTCCTTTCATTGTCGGGTAACAAACGCAACATTAGAGTTGCTATAGAGAAAATTAAAACAACTTTACAAAGAAATAACGTCACCGAAATCATTAAAAAATTTCCGATTGAATGAGAAGCGCTCTCTATCACCACCTTAGCATCAAATTCAAAGTCTAAAGGTCCCAAATTAAACTCATGAACCCAATTAAACGTCGAAAGAAAACAAAGAGACTTCACCAATATGCAACTCATATTTTGGCGTAAAACAATCAATTTTAGTAAGAATGGAAGCACCATGTTCATCTCCTAGGCAAATAGCAATACCTCTTGATTGGTATTGGTTGAAAACGCAGCATTAATATTGCATCAAATTTAGCAAGAATAAAAGCACCATGCCCTAGCCACTTTAGAGTTTAAGGATCAACATGCCTTTGACCCGAAGTGGCCTTCACTGCATCCACACTTGGCCAGTTTTGCAAAAAAATAATAGCATTTTCATATACAATATCTAATGGGCACAATTTTATTATGTATAGCTAATTAATGATGAAGTGATACATACACATATGTTTGTGATAAACATTAAGCCATATGCAGAGAGTGGATCACATGATTCTGCAGGCTGATATATTCGATCTCTGACTCCAATCTGTCGTTAGCTGTAAATATACATTAATTTTGTGACGGTTTTCTGTTAAATTGCTGAAGTCTGAAGGAGGAAATATATATTGTTTTGGTGTCAGATCAGTAAGCATGTGAACATTTGAAATCTTCGATTACCTCAGAGTAAGTTACGGATTTAAAGTTGCTGTTCAAAAATAAAGTATCGATTTGAAGTCACAATTGGATGTCAATGTCATTTATATATATTTGTTTGATATACGAAATGATAAAATCATTATAAACTCCAACACATAAAGTAGAGCTGTCGAGGTTCGAACTTAGTCATGACGTCCGGCCTAACTCTCATGATATTATTATTATTATTATTATTATTATTATTTTAATGGAGTCATGATATTATTATTATTATTACTACTACTACTCCTGTGGGCTAGTTTGGCTTCTTTAGAAGAAAAAAAAGGTAAGATGATGGGTAGTGCCTATGTGGTTTTCTCGAAACTTGGGTCGATGCAATGCGTATGTAGCAGAGCTTTGGGGAGTCATTGATGGTCTCTAAGTTGCTAGAGATAAAGGTTTTTCTAAGCTGAAATTGTATGTTGGTTCGACTGTGGTTGTGAATATGCTCCAGATAGTTATGGACGGGAGTCTTGTTGGTTGGCGCCTCATTCAAGAAATTCGTAGATTTCTTGCTTCGGAGTGGGAAGTTAAGGTGCGCCATTCTTATTGTGAGGTAAGTTCGTGTGCAGACGCTCTAGCAACCATGATTTATGACCACGCTCTTAGGTTACATGTGTATGAGCAGTGTCCTGCTAGATTAACCTCCTTTGTGTTAGTTATCACTAACATTGTGTCGGGGAATACTTCCTCCATCTCAATTTTTAGGTGGAACAATTTTCATATTTAGATTTTGCACAATTTTTACAAAAATAATTAATTGTGTTGATTTTAACGGTGCAATGAATATCATTTACTACAACAGTTTTATTAATTATAGTGACTTTTCTTGTGCTTTTGAAAGTGAGGTACCAAGTCATATGCCATTCAATTTAAAGATTAACATGTTTATCTAGTCTAGTGTAAATTAAGGATTCTTTTCACAATACTTGGTTGGCTTACATTTGGTCGATTTGAAAAGCTCGCAATGATGTTGATTTTGTTCGGAAGAAATGCAACTTAACTGTTATTTCAACGGTGGCAAATTTTTTACGATATCTTACAACTTATTTCAGGGGGAGGGATGAGTTCTTTTAGTGTTTGCTCTTTAGGTGTTGTCCTATTCATTTCTTATTGTACTTTGAAATTTGTTTGGTCTTATTTATTTATGCATATCTTATGTCCGATAGGATTCACTAATTAATATCCCCCAAAAAAAAGAAAAGAAGATTCACTAAATAATATATAATTTGTTTGATCTTTTAAAAAAAAATTATAGTTAATGGAATAGTTTTTTTTAAAAAGATTGTAAATGGAGATTTGGGGGCTTGCAGTTCCTTAATCTGCAAGTTTCTCTTGTTTAAAAAAGCAAAAACAAATTATACTAATTGTCATTTTACAACGGTTTTCAATGAGATTTGAATTATGCACCTTGAGTTGCAATATTAGATTTTTTTTTTGTTACAGTTGCAATACTAGATTTGTTACCACTAAGTTATCACCTTATATATTAGTGGAATAGTTAAATGTAATGAAATTTAATATATATAAAAATATGTTATTTGTATAATCGGTGTCATTTTATTTGTATTGAACCAAAACTAAAATAATGAACCTCTTAAAGAAACTTGGTCAAATAGGTAACCATGTGAATGCCATTAGGTCTTAGTCTCTTAGACCATGACTCGCCTCACATGCTAGTGTAGGCTAAATTTAAGCAACTTCCAATTTTCGTTAAAACAACGTTGTCTTTTGTGAAAGTTTCTTTGTAAACAAAATAGTGTGAATTTTCGGTGGAGGATAATTGTTTTTTACTTAACTTAAATAGAACGTGATGGGAAATTTTTACATTGATACGTATTTTATCAATATTTTCCATCTTGTTCAGTGCTCTTTCAATATAAAATGAGAAAGGGTTACGTAAAAGTTTTAGCTCAACTGATAAAATGTCGAAATTGTTAGGCCGGATGTCATGACCGAGATTCAAATCCTAATACCTCCACTTGTGTGTGTGACTTTATAGTGGCTTTGCCATTTCGTCTATCTAAAAAAAAAATAACAAGAAAGGGTTAAAGTCAAACTCTATGAGGAGTTATTTGTGTTGGAATGTTTAACGGGACAACTAAATCATAGATACAAGTTATAACATATATACATTATCAAATATAGATTATGAATGGCATGTTGTGTTAGTTGAAAATATTCATATCGAAGGAATTTTACTTTGATTGAAATTGTAAAGGTGGAAGGAGCCTAAGACTATATATATGAGCTATATTTTGTGTTATTACAAGATGCACAGCCACTCAAAAGCGCTTTAAGTTTATATTCGACTTTTTTCTCTCTTTCTCTTATACTCTTATTTTAGAGTGTTGTGAGATATTGTTATGTATTTTCCTTGAAAAATGTGGTTGTACTGGGTCCTATAAGTGTTTAAGAGTGTTGTGAGATATCGTTATATTCTTTGGTTGTCATTAGACAACGACCATGATTTTTTCTTCGGTTTTGAAGTTTCTACATTATATTCTTGTGTTGTGGTTATGTTTATTTATTTTCTTTGTGCCACTTTTTTCAACGACTGCTATCATAGTTTTTGATTTGTGATAGGAGTTCCTAGCATGCTTTATGATTGCAACATTGTCATCTCATCCACATCGGAAAGGACGGGTGGTAATGTGAAAGTGTTGCAATCACAAGTTCCGCTTTGAAATTTGGGATAGAGAAAATTGGTGGAAGAATCAATTTTGTCTCGTGTGGAGTTTCAAAGCATGGATGTTTTTGATTCAATGAGGATTATACAATCAGTACGCGAGCATTGATTAAGATTGATGCAATTGTGACGTGAGAGTATGTTGATGGTTGCAGAGCTTTCTGCCAACATAAAAGTTGCCTCATATGTTTTCAACCTGGTTTTTCGCCATGTGAAAATTATTGGAGAGGTTTACCTTCAATTGAATTGTACTCTTAAGATGGAGTATGGTAGTTTTTGTGAACTACGATTGCAAGTGAGAATATGTGAAAAATCTTGGAGTAATGTTGTGATGGTGAATTTAGCAAGCGTACTAAATCTTCATCGAGTAGTAATTGTTATAAGTTCGTCTCCATAGAGATTCTAAAATTTCTACTTAATAATAATGATTCAAATTTTCATCTCTACAACAAGTTGGTCAAGGTACCAATCCTCGGCTTTCTAGATTAGAGAATGAGGGGATGTCCTCACGAATAGTGTTTCTGCTTCATAGCCAGAGGCACTTAATGAACCAAATATCCTGTAAAATTTTCTCGAGTGAACAATGATATCCTCATGATCCATTTCCTTCTTCATCTCCACTGTCCTTTGATCAAGTGTGGGCCTATAAACATGACCTAATCGCCTTGAACCATTCAAATTCATTTTTAGTGGTGGAGAAGAATTGTCGCGATTTGTCATGTTAATCGTGAATCCGACAGTGTATGATTGGAAACCTAGCTCGATGTCTTGGAACTAACATTTACAAATGAATCTACCCATATACCTCACAAAGGAAGTTTATGTCTAGCACTCCCTAAGCCAAAATGTCAAATTCAGACAACATGTAACACCCCAACCCTAACTAGTATTTTCTAAATTAAAAATACAATTAATATTTAAACATACAAGGGTGTCACAAATTCTCATCGTTTCAAAAGGACTTCAATTTAATTAAAAATAGTGCAGCGGAAATAAGTTCAAAACATAGTCACATCATCTTAACTGAATTCTAAAATAAAGTCTGAAAATAAAAAAGATATCCCAATTTCTCAGTGTTACAAAATTAGAGCATTGACGCAAAATAAACTCCCATTTGCGATAAAAAGTTGATGAGTAAGGCTCCACGCCATCCTCCAAGACTTATATCGTCTATAGTTCTTCGTCCTAAGTATATGTACCGCATAAGGATGCATACATCCAACAAAAGAAAGGGAGTGAGCATACATTCAAAATAATACAGGTGCATAAACATCATGAGTCGACTTAAAGAGTGAGAAAACATGTTCACAATTAATTATCATCATTGAATAATTACCAATCAATCATCATCATTTTATAATAACAATTGGTCACACAAAATATAAACAATACAATTATCATTTATGAACTCACACTTATCAATAGAATACAATTATGTATGCAATGTTCATAAACTCAACCAAATATACTCACCAATTTTGGATATAAGATGTATGTTAGTAATTTTATCCAACTCATCTTTAAACACACATCTTCAAATAGACACGACAATGAATGCATGAATGAAACATCACTACTTATCAATACAAATCATTAAAACTCATCATTACACATCATTAATTAACCCATCATTACACATCGCTAAATAATTCATCATTGCACATCATCAAATAATTCATCATTACACATCGTCAAATGATTCATCTTTGCTCATCATTTAATATCAAATCAGTTCAATTCATCATCTAAAGCATATCATTTCGAACATTGGAAGTTAATCCCCTAAGGCCATTCCCATAGTACCTTTAACCCTACTATTATCCAAGTACACTTCACAATTAATCCTCAACTAACTGATTTGATTTACTAATTTAAGTTCATTAAAATCTCTTTAAACATTATACTTTTATCTCGATTTAACATAATAAGAACTAAGTCTCTTGATTATTCATCATTTTGATTTATCATTCAAAATATATTATTTTATCACTAACGTACACTCACCATCACTCAACACTACAACCACTACTCCCACCCAATTGTCATATGTATTAACAACATCGTATTTTTCTTTAAGTCAACAACATTACTTTAAAAAATTTGTGACATAGAAGATGGAGTTACTGAGGCGTATAGGTAAATGCTAAAATTATGAAATTCAATATGCAGAAACTACTATACGTCCTCTTTCAAATGCAATTGGCCCCACTCGAAAAGGAGTTTCCTAGTTTAAGATATCAATTTTCGAAGCTAACTGACTCAGAGTAATTTATAAAATAGAACAATCATCTCCATAATATCACAAAATAGTGCACAAGTAATATTAAACTACAAAACTTTCCAATAATATACTACTATATCTTAGATTTCAAAAGCAACTGGGTTCACTCAAAAATAAGTTTTCTAGATCAAGTTATACCTAATTTAATCCAACTACATCATAATCTTCTTATGCAGAAAATTACTCTAATTTCTCTCTTTCATTCATAATCTTCTATGCCACGCAAATTAACCATTAACAACTTTCCATAGAAATAAATCAGCACTAACTTTTAAACAAATTTCTCACCAATTCAATTTTCAATCACAACCTATGCACACCAACACCCGTTACCAAAACACCAATTTTACACCATTTACCAATTAGGAAAATGCTAATGTGCACGACATATTTGTCGTGCAAATCCCACAAACACTCTAATGCAGTATGTTTGACTAAAATAGCAGCTTTCTTCCATCCACATAAATAACAGGTGCAACAGTTCAAAGAAACTTTCATTCCCTTCAATTCGATTTCCACCAACTGCAAGTATATCACTGACTCAACCTTCCTAAAAAACTCTTCTCTCCAAACCTTACATTTCTCTCTCCATTCCATGCAATTATTTTCACAATTCTCATTAGAAACTTTCATCTCCAAACTGCATCCCACTTCAGTGACATCATCGAAGTCTTCAACTACGACGAACTTCCTTATATCAGCGTCGTTGTACCATTCACCAACGTCGTCGGCGTTGCTGATGAATCTCCATCGAATCAGAATATCCCTTTCTGTCGGCGTCACTGAAACGCCCAGAGTGGTATTTTGTAGCGAGAACCGCGACAGTGAAAACAACAACGACAATAACAGCGAGAGGAAACAACGCCAAGGAGAAGCAACAACATGACAACGATCCGTTTGAGAATTTCTTTTTATAAGATAACAATCAGAAAAGGATGTTGTGCTTGTTGATAACATGCGTTCGTGCAATTGGCGTGCTTTTGGCTCTCGTGCCATATAACATTGCTCTACCAATTAACATTAATTTTTCATATGATTAATTCTCATTAACACCGATACCTTAAAATCTCATTCTATACCTCTAATTCCATGGTTTCTATTTACTTCTTCTTATGTATTCCAAAGCACAACATCATCATATTTCAATCACGAATTTAACATGAAAACATCACAATTCAGAAACGAAAATCAAACATATAATTACAATAACATGAAGAACATGAATTTAACGAAGATTCATCATAGGAATAAATAAAAATACCGGAGGTTAAGGACTCCTCGCTACCCATATGAATATACTACCCTTAGATTGAATAAATCTTCCACCTTACCTCAATGTTTAGCAGCAACGGTGAGTTCTTTGGTTGAATCTTTCCCTAGCTTTCTAAGTGTGTCTCCTTTGCTTCATTTCCTCCAAAATCCTAGTTTATTTTTTCTCTTTCAACTTTTTTTTTGGTAACCCTAATTTCATAATTCCATTCTCTATTTATAATCACTATTTGGGTTTAATTTTCTCACATAATCTTTAGACAGACTTGCTATTTGCACCCCTAGTCTGATTACTATTCTTTTTTTATAACTACACAGCCTTGTTGTTTACACCTCCCTCTGTTTAGATCACTAAAACACTACCTGGCTTACTAGTTACACCCATTTTCTACAAAGTTTTACTAATGCACCTCTGTTTACACTTTACTTCTTTATTCTTGCCCAAAGACGCTATTTTCTTCCTAAAAGTTATTTTCTCCCATTCTTTAAGCATCTATTATTTAAAAATCGGGGTGTTACACCACTCGTATGAGAAATATTAAATGTAGAATAGAGACATAGATATAATAAAATATGAATTATATATGACCCTCAAGACCAAGTATTTAGATTAGATTTCTAACCAAATACACAAAGAGGTAATTGTATAACTTACAATACAAAGGAGAGGATGACAAGATATTGTATCAATGACTTGATCTATAAGCCTCAGACGTTTCCACCTTGTTTTCAAATTATTACTCTCTTCTAAGATATCTATCTCTCTAAAACTTTATTAGACAAAGAATGCCTACAAGTGATGCTATAACTATTTATTTTATGATAATAATAAATTAATTATTGGTTAAATTATCTCAAAATACAAAGTTAAAATCTCATAAAAAAAATTGTAAAATCGTCATTGCCACTTTAAAATAAAAAAAATATTAATTAGTAAATTATCTTAACCGTTGCAACCACTTTTTTATGACTATAAAAATACAGATTATTCCTTCACTTCATTTCTCATCCTCTGATTAGATCAGTGTCTCAGTCTCAGTCCTTTTAATCTCAAAATTCAGCTAGTGCCCTCACCACCAAAATTCATCTCTTTCTTTCTCCTTTCGGAAAAAGACACCAACAAAAAAGCAACAAAAAACATTATTTCTTAGTACTTACTTACTAGGTTGCTTCACTCTTCCACACACACACTGCTTTTTATTTTTCTATATATATATCATAAAGTATAAACCAAAACAACATTTTATATCCATTTATGTGTAACATATACATATCCCTTTGAATAGTACCTAAAATAGCCTTTTTATAGTTCAAAGTCTCTTGAAACCAAAAATACATAAAAAACCAACTTTTATTCTTCTCTTTCACAGCTTTTTTCTGTGCCAATTGGTGGCTGGAGTCATTAAATAAGTAGCTTTTATTGTGATAAAGTTTTCAATCTTCAAAAGGGTAAGTCCTCATTATGATTCTGTAGCTTGATATTGAGATTTCCTTTGTTTTTAATGTAAAACATAATGTTTTTCCTCTACCACAATATATGAACAAAAATGGAACAATTTTTAAATTGAATTTTTTTAATTTTTAATTTTTTTTTTAAATTCTGCAAAGGAATTTTCAGTTATTGGATCTGGGGTTGTGTAATGATCATGATTTTTGTCTCAAATAGTGTCACTTTTTATTATTTCAGATCCACCAAGATTAAGACAGTGGCATTTTATTTTTGTGGATAACAAAGACAATGTTGTCTCAAAACCAAGCAGAGGAAGCAATTGTTACAAACATCAATGAGAC
>Ga0099826_10001530_pt1 | contig 13999 bp, 5 predicted proteins | sample Mtrugardesep15_FD_76830 | JGI IMG/M metagenome (GOLD analysis project Ga0099826, IMG submission 76830) | Root nodule microbial communities of legume samples collected from California, USA - M. trunc garden sep15 | ecosystem: Host-associated > Plants > Roots > Nodule | place: USA: California... | reverse complement strand
TTGTTGAATACACAATGAATTAAAGTAGGTAACTTCTTGAATGAATCAATGTTTTGCAACACAGACCAAATCCTTGGTAATATGACTAGGATCAATCCTAACATTTTATGGGCCTTAGGTTAAGGTTGAGAAAAGGGTCTCTTACATAATACATCGGAATTTTTTGTTTATAAACGATGAATGTGATATGCATTAATTTTGAGGGTAGACATCCAAACTATATTGACACAAAGTCACCGTGATACGATGTTTTGAAATTTCAGTTATGCTGACATTCCAAAACATCGCTTGCCAAATGCACCTCATCGCATACACCATCCGATCACTATTATAAGCAAAAATTCACATTTTAGATTCATTGAATAAATGATATATGTGATTTATAATAAAGTCCACATACATCATTAATTGAATGAATCCAAAATGTATATTTTTGCTTATAATAGTGACCGAATGGTGTATATTATTAATAATAAATAATAACCGCAAAAAAGTTGGGGGGACAAACCAAACCGAACAAATCTAAGTAAAATAATATGTAGGCATATCAAATGTATCTAAAAGAATCAGTCCTAATAAAACTAGGATATATAGACCACCATTGAGAATTTACAATTGTTTTAAAAAAAAAAAACTTCACTATTATCTGGAAGTTCTAAGATTGCATTTCTTAGAGCATTTTGAGATACAAAATCATTTCAAATGTCATTAATTCCTTAAATATATTTTCCAAATAAGTAATTGTCATATCAATAACAATAAGAAAATAGTAGATTACTATGAGTTGTTGATCGAATAATTTGTTGTAATAAACACTACGTTAATGTAAATTTATTATGAATTTTTTATCAAATAACAAAATGTGTTTAAATCTTGACAATTTGTATTTTGTCTCTTAAAATTGGTTCTTTCATTTATATCATTTTAATAATTTATGTCATTGTTTTGAAAAAACTAGTTAATCACAATTAGGATTATAAAATACAAAATTCTTAAAATACGATTCGAATCGTAAAATTCAAACATGATAAAATGATCAATTTAGAGGGCGCTTGAGAAGTGAGTAGGGTGAAAAAAGAAATTCCAAAACAAAAAGTTGAAGGATTGACAGTGTTCGGACCTTTTGAATTAACTTTGCAACAAAAAAAAATGAAGGGTTGATTGGCCCTTTTAATACGTTTTACTATGTACACCCCATTTAACTGCAGCCTTTCTATATACACCCTTACCCTACAAATTTTTTTGGGCCTCCCATAATACTGAGCCCTAGACCGTCGCACCCTTGGCCTAGGTCTAGGGCCGGCCCTGAATATGACACATGCAAATAGTTGTTTTAACTATCTTAATCACAAAATGTGGTCTCTACTTCTCAAAAAGAAAACCAATATTTTTGTTATACACATTTTTTTTATTATTATTTGGCCTCGCAACATTTTTATTTAATCGTTGTAACAAAGAAAAATTATGTTTTTTTATTAGATTGTTGCCCTCTTTGTATTATTATTATTATTATTATTATTATTTTACAAATATATCTCGATTATCGAATTTAATGTTGAGTTGTAGGTATTGAAAGCACACTAGAAAACATACTAACTTAAATGCTCTCGACCTAGTCAGCTCAACCATGGTAGAATTTGTGAGGCATCCTCTTGCGAACTATATTGTTCCATCGCATTTATGTCTAGATGTTTTACCATCAAAATGAGCATATCCCTTGCACAATTTTGTTAACATAAACTAACACTTTTAAAAAGCTTCCACGAGTAGTTCCCTTGCTCATTCAAAGTCATCACTCTTAATCAAGAGCAACGACTTGGGGATGCTACAGTTTTGGACCGGCTTAAACACTTATGCCCAATACAAATACAACCCAAATTCCGCATTTGACAGCATTACTCGCAACACACCCCCTCCCTGCGACGAGGGGGGGTGCTCGGAGCAGTAGAGACCTATTCAAACGAACTATAACGGTCACCATCATGGCTCCCGTGAATCTCTCCTCGGCGATTACACTTACTAAGAATTCGTAACCGCCGAGCACACGTGTGTCTTACAACGGCTCTGCTAACACTCACCTCTATATATAGGGGACTCATTCAATCTCCAACATGATCTAATCTCTCTAAACCACCCATTCTGATCTCATATTATTTGGGATTCTAATCTCTCTCTATATAATAGTTAGGATCATAAATGTGTTAATTAAATTTCTTTTTTATTTAAAATTTAAATGACTGAATTGGTTTGTTTCAATTTTAATTTTAAAAGTACGAATTGAACACACAATCAAAACCAAAAACAATTGATTGGTTTGAATATTAAATTTGAACAAATTCAATCCAAGTTTCAAACACCACCTAGCAATAATCTCTTGATAAAAAGCTAGCATAGTGGTGCAATACCTTTTGCTTTTTTGAATCCAATTCCATTAGTTGCTTGCACCTAAGGTTAAGTGACCAAGAAATGCAACTCATAGTGCCAAAAACAGCCAAATACCAGACCCTTCCTCAAGGATCACCACCAAACCAAAGTTGGTGGACGTGAGAGCCATTATGGAATATGGACCCTTGTCCATCCATGGACATGCGTGTGGGCCCCAAACGCCAGCTCAGCTGATTATCCTGTTTCACAACCAATTGGATTTGTATTGACCAAGGTGATCATGGATTAGGGTAACTTGTTTAATCCGGTCACCTAATCCAAATCAAATCGTATTTTATCTAAATTATTTAAAGAGTTAAATATGTTTTTAGTCTCTATAAAAAATAAAATTGAATGTTTTTGTTTTCATCTTCAAAAAAAAAATTATTTTGTTTTAATGTTTTTGTTTTCATCTTCAAAAAAATAATAATTTTGTTTTTAGTCTTTAATGATCATTTTATGTTCATGTGAATCTCAAGATTATAACTTTTTATATTCAAATTGTATTCATTTAAAGATTAATTTGAAGCGATTCATTTAAATTTAAAGTGTTTTGGTTTGGGGTCTTCGTGAGTTTAACTCAGTTGGTAGGGACAATTTATAATATATGCAAGGTACGAGGTTCAAACCCTGACCATCAAAATAAAAAAAACGTTTTGGTTTAGGTAATGAGTTTATGATATTAAACTATAAAGCCGCAAATCACAACATGTTTAAAGAAGCTGTTAAATTTTCTATTTTGAATAGTTTAATTTTTTTTTTTGTCTAAGATGAAGTGGTAATCTACTGAAATTAAAACTCACACACAACTGTGAGGTCCCGAGTTCGAACCCAGATCATGACGTACGACTTTGCAATTTCGGCATTTGTCAGTTGAGCTAGGACTTCTAGACGAATAGTTTGAAATTTTTAATTTTGAACAAGTAAATTCAAGTGTTAACATTTCAAATACTAAAATTTAGTCTAAATATTTGAATTTTTATTAAGCATAATGTTAATTAATAACTGTTAAACAACCATAAAAACTTCGTACCTATAACTCGTTAAAAATAATAATTCAATCAAACATTAATTTAACCAAATGACAATCAAACAAATAAGTTAATGAAAATGTTTTGAACATAAATAAAGTAATAAATACAAAAATAAAACTGGTTGAAGTTCATCAAATCAAATCTTGGTTCAAGCGAACTACAGTGGAGTGAAGTTGGGATCAAACCAATCCATGAAATTTGACAACTTCCTATTCAATAGTAGGGGTGAGCACAAAATCCGAATCCGTTCACCAACCGATATATCCGAGTCACCTGCAGGTCCACTGGGCGAGTTGAAACGGATCTCGGGTGAAGAAAGACTAGAAAATAGGGTCTATGTAGATTTAGACGGTCGAACTCGGTTTTTACAAATCAAAAACCGTATAAACCGAACCCGACCGCCCTATAATAAAATTTACTCCACATGCAAGCATCTTTTGTTGATTTACTATGTAGATCTACTTAAACATGCAAACTTTTCTTTAAATTTAGCCATGATTTACTCATAGATCTATATTTGTCCAAGTCCAAGGTGCAATATTTTAATTATGAACACGTGATATTGGGAACAAGAAAAACAATTATAACTGATCCCTGACCTTTTTCTTGTTAAATTTTTTATAGCATGATATTTTAATGATTGCTATGATACTTTGATCTATGGCTTTTTTTTGGTTAATTTATTGATGAAAGTCTTGTTAAAAAAATAGCTAGATAAATTTGAGATGAATAAAAAAATATTAGAGAAATAACCGAATCAACCCACCCGATCAAACCGAGATCCGTCCAAACCGAAACCCACACAAACCGTATTAATTTGTGGGCGGAATTGAGTCTCTAAATTGGATGATCGGTTTCATAGATATTGCCGAGTTCAGGCCCGAACCCACTCGAACCCCGTCCGTTGCTTTACCCTATGCAATAGTTCTGTTCGATCCAATTTTAAAATATAATCGGCTGAAAACTGTTATTCTCACAATACTATTCAAGGATAAACTTGCAAATTGAATTAAATTCTTTAATATAAGTTAGAAAAGGTAACTTTAATATTCTTTTGTTAACCCCCTTTTGTTCGGACACGATGTTAGTATAATTCGATCAAAAATTGTTTCATCTAAAAGTTGAACTTGATTTCTTTCAAATGCTTTGTTATTTAATGAAGTTTATTAACCACCAGAGTCTAACTACTTAGTTGAGATAATTTTAAATTTGAATAATTAAAAATCACATAGCAACTCATTTATAAAAATAAAAAATAGTCTATACGTTTTAATTCAACAGTCAAAATACCGAAATTGTTAGACTGATCTCGTATTCGAAGTTTGACTTTCGACTCCTTCGTTTATGCGTGAGAGGTTTAAAGATCTTTATTAATTCATCTATTTAAAAAAGATCGTCTATTATATTTTCAAAAAAATATTGGCTCCTTAAAAAATACTATTATCTACTTTTAACATAACTGTTACATAGTGGTGTAGTTCAATTCTCAAGTCACCGACTTCATTGCTCAAAGAAGGTACACAAACTTTAGATCTCATTTTCTTTATTGGTTTTCAATACAGATCTACACTATGAACTACTCAATTGCACTTGTGTGTTTCCATTGTTAATAATGTTTCATTTGTTTTTTTTTTTCTTTCTACTGTATTATGTTTTTGTCTCTAATTGACTCATGATGTTTCTGTTTGGATTAAATTTTGTTAATTATTTTAATGGTGGGGTTTAGCTTTTTCCTGATTAGATTTGTTATTTATGTATTTTATTTAGTTTGGAGTGATGGTTGAGAATTGTTTTTTTTTCTTTTCTTTTTCAAATGGGATTTCAGGATTACTGTTGTTGCATGCTTTCTTGTATGTGTGTTTTATGCCTAAATTATCTAAATTTATCGATCTGGAGAACCTGAGTTCAATTCCTGGCTAGAATTATACTTGATCAGACTTTACTTACCCTACGATCGAAATCTGGATTACCAGTGCCCCTTTCCCCAAAAACATGAGTGTTAAGCAAATTTTTTTTTTACCTAAAGTTGGGTTCTTTAGCTTAAATTTGTTGATGGGGTGTTAAACTTGTTATGAGATTTAGCATCTCATTTAGCTTGTTATGTACTTTTTGCATGTTGAGTTGAGTATGTGCAATTTGAGCATAACAAGATCTGAAAAGTATGGACTGATTTTATTACACTTGATCTGTACACAAAGTAGTCTCCATTGATGGAACTAGAAGAGATTCAATGAGATGAAATTTTGGTTGCTTTGTAAGATAGAAGAAACAGGACGAATGCCTATTTTAATCTCACTTCTGCTGTAATTTTGTTCACTTGAATCAGTGTTGTTAAATAGGGGCTATAGCAGAGAGATATATAGTGGGATGTAATACTGTTGTGTTTTGGAATTTGAACAAACCGCTATTTTCAGTGATTTGCATTTGACAACACTGGCTTGAATATATCAAAGGAAAGTGAAATTTGTGTTATTTGTCGAATTTTCCAGGATGGATTGTGATAAAATTTGAAAGTTTATTAATCCTCTTTGTTAGAGTAAAATAATAATCTCTGGTGTATTATGTAATAATTAACTTATTACTTTGAGCATAACCATTTTGGATAGTTGTTGTTTTCTGTTGAGTTCTGACGGCTCTTGGCTGGTTCTGTTTGCTACTTTTAAGATTATCTTTTTCTTCATTTCACGAATGCTGGATGTTAATTTTCTCATGCAAATAATGTGATGATGCTACTTTTAAGATTATCTTTTTCTTCATTTCACGAATGCTGGATGTTAATTTTCTCATGCAAATAATGTGATGATGCTATGTAGGTTTTGCCGCACAAGATTTGAACTCGACAGGAAATGGGCCGTGGAGTCAGTTGTGGTGGCGGTCAGAGCTCCTTGGGTTATCTCTTCGGCACTGGAGAGACTACCAACAATGCTCAACGTGCAAATAATCCAGGTGAACCTTTAAATGGCGGGCGTACACAAAATGCTAGCGTTGCTTCGCCTGCCAGCGTTGCTTCACCAGCTGCTGTTGCTTCACCAGCTGCTGTTGCTTCACCTGCCAAGGTTGCTTCACCACCAATTGATAAGGAAACTCCAGCTGGAATTCCTGGGTGTCTCAAGAACAATTACCATCGTGCCGATGGGCAAAACTGTGGCAACTTCCTCACTGTATGGCCCTTGACAACTTTTTCCATTTTTATTTGAATTGTACTGCATAATTGCTTCTTCATATCTCTGCTCTAAGTATTCCTGCCACTTAACTTAGCCTATGAAATAATTCTTGAAAGTTTCATCAGTGTTGTCAATCGCGAAATATAGCAATGAGTTCAAATTCCATTGTGCTACGGCGCTATAACACCACTATAGCCGCTATTCGACAACTCTTTTGTTCTAAATAGTGTATCATGGAACAATTGTGATTTGACAACACTGAGATTCATACATAATATAAGGATCGGAGAGTTCTTCTCTTGCTTGTCATTTACTGAAAGTTTTAGAAAAAGCTGTGAAGAAGTTAGAAGGTTAGTGTTTACAATTTTATGTCTGCAGTAAAAGTAAAACAAGCTCTTAAAGTAAGTAAACATGATTTTTAGTTATAATACTTTTACATTGTGGGAAATCCTATATGCAAAAAGTTCTAGTGAAAAATATTCAAAATATTAGAATAGAAATAGTTCTGATCTTGTGCCCCAACTACATAAGCATGGTTCCTTGCCATTTTGTTAGGATGTAACGATATAAATGTCAACAAATGTTGGAGTAACAGAAATCCCTTTCTTCCATATCCATATGATAATGATAAAATATGAACTCCATAAATGTTTTCTTATTTTCTCTTGGTTGTCATGTGTGGATTATGTTTACTGTATGTTATCAAATTGGTACTTTCCTTGAGCTGAATTATTGAATTCTGATTAACAGATAACATAACAATGCAAATATCAATCTTAAGAATTAACCTTCCTTCCTCTGCATTAATTCTTTTTTCCGATCAAAGAATATTTGTGTTAGAATACATGCTAAAGAATACTTGTGCTACTGCTGTATTTTTGTAACTTACCATGTAGCAACTGCATATTTTAGTTTTTATGGTGGCTTCCGATCAAAATTTTCTTCATGATTTCATTTCTATAATGCTTTGCTCACGATTGAAGTCTGTTTGTATGATCCTGACCTTCAAATAAAAACATAGATCGTCATTTGAGTGTTTAAGTGAATTCAAAAGTGAACTAATTGGTTGGACGCAAGTAATTAATGTGCTTAGGCTAGTGTTGAAAAGTTTGGGTATTACCCAAGTTTGATATCTCGCTGTGGAATAATTCTTGGTCAGACTTTATGTACCTCCCCTGGTGAATGTTGGATAAGTTAAGGTCCCTTCACCTTGGGATCGGGAGCCTTAAAATAAGAAGAAAAAATAATTGTAATTACAGTATAGGCATTTTCATAATGCATTGCAGTTATAGTATTCACCATGAATGAAATAATTGTAACTTATAAGTGGAGGAAAAGTAGTATTACAACAGTGGATATGTCTCATAGTACTTCTCTTTTTTCTCCATCTTACACAATTATTTTTATTTAATGGCTCCATCTCACACAACATAATTGGTTTGATGCGTTAGGAGTAATGATCGAACAATATTTTTATTTTTATTCACCTTTATTGTCCTTGGTTAAAGTTTTTTTTTATTTTATTTTTATTTTTATGATATGAGGAATTATTCTTAATCATGGTTTCCCTTCGTGTGCAGGATCGACCATCTACCAAGGTTCACGCGGCCCCCGGTGGCGGATCTTCCTTAGATTATCTCTTTGGCGGTCCTCCTGGTAGTAACTAATTCATCAGTGTGACTGTAAAAAATGCTTCTCATTCAAATCTACCATGTGTAAAGTAGATGGTATTGTCGTATTGTGTTTGTTTCTTGTTCAAGTGAACCTTTGACAGTGTTGCAATGGCTTAATGGAACTAAGCTGGTTCATTGGCCTATTGTTCTTTAATCTTTCTGTTGATGAATTTGCATTGTATGTATGAGCTTTAGTGGCTCAGAATTATTCTTTTATAATTATTTGTGTGTTTAATATCATAATGTTGTTGGGTAAAAAACATGTTATTGTAGACTCAGCTTCATAAACTTATCATTTTGTATGTTCTACAATCTAATATATTTTTCTAATTTGAAGAAAAAGTATTATCCTTAATGACCATATTGTATGAGTTTTTGTGATCTTGCATAAAATCTTCACTATTAGTTTGCTAGTAAAATTGAAGGAGGGAAAAGATAATTTTCTTTGCAATTTGGAATAGCCAACCGTTCCTTTGGTTAATGAAATGTAGTTATAGCATTCAGCATGAATGAAATAATGGAAATTAGAAAAAGTAAATCACTTTAATATTAAACCATAGAAAAAGAAAAAAAGAAATCACTTTTCCATTTGTTGTATCAAAATCAAAATATTAACTACTTCAGTTTCAATAAAAAGAAAATCAAAATTTCACGAAGATCAATTATATTATAAAAGATATAAATTTATGTTGACAAAAAAAAGAAATAAATTTATTAAAAAAATGTTTTTTATTTTATATTTTCTTAATGCGTGGGTGGTTTTATCGTATAAGTTTTTTTTAGATAGATGAAATGATAAATAACCATTAAATCTTACGCAAACAATTGATGGGGACTAGGTTTAAACTTTGATCGCAATATCCGATTTAACAATTGCAACATTAGTTTCCGATTGATCTAAAACTTGTAGATATTTTTGAGAGGTTTTTATTGCATGAGTTCAAAATAAATAAACTTATAAAATAACAAATAATTAACTTCATACAATTAACGAACTCCACTTATAGATGAATTGTTTGGAAGAATACGAGTATAATTTTTTTATTAGGTTCTTTCTTTGGACTTCCACAATCTTTTATTTCAAATAAAAAAAAAATCATGAGGGGATTAATTGTCAATTTCTAAAAGTAGAGAAACTTAATTAAAATAAAATAATTTTAATTCAAGATTCTAACATGCCACAAAATATTTATATTCAGTCCAAATATTTTCACTATTATCACTTGTAGCATAGTTTAAATAACGAAAGAATAAGAAGCTAGGGTTTTCAGCTACTATACACTGACCGTGAAATTTCTGTGCTGTGCGAGATTGTTAGCGTTTCGAATCTCGCCGCACAAACAACCATGACGACGGTGGTTCCTACTTCCGAAGAAGACGCCGCTCTTTCCGTTGTCCGATTCGCCTCTGAGCTTGCTTGGGCTGATGCTGGTCCCGAGGTAACGTAACTCCCCCATTCCCAAATCGGTCATTTTTAGGGTTTCGTGATTTTGGGGATTTGGTTGGTTTTGGGGTTAGATTGAATGTGTTTTTGTTCAATTTGTGTTGTGTATAATTGAAATTGGAAAATGTGTTTCTGTTATGATGAAATTTTAGATTGAATGTGTTTGTAATCAATTTGCGTTGTTTATGAGTGAAAATGAAAATTGTGTTTGCGATATGGTGAAATTTGCATTTTTTTTATTGAATTAAGTGTGTTTTTTAGAATTTGTTCTAGAAGTTTCTGATACCAATTTGATGTTCAGAAAATATTATATAATTGATAGATTCAATTGGAAGGTTGGATGGTAGAGTGGAATGATGCAACAGTGGCTCGGTTGAAAATGTTTATTTTTCTTCATTTTTTGTGGGGTCGTGGCTCTGATTATGAAAATCTATATAACTGTTTGTAAATGGTTTGGTGATTTTTTTAATTTGATTGTGTGTGGTTGTGTTTGGTGTGTGTTGCGTATGATGAAAATCAGAAATGTGTTTGTTGTGCTATGGCAAAAGTTTAGTTTTTTCTTTTCTAAATAAAGTTACGGCGTGTCTGTTAAATTTTTTTATCTAATTGTCAGATTCAATTGGAAGGTTGAAATGATACAACAGTAATTGGGTTTGAAATGGTCCTCTTGTTTTTTTTTTTGTTTTTTTGTTGGGGGTGGTGGTGGTTGTTGTGAGTGCTAAAGGAGGGATGATGCTGTGTTGTTTATGGCTTAGGAAATGTGAAAGTTGAAGGTAACAGATCAAATTTTAGATTAGTTTTTTTTTCTTCCTTTGTTTCTTTTGTATTTTTGCTGAATGTTTGGTAAGACTTGAAGTGGTAGGATTAGAAATGACAACATTAGAGAGATAGAGAGTTTGAGTAGCACCTATAGTAAGACTAGATGGTGGAAACTGGGCTTAGGTTGTTTGGGCATATAAAGAAAAGACCCGTGGATTATGTAGGAAAGAGAGTACTTAACACTGAGGGTAGTCAAATCACTAGAGGCAAAGGAAGACCTAGAAAGTTATAAGAGAAGCTATTACCAAAGATTCAGAGATTAATGAGTTGGTTAGGAATATGGTATATGATAAAGCATTGTTGCGTCGTTTGATCAATGTAGCCGACCCCACCTAGTAGGATTAGACTTGGTTGTTGTTGATAGATTCAATTGAAGGTTGGATGACAGAAGAGAGGGATGATACAACAGTGTTGGAATTTTTTGAATGGGCTTTTATTTTTTTGGGGTGGGGGGTGTCATTGATGCTAGAGAGGGCATGGGAAAAGTTTAAGGAAACAAAGCAAATGTTAGAGTAGTTTTTGTCTGTATGCTATTTAGAATCATTTATCATGAATTGATGGTATTTGTGAGCGGATGATTATGTTTTTGCTTTGATTTATTGCTTTGTCCTTTGTGAATTTATTAGTATTATCTTGGTTTGTTAGGTTGCTGAGCCTGAAGTTAGCAGACTTTGCTTGGAGGCTGAAGAATTCATTGCTATGGGAAAGTGGTTGGAGCTGGCATCATTGATGATTACTTCCGCTGAATTAATTTTCTCAAAAATTTCTGAAAAAGGTAGGATGCTCTTTTTGCTTGATACATATAATCTTTGAATTGAATCATGAGGTACTACTTTGCCATGGTAAGTTGGTGTAAACATGTCTTATGATCATCTTATTTTAGCCAGAATTTGGTTTCCAGTTCTGATAGTTTGGTTGAATTTAGCATGTATGATAACACGATTTGTGATATTTCCTCGGTCGTTTTGCTGCTTGATGATGTTGTAGCTGTGGCTTTTATTCTGAAGTGTGTTTTTCACCTTCTAGTTTGCAATCCAATTTGATGTTTCACAGATGATTGATTGGCATGATAATATAGTGATGGATTTTTGGGCAGAATGTGACTGTGTTAACAAGATCTGTTATTTCTTATACCAGATGTAGAGTCCATCTTCACTATTATCTGCAACCTTGTTACGAAGACTGAGAATCCAGATGAAGTGATGGAGATTGTGAAAGTTATAACTGCAAAATTAGTACAGCAGCCAAATGAAAAGCCTGCGGTGCGATTGAAGATGTAATATTACATCCTACTTGGTTTAGAAATTTTGGTAATGCTTGCCACTGTGACTTCTTATTCTATTATTATTAATAAATCTTTTTTCTTGGCAGTTTGATCAATTTGTATAATCTTTTGGAGACTCCATACTGCCAGTTTTATGTCTACTTGAAGGCATTGAATTTAGCTGTTGATGGAAAAGTCACAGAATACATTATACCTTCATTCAAAAAGATCGATAGCTTTTTGAAAGAATGGAAAATTGGGACACCAGAACAGAGAGAGCTGTTTCTCACTATCTCTAATGTTTTGAAGGAAAACAAAAGGTATATCACAAAGTTCATTCCTTGTATAGTCAATTTAGAATATTTTGTTTTTACTTCTTTTTGCAGTAGGAATATGACTAGGAATATATCATGAGTTTCTTTTCATCAGTCTCACTACCCATTGGGTAGTAGTCATTTATCCACAATCTCTGTTTTTCACTGTAAAAAATATTAATTACTGTTACATTTTTATCTCAGCACTTCAAAGGATTCTTTCAAGTTCCTCACCAATTATCTGGCTACTTTTTCTGGAGATGAGGCACATGTTTTGAGTGAAGCCAAGGAGGAAGCTGTGCGTGCAATTGTCGATTTTGTCAAGGCACCTGACGTATTTCAGGTAACTTGTGTAATAATAGGTTTAAACTATTGCATGAAATTATTGTTTCCATCTCCTACATTCAATAATAATTATTATTAGGGTCATGCTAACTTGTCTTGTGCCCTAAGGGCACAAGTTAAGGAGCAAGTTAAGGAGCTTAAAATGGAAATTAAAAATAAATTTTATATTGAAAATATAACTATTGAAACTTTTAAGACATTGAATGCACAATTTTCAAGAAAAAACTTCTACATTTGGAAAACGTTCTATCTTATCAAAAGGTGATAAGGTCGCTTTCATATTGTTATCTGTAATTTTGTTTTGAACTTCTGTTTGCCTTTTGGACCGTCTATCATCTTGTAATATTTTTTTTTCAGCTTATAGGCAAGGCAGTCAAACTTGTGTTTTTATATACTTTTGAATTGCCTTTTTTATGATTTTTTTTTTTGCCGAGAGATTTCAAATCTGTGGCTCGCAAAAATCATTTGCTGCATTGAATCAATGGAATCACTAAAATTTGTAAAATCTGAGAATCCTGTCTCTCCTATAATCCTATTTATTTATTATTATTTTTTTTGTTGGTGTTTTGGCTTGCAACACCCAAGTTGCAAAATCATTTTTAATGACTACAACTCTCATAGACAGTCCCTACTCCCTGTCGCGTCTCTCCTATGCGACTCATCTTTTCCAGTTCTCTCCATTGCCGCATCTTCTCTTTCTGGTTTCTCAGTCTCTGCAACTCCAACCTCTTTCTCTTTGTGACTTGACTTGGAGTGATGCCTTGTGTGCCATGAAGCTACGTTCTCACTAGTAATCGTAGTAGTGCGTTGCATACCTTGCTGCCTTATGGATGATGACCCAGGAAGCAAATATTGAGAAATGTTCATAATAATTGCGACATTTATAAATTTGCATTTGTGTTTATCTTAAGCTTCACAAGAGGAAAATGGGAAAATATTTGTTATAAATCAAATATCTAAATAATGTATTTATTTTAATGGACAATATTTTATATTAGTATTATTCAGATTCTGAGTAACTTCTCGAGTTTGACTGCCTTGCTTAGACTGCGAAAGTCTGTTATTGAATGTAATTTTTGTCTTGTAGTGTTGAATATTCCCTAGAGCATTCATAATTATGTATTATGATTTTCATGTTGCAGTGTGATTTACTGGAGATGCCTGCTGTTGAGCAACTGGAGAGTGATGCCAAATATGCTGTGTTATATCAGCTTCTCAAGATTTTTCTTACTCAGAGGCTTGATACATACTTAGATTATCACACTGCAAATGCCACCTTATTGAGTGACTACGGTAGATATTGTTCATGCACAATTGGTTATCATTAGTTATATTTGCAGAGTTCTCTTCCAGTGTTTCTACCTACATATTTTGATGAAATAATGTTGTTTAGGTCTTGTGCATGAAGAATGCATTGCAAAAATGAGATTGATGTCATTGGTTGATCTCAGCTCTGATGGATCTGGCCAAATTCCTTATGAACTTATTAGGGACACACTTCAGGTAAATTTCAATTTA
>Ga0099826_10001529_pt1 | contig 13999 bp, 5 predicted proteins | sample Mtrugardesep15_FD_76830 | JGI IMG/M metagenome (GOLD analysis project Ga0099826, IMG submission 76830) | Root nodule microbial communities of legume samples collected from California, USA - M. trunc garden sep15 | ecosystem: Host-associated > Plants > Roots > Nodule | place: USA: California... | reverse complement strand
CACCATTATCGATAAATGTACAAATATATTAATGGCCAAGTGACAGATCCCCACTAGGAGACAAACTATTTTTTTTTAACTCTTTCACTTTTAGAGGAAAAAGTCGAGTTCAAATAAGAAGTGAGTAAAATCTAACTAAACAAAAGTTTTTATGAATGATTAATTTTAAAAAACTTATTAACCAATTAAGCTAAATCACTTGATTGAATTGGAGACAAACAATTTTGTTAAAGGTAGGTAATTCATAAGATCTATATATACTAATTATATTGGTGTTATAGAAGGGATTTATTTACTAAACTATTGAGGTGTTGCTATATGACCATGACTACCAATAAAAGCTTGAGAGATAAGTTATAAGATTTTGTTTTTATCATCGTTTACTTTCTGGCTCGTGACAATACATATTCATTAATCTAAGCCTCTTAAATTTCATCTAATAAAGAAGTTGAGATATCCACAAAAATTGGAGATGTTAAAAATGAAAATAATATCCATTTTACTTTTTCTTTTTTCACAATAAATCTTTTGGTAAATCTAACGAATGATTGTTTCAATCAAAATTTAACTACAAGTTTTTTCTTCGAACAACTTATACTTATAAAACAGCCACTTGAACCAAATCACTTGTTTATATCCAATTTGGCGTCTAATACTATGAATTAATGAATGAATTAAACATAAACTTTTGATACAATTATTTTAACTTTTTTACTAATAGTGGTATAGTGATTAATGAGGGATAAATTTAAAATTACCTGTATGAAAGGGTGAGATGGTGAAGGAGGACAAGAACCTCAAGCTTAGCAAGCTCACTACCAGGACAAGAGTGGACTCCATTTCCAAATGGCATATATGTGTTTGGTCGAGGTGGATTCTGCACCATCACATAAACCAATTAAGTCAACCCCAATGTCTTAATGGTATTGGTACCAATATATATAGCTATAGCAACTATATACATATTGTATTTTTTTTTAAATATTAATTAGAAATAACTATTTAAGAAAAAATATAGAAAAATTAATTTTTGTACTAGGCTACAAATGTAAATCACGTGCTCATGATACTAGCAAGATTTTGAAAACAAAATACTGAATCACCTATCTAGGGGAAGATTCATATCATAGAAAATGAAAGGGACAAAATACGACAGAATAATCTAACCATTGATCTATAACCTTATATGTTTCTGACAAAGGATAAAATATAACCCCTCTTGGTAGCTACATGAAAATAATCTTGTTACTATTTTATTTATTTGTATATAATGTTAATTATTCCGTACATGAATATATAAAGGATATTCTTACCACGAATCTTGAAGGGTCAAACTTGTGTGGTTGAGGGAAGAAATGAGGTGAATGATGAATGCTTCTAAAGAGTGGAAGGACTTTCCAACCTTTTGGAATGGAGTAACCTTGTAGCTCTACATCTCTAACTGCTTCTCTAAATGTGAATGATAATATGCTTGCACTTCTTAATGTCTCTTGGATTACCTAATTTCCATTTTACTTGGTTGTTAGTGCACTATTTCAAACATATTGATTAATTTGAAAGAAAATAAAAAATATAATTTGTTTAATAACATAGCTAATAGTCTAGATAATACATAAACACGAGTTTAAAGTTGGATGAAATCTTCATTTTAGAAGTCATTTTTTAAGATTGAGAAGTCGTTTTCTAAAATTGAGTTGGGTCTAATTCAAATTTTTAATATGATATCAATGTTTATCCAAATTCTGTTGGGCATCATATTTTTATTATTGAACCACCTGATTGGAAGTACTTTTATAGTCACAAGTTAATTTTGTAAGATTGAGTTGTCCAAATTCTGATGTATATTATCAATACATAAATATTTATTAAGATTTAAGACCTCTTCTCTAAAAAAAGATTTAAAACCTCTTAACCAATCTACAAGATTTAAAAAATAAAAATAAAAATACATTGGTTTTGTCGACAATCACATCTATATCTATTTCCAAAGTTATCATTGTATTATTAAGAGATAGATAAATAACTAATTTTATGTATTTTTTAAAAGATTTTTAATGAATCATGTAATTTAAAAAATGGTCTTAAAAGAAATGGACGAGATCTTACATACAAGAACCAATGTAAGAGTTTAATAATGGTGGGTTGACAGTTCAAAACAGCTTTGCACATACAACCAATCAAAATACTCAAAATTGCCACGTCAATTATTTTTCCAATTCATAGGAAAATTGAATTGGTCAGTGTCAATTTGACGTCTTCAAGGTTATCTTTTAGTTGACAAATCTATTGGACATTACATATATCTAAAAGACCAAGTAATCGACTTATACATTTTCTTTCCAAAAATAAATATATTGCAAAGTATATACACTAATATATTATTATTTTACCCTGCATGTGAAGGGCATCTTCCTGGTATCCTCCCATGAAAGTCCACGATTTTCCTTAGCAAGTTTGCTTTTTATTTCTTCTTGTTCTTTCTATAAAAAAAATAATATATTAGTTAGTTATACACATTAAGAAAATAATAAAATCAGGATTGAAAATAAAAGTTCAAAGAAAAGTGACGAAACAGTCTTCTATTTTCTGTAGTAGATAACCACTTATTTTAAGTTCTAACATTTTATCTCTTATTAAATGAAATTCACGTAGAATTTTCCAATTTATTTAAGATATATTTTAAAATAGTGAGAACTACGTGAATTTCATTCAATAAAATAGTATGTATATTAAAATTAAATAAATAGTGTTAAACTAACGTACTATTTTTTTTTATACTTACTATCTTATTAAATAAAACACATTAATTCAAAATATCATGAGAAAAAAAAGAGAGGGATTTTGTATTACTGTGACATTTTCCAAGAGATTGACATTGTCATGCAAGTACTTTAGAATCCATGTTAGAACACTAGCTGTTGTATCATGTGCAGCAAAGATGACACCAATGATATTATCAGCCACCTGAGAATCAGTTAGTTGGTACATCTTCTCATAACCTTTCCCTCTCAACAGAATTCCTAACAACCCACCACCATAATTCCTGCTCTCCTTTCTTCTTTCTATTATCCTCCTTATACTCTCATTCAAAACCTTCCTTGCCTTCATCAAATAATAAATAAACAATTAAAAAATTAAGCATTTTTATACTAGATTAGTATATATATAACAATGTTTTAAAAATCGAATTGGATGGTTCAACTAGTTGAATTGACAGGTTCAACAATTGGTTTGATCCCAACTTTACTACAATATATTTAAACGAGATTGAACCGAGTTGACCTGTTCTAACCGCGGTTGGTTCAATTAGTTTTAGTTTTTTGCATTTTTTATTTTATGTTTTTAAAGTTTTCTTACTTATTTATTTGTCATCAAGTTTAACTGTAGTTAAAATCGATTGAACTAATTAAACCATGATTTAGAGGTCTCAATAGTTCAATTTTCTGACCAATTTTAAAAGATTGATATATAGTTGAAAATAAATAATTAGTCTTGAATTACACAATGATGCATGTTATGGTTTTAAAAACTATATAAAACAAGAAAATATAATTTACCTTCAATGCCTTCCAATAAGAAGTTCCATGAAGATTTAAAGGATAAGAATTGTAGCCCTTCTCCAAGCAATGATACAATTCTCTTATTTCTTCCATTTCCATCTCATTTATTTCACCAAAGGCTGAATTTGCAGCCACTTCAAAAGCATACTATATACCAAACCAAAACAAGAAAAATTTCTTTATACTATTTCATGCAACAAAGAGTGCATAAATTTTACCAATTAATGTAATAAAGAATGTGTAAATTATAATGAATGAACCTTTTTCATCTCTTGCAAGGTGTTGATGGTTCTATTAGCCCAAGTTGGAACCAATTTTTGTACAATTTGGTCCACATGAGAGACAGAGTTTTTAAGTGTTGAAGGTAAAAAAGAGGCTTGAACTAGCTTCTTTAGCATGGAGTGATATGCACCTTGTTGAAAGAACAAAGCTTCTGGTCCTATCATCTTCTCTTTGCTTGGAGGGTATGTTGGTTTAAAAAGATGTGCTTGTGTTACAAGAACTGTTCTAGCTGCCTCAGGACTTGATATCATCACACAAGGACAACCTAGTATGTGTGTCTTGAATATATCTCCATACCTATGTTCAATTAAATTCAAGATCATTAAACATTAAAAATCAATTTCAAATATATTACATATTGCGCCATAATATAAAAGGTTTTGAATTCTTCGCAGTCACTACTGCAATTTCGACCACATCGGCCATATTTTGTATAACTACAACCGCAACTTAGAACCATATAAATAACAATTTGTTGTGTTCGATTTTTCGGTCCTTTAAACAAGAGGCACGTACTTTTTAAATGACAAATGTTAGTATTATATTGTCGTGAGCATGTGTATTTTTTTGTATACCTTTTCTGCCTTGTGGAGAAGAAGGAATTTGGATTTTGAGTGTAGAGTTTGAGGGTCTCTCCAAAGTAAGGCCAACCCATTGAACCAGGAGGTAAACATTTGTCTTTGTCTCTATGGTGTTTCCACCATTGAAGGAAAGGAAGGATGGAAAAAAAGATGAGCACTATAATGAAGGGAAGAGAAAAATCTAAACAAGAATTAGTAAATGATGTGAAGAGTTGCATGGTGGAATAGTTCAGTGCACAAAACAATAAGGTGAGAGATGGCGGTTGTGTTGGCTATTTATAGTGGGAAATGGAATGAGAATTGGAATAGATAGTGATGAATATATGTTGTAGAATTTGAGTAGATAGTGATGTGTATATATTGTATCGTGAAAATTAAGGGGTGTCGGTGTGTGAGGACTGAAAAATATGTACTATACATGTGTGCTAGTGCTACTTTGGAAAATGTTTAATAGGTGGCAAAAGGGGGTTGGGACATGCGTAATGAGTGTCATGGGATAAACCTTAACTTCAATTTACATAAAACTTCTTTCTCATGCCATTTTAAGCATGCGTTCTTATGATATACAAGTTTGAGAAATGTTAGGGTCACTCATTTTAGGACCGTGATTGACTGTAGTCGGCAATTTGTCGCATTCACGCAGTCATGTATTTTCGGTCGTCCGATCATGATCGGATGGTCCTGATTTGAGAACATAACTAAAAATAAAAATTAAATACTTTTTTTCTGAGCTGTTTGTTCCGGATCAAACAGTTATTAATGTGAAAAAGTTGACTGCAGTGAATCGTAATTACTCATTTTAACACATTTCTATAACACACTCCAATAGAAATAAGCCATGTCACTTCCTTTCTCTTTTCCTTTACCTGTTACCGGTGATACCAATTGCCTGACAAAAAGTTTTAATTTTCTTTGTAAAAAAGCAATTTTTTATTTTCTTTGTAAAAGATAAATAGAATACAATTGAATCAAACAATCCTTAACCTGCAAAGTAACTTATTAGGAACAAAGTTATAAGAATCGAGAAGAAAATCACTCCAACCATTGAAGTCTAGAATGCACTCTAGTACTGTTTTCATTCTCTAGAGCAAGGCCACTATCACTCTGGTGTTCAACTCCTTACATGGTTGTTGATGGAAACTAAATTAATGACAAGCATTTTTTTTTTTTAAGAAATTAATGACAAGCATTAATCTTCTATACAAGATCAATAAAACAGTAAAGCAGTTGCAAAAGAGAGAAAGTAAATGATACTAACAATACTCATCCCCTGAATTCCCATTTCACACTCTTCATACCCCGCCCCTACTTCCTTTATAACTTACCTCACATTTCTTACTCTCCAATCACAAAGTGCAACCAGCTTAGTTTGTTGAAATTACCCCTCTCCTTTCTAACTGTTTCTCTCTATACTCGCATGACTTTGTCGCGTGCCTATCACAGTTCTTTGTAGACCCGTGCAGCACAAGTTACTGCAAATACATTGAATATAAAACAAGAAATACAATTACTCCCATGCATGTTAACATAATCTCACACATACCATTCATTGTTATGAATCATTATTCAATTTAATTAAAATTTGGATTCTAGCACATTATCTGGACTTGGAACTTGAAGTCTAAAAATGTACCAAAATCTAACTATGTAAAAGAAATAATTCCAATAAGGATTGCAAATCAGCTTTCTATGAAACAAAACAACAATTGAATTCTATAGTCAATAGTGGATTGGCTAGCTCCATCTTCTCCTGTCCTCTTCTTCATCAACTGGAGCATACCATTCTGGTCTCCGCTTAGTGTTGCTCAGCCTGTAGTTCAGAAGAAGTTCCTCGTCTTGAATGGCCCTAGTAGCAACTAAAACAAGAGATTTCAGTGTTGGAACATCCGACATGTTATTCTTTGACGCTCCAGATTTGAACCAAAAGCTTCCAAATCTCCTCATTTTCACTTCTGCGTCTCCAAACATTATATTTGGAACATAAACTCTTATGTTGTTTTCGGTCAATGGAAAGTCATAAGGGCAAATCATGACATTTGGTAGTACCCCTTTTGAAGGGTGATTTGCAAAATGAGCTAATGCTAATGGATTTCTTCGCTCGATCACTTCACCGCTGTCTCCTTGTTTTCCTTCCAAAGGCTTACTCAACGCTTTCCAGATCCTATCTGAACCTTTTTCGGCTCCTTTCATATCAGGCTTGACTTCTCCAATATATCTACCATTCCACTGTTCTCTCTTGTCGCCTCCAGACCCCCAAGGTTGAGCATTGATGACATTCGCATCATATCTTGTAATCAAATAAGGGTTCTGTGCAGCAACCTTTGGATACCCTGGAATATAACGATAATAAGCCGGAGAGTAGACCACACCAGGATAAAATCCCACCACAGAACCAACATCCGCAACACCGTCTAAGAAAAGACCCCGTCCGGCATCCTTGTGAGATATTTGAGAAGGTTTAACATCAAGTGTGAAGCCAAGTTGATCTTTTAATTTCTGAGAAACTTCAGCTTGGCTTAATGGTCTTGTATGAGGGCCAGCTGCTCCAAAAGCATATCAATGACAAAGGCTACAGTGAACAGGCAATAAGGAGGAAATTTTCCAATAATATGAAAATTAAAATAAAATAAAATTAGTGTTACAAAAATGTCTAAGCTGCCATGGAGCACCGACACTACATTGGTACATGTGGCTATATTCAACCACTTCTATTTTCTCAAATTACTAATGGTGCCTACATGTCACTATGAGTGTCGTATTTGGTGTTTGTGGTTGTGTCAGTACTTCGTAGTTAAGGTGCTAATAAATGATATATTGTGTTAAAACAAGCTGACATGTCAAATTCATCAGTATTTTATAAGTATGGATACTACTTATCTGGAAAGCACAGAACCATAATAATTTCATATGCTCATTTATAAAATCGAAATTATGCATGGACTTTTGATTCTAGAATCTAGAAAACAGTGTCAAATCCAAATAAAGAGATGGTACATGTGTTGGCTCTACCGACTACCATGGTTATGAATGGTACATAACATGAATCACACCAACGATGAGGATATTTTTATTATGAAAACTGAAAAGATATAGAATTTTGAGTACATGCTACTTCTGGAAGGGTCAAGTATATCAGTATAAAACAGGCACAATTGAACTTCACTGGCTACTAATTCCTATGGCTCCTTCAACTTACATACTAATAGTGTGTTTGGGGTGGCGTTGGCTTTTTGAAAATCACGTCTAAAAATCCCGTTAAAGTAGAAGCTTGGTTTTCCAGCTTCCTATTTTTACGGCAGCTTTGGTTAAAAAACGCACATTTCAAGGTCTCACTGCTATACCAAACAGGTGCTAAGTAAAACAAAAACCCCAATTGATAACATTTATTGATAAAATGTAAAGTTCAATAAAATAAAGTGATTGCAAAAGGAAGCTAAAAGCAAAGGCGGAAAACTCACCAGAATTATCAGGAGATGAACCGGTCCTACCGACAGCCAAACTAAGCCCACTTCGGCGAGGCAAAGTGCTTTCTTGTTGAGATAATCCAAGAGGATCATTCACCGTTTTGTCATTCGGTAGAAGAATTTCATCCATGAATGCACTAAACGTCTTAATTTGTGAATGAACGTTTTCATGCACTTGCGTCACTTGATCAGTAAAAGAGGTTTTACTGGCTTCTTCAATAATCTTTTCAACGTCTGATTCATCCGCGCTCTTCCCCAATCGATTATAACTGAATATTTAAGTCTTGGCATGAGCAAAATAATTGGAGATGTTACAAAGGAAAAACACCACATACACAACAAATTGGAAACACTTGGTAACCAAAAAAGCATCAAATTAACAAACAACAACTCGTCTATGTAATCTTCACACTAAAGATCTAGAATTTTAAACTTGGAAATTTTACTTAACAAATTCCACCTCTGCGTAATTGCTAATGCAAACAATAGAACACCACTAACCTCGAATAAAGGAACAAACGGTTAATGTCAGCTTCAAATTGCAGTTGTCTCGGATCCTTCGTCAAAGAAGGGCGCCTAGCAAGGGTTTTCACAGCCTACAATACAAAATCAGAGCAACAATAATACATTTTTGACACATTTTAGCACAGCACAAAACTCTAAGATCCCTAGAAGCGTGTATCACAAAATCCTTCAGACATAGAGTCCCTCATTTGAGAACATTAATTATGCTCTATCCATTGAGAAGCATACACCTCTATGCTGTAAGCTAACATACAAACTACACTGACTGATATAGCAAATAAAATTTCTAATTGGTCTTTCAACATCTTTAGTTTTGTTTCATAAAGAAACACCATGGCCGTGTTTGGATAAAAAACTTAATTAAACGCTTATAGCATAAGTGTTTGTGTACAATTTATTTCATATTTATTTCATATAAACCATAAATTGTTTTCAGAAGTTGCCCTAGACATCTTATAGAAATAAGCTGAAAGTAGTTGATTCCATAAACTCATATAAGTCAATTCAAATCAAACAGATCCTAGACGCAAGTATTTCATATTTTCAATTAAGGTTGAGTCAATCAAGAAGTATCCAAGTTCAATCTTTGATCAAAACAATTATTGATATTAGTATATGTTCGGGGAACGAAAATTGATTCTGGAGGCGTAGAATCGATTCTAACGAGACATTGGGATTTTTAGCTTTTAACTCAATTTATTTTTCAACTCTCTTCTACCTTATACAAACATAAACCAATTCACATTCAACTCGCATTTAACTAAAATCAGTTTTACAGTATCATTCAATCAAAATCAAATTTTATTAAAAAAAAACAATGCAATGAAATGTGGTTAAGACGATTAAGTAATGAAATAAGGAAATTATTACCTCACGACATTTGCTGAAGAAAGATGCCATGGAGGCTGTGAAGACTGTGAGAGAGGAGAGAACAGCTGATTCCCACTCAAGAGCGGTCTGTGGGGGTTTTTTTGGGCTCTTGCTTTGTTACTCTTTGCACCACACTCATTTTCTTATACACCCACCATGGTTTTGATGTAAGATATTTCATTATTCTCCTTTCTTTTTGGTCAATTAATACTTGAAGAGTAATAACTTTGTCATGAAAAAATAGATTAATATATTCTTAAAAAAATAGAATATAACTTCCTTCAAAAAATGTGTAAATAACTTAGAAAATGAGATTAAAAATTAATTTCTGGATGAATATAAGAAGTGACATGTTTTAGTTTATATAATTTGAACCAATCAATATAGGATTTTTTATGATCAACATTGCATCGATAGTTTCTATTGTCCAAGAGGCACAAAAACTTTTATAAATTGATGTATTTGGTTCATTTCCAAACCACACCATATAACCATGAACATTTATCTATTAGATATGAACACTAAGTTAGCTGCACTTGACTACAAAGAGGTAAAATCTAATCTCGTTAGGGTCCATGTTGAGGTCACATTGTATGTCTTAAACAATCGGTTGGACCAAATTAAATATAGTCTCAACCTCATAGACACAAGGAGATTGGACAGTTTTGAATATTGTTGTTCGTCAATCGACGACTCATATAGAAGCATTCAGTTCAACTATATAAACCACCATTTGAATTTTTTTAAAATTTAAAAATCAGTGAAGATTTTAAACTGGTTCACAAGTTTTCGGTAGTTAATTTTTTTTTTTTTAAATTGTACAGATAAACTTATAAAATAAACTCAGAAACATAAATGAATGTGTCTTCAAAAAAGGTTTTTCGAAATAATTTTGGGTTTTCAAAAATTCAAACTGAGTTCATCAGAACACATTTTTGTTCCAGTAAAATTAGATTAAGTTTACTAAAATACATTTGAAATCAATTGGAGTATGATAAGTTTTATCAATTTTTTTTTTTTAATTACACTAGAGGCAAAATTGGAGTTTATGGATTTTGTTGAATTAGAGGTATGATTGTAGGGTAGGGGGTTATAAATTTCCCTTCATGTGATACAACGAGCCACACTGATGGAGGCAAATTATTTGTTTGGGATGCACGTTTTTATTCTCAATTAGAATGATATGCTATGTATGGTGGGTTATGGTACCATTTATATTTTTAAATTGGTTGTTATAATTGTTTCAAATTTTAAACACCGTGATTAGTACAATGGAGCTACACCAATTGAGTGATAGATACTAGCCAATATTACAAATCAGGTCAAAATACATAAGACAACAGCCAAACACCCTAATTACACTACAATCCATCACTAAAATGAATTTGACTATTACAATAAGGCCTAAATTATACTAATTAGGCACACCATAACAACTCAAAACTCCACTTTAACACATGATTGAGTTCCTTTCTCTGTTTGTTGAAATCAAAGTATTATTAGATCGGAGTTGTGGTGACCACATATGGGGTACCAACGGTAAAAAATCAATGGTGGGTAAGTTTTTTTAGGTAAATTCTTGAATATCTTAGAAGTTTGATCTAGTACTCTATATGTAAAATTTATTTTGAAATATTTTAATATAAACATATGACATAATATTGAATGATTGGATAATGATTAACATTCTGCATGTTCAATTAAACGTCCGACATAAATAATTTTGTATTGTCACCGTGGGCATAACTCGGTTGATATGGACAATTAATTTAGTATGTTTAAGTTGAGGTTCGAACCTTTTATTTCTAACTTATTCACCTTAAAGAGAAAAATTACTAAACACTTGATTACTTGACAAAAAAAACTTCAGAGTTATGAAGTGTACACCATTTTTAAAATGCATATAAAAAATGGCAAGTAGGTTTTTAAAATATCATTATTCTCCCTCATGCGTACGGTGGACTAAAGTCTAATTCTCACATTGCAATCACTTATATCATGTTAAATGAGCTTGAATCTTATCCCAAAAGGTAACTCAAATGATAACAGTGTCAAAACACATTTATACATCCAACATCCGAGAAGCTTAGCAATGTGAGACTGTGAGACTTCAAACAAACTACAAACGACTTTAATATCCACCCTCACGCCTAACATGAGTCTAACTTCAATTTTCACGTTGGAATCCTTAACCTAACTCTAATATCATGTTAAATGAATTTGAAACTCATTTAAAACTCTTAGGATGTGTTTGGTAACGACGAAAAGCTAGCTTATAGCTTCTTGAATTAGCTTATAAGCTTGTTGGATCAAAACATGACGTGTTTGGTAACAAGCTTTTCTCACGAGCTTATAGCTTTATTTGAGAAGCTATTTCAAGTAGCTTTTGAGCTTATAACTGATAGGTTTTATATTCTCTTCCAATTTTAACATTATTTTTATTTTATTATTTTTTTAATAAAAAAACTACCCATATTCATATGTAACTACCCACTTTTTATATCTTTGAAAAAAAATAAACTACTCACTTTTGGTGCAAAGCCACTTGCACGTTACTACCCTATATTTTCTTTGTTCTTTTTCCTTTTTTTTAACTTGCTTTCAATTCATATAATATAATATAATATATAGTTTTAAATAAAATTTACAACAAATAGTAAAACCATTCTAGTGAAATAAAAAATAGTAATTGAATTTATAAAAAACATTTATCATTTTAGAGATGAAAGTAATTTAAAATAAATTCAAATATAATAAACGAATTTTTCAGCTATAAGCTATCAACTATCAGTCATCAACTATAAGTTAGTTTTTCAGCTATTAACTAGCTTATCAGCTATCAGCTAGTTTATAGCTTATTTTTACCAAACAGAGCCTTAAGAGTGACGGTTCCAAACACATTTATACATCAATCTAAGAACTTAATCAATTTGATATTCCAAACAACTTCAATAATCTTATTCAAGTTGTGTTAGACACCAAATTTATACCCTTCTCCCAATTGAGATTTAAACCTTGATTCATCGTATTGTAAAAGTCTAATCCTTTTTATTAAACTCAAATAAGGGGTTAACTTATGTGTTTTACTATCGTAGAGGTAAATGTGAAAAAGGTCTTGTTAACGAGTGCCCTCGGGACATTCTTTAAGCATTCTAAAATAAGTAATTATTCTTCAAGAAAAGTTAAATATTTCGATTTTCAATACATTGATTACATATATTTTCATAAATACTTACTACTTATAGTCCTTAAAAAGTGTCATAGGAGCACTCGTTCAGTTTACAATTGTGACTTAAATATGCACAAGAAGTGACACTAAGTTAAGAAAATTTTGTTGTATATATACTCACGGACAAATTTAGATGCTCCAACAACAAAAATGTTGTCGATGTTTAAGGTCAAATTTAAGAAAATGCGATTCCATGCGGTGACAATTCTTAGTAGTTATATAGTTGAGGCATCAATGACTATCTGATTTTAATCTGATAGTTAAGAAATTTACAGATTTAATTTTTATTGTAAATTTTTTTAAAAAATATACCAAATTTAAATGAGAACTCTCTGATCTTGATCGAATAATTACCAATTTTTAAAAATATTGTAGCAAAACTAGGTCTCAATTTATAAGATAGTCAATAGTTGTTCTTACATTCATTTTTTTAAATCTTATTCAAAATGTGTTAGAAACTATATATAAATATCTTTTTCAACCAAATTTTATACATCAGTTCATAATATTGTTGGAGTTAGACTCGTTCCGCTGGACCCAACCCAATTGGTCATACACAATAATCTTAATTATTAAAAATCAATAATGAGAACAGACCAAAAAGCAATATTGATTTAGTAATTTTTGGTCGAATATTCGACCAAAAAGCTCTATGAATCTAGCCACTTAAAAAATTACTTAATAAATCAATATTCGACCGAAAGTAATTTTTTAGCAACTATGCAATTATTTTTTAATAATTATTTACAGACCAAAAGTAATTATTGATTTATTTACATATATAAATTGGTTACCAACAACTATGCAATTATTTTTTATTTACAGACCAAAATTAATTATAAGTTAATTTGACAATTTCACATAAATTAAAAAAATATATTTAACTTTGTATGAGAAACATAAATTATGAATTACTTTACAAAATTATTCTTCGAATATAATTAACTTTGTATGAGAAACTATGATTTTTTTTAATAGAATTGGAAGAAGACAATAATAAATAGTTGATGGAAAAAGAAATATTAAGTTCACAAATCTTAGCTTAATTGATAAAAACGATGAATACGTTAGGCTGGATGCCATGATCGAAATTCGAATCTCCGCTCCTCCACTTATGTGTGTGAATTTCGAATGACTATTGTCATTTTGATGACTTATGTGGTTTCTTGTAAAAGAAAAACATCAATGTTTTATTAAAATTGATAAAATAAGAATTTACAGGGTCAAAGTCTGAACCTCTATGAATCTAGCCACTATAATACTTAAAAAAATAGTACAAATTTCTATTCATCTCATACCAAAAATTGTACAAATTTGTTGCTACTTGGGTAGTGCAGCCTCACTCACCTCACATCCTCCTCTCCTATTCATCATCATGCTACAAATTATGTGGATAATGTTTCATGTACACACATTTTTCCATACACACATTGTACCACTCCCATGTGATAGTGTATGAGAGACATAAAAGATGAGTTTTGTGTGTGT
>Ga0099826_10001528_pt1 | contig 13999 bp, 3 predicted proteins | sample Mtrugardesep15_FD_76830 | JGI IMG/M metagenome (GOLD analysis project Ga0099826, IMG submission 76830) | Root nodule microbial communities of legume samples collected from California, USA - M. trunc garden sep15 | ecosystem: Host-associated > Plants > Roots > Nodule | place: USA: California... | reverse complement strand
GTTGTCCTCATGAGTTTTAAAGGTAGGGTTTGGTTAGGTGGTGTGTGTATGAGTGTCTTTTATGGTGTTTATTTTGGATGTTCCACCTATATACGACACATTTAGTTAGTAACCTCTAAATCAAACATCCTGATCACATCATAATAATAAGTCCTATTCGAATACTCGTTCAGCTTCCACATCCTATCAGCGTCCGGTTTACCAATACAACACCATAGTAAGCCCAAAGCAAAACTTAAATAAGAGAACTAAATCCCGATTTCAAATCAAAAGCGACCGGCCTACCATACTCCTGAACCAAAATCAGAAGGGTGCATCTCACCCCTTATCCACCAGAGAAACACCATAACCAACCAAACAAGATTGCTCCTAGGTCCCAACTTCCGATCTCTAAAAATAAGTGTCATACCCCATTTTTTGACCAGTTGTTTTTTACTCGTCTTTTAAATCCATTTTACCCAGTTGTCTTTCTCAAGTTCCTACATTTTTATTTCACGATGTTTTTATCAGTTTATTTCTCGATGTTCTGCCTATTTATATCTCAGCATTTTATATGTACGTTTTGCAAATACTTTACTCGTCTTTTCTCAAATTTCTATCTTTTTAAATCTCATTTTTATTTTTTATCTGTTTGTTTTACGACATTTCATTGTTGTTTTCCCTTTTTTTTACTCGCTTTTAAAGACTGAAAAGTCTCGCCGTTTCAGACGAAATTTCGGTAGGGAGGTTACTTTGAAGTACCTCATTTGGTTCCGAAGGGACAATTTTAAGTCTTATTATTTCTTTTTATCTTATTTATTTTTTTTAGTCTTTTTTTAAATGTCTCATATTTTATTGTATTTATCATTTTTTTTCTCTTTACTTTTTATTATTTATTTTCGTTTTTATTCTTATTGTCCAAGCTTTTTGTCCTTTTGTCCACGTGTCAGTCCGAGATTGGTCCAAGTCTTTTTGCTGTCATTTTTGTATCAGAGACCCACCAGGGGCATTTTGGTCCTTTCCGCATATCAGAGAAACCCTCAGATGACAGTCTATAAATAGACTGACATAAATCACACATTTTCTAAGACAACAACACTGTAGCCGCAGCCATCAAATCAACAAACCCTAATCCACAAATTTTTTTTTTTTTTACACACTCAAACACAAGAAAAATCACAAAATGATGAACAAATCTCAAGAACACATGTGAGCTCAAATTTCCCAGCAACTTGTTTTCAAACTTTCACCAACAATTCTTCACTGATTCAAGCTAAACAGAACCGAATTCACACTTTAAACTAAAACATAACCGGACTCAACACATATCATCAAGAACAAGCCGAACCGGACTCAACAAATATCAACAACAACAAAACCGAACCGAAAAAGGAAAGACGTAGTGGTTTTTTGTTTTTGTTTTTCGAATGTTCAAACTTAGATCTAGGTCATATGCTTTCGATTTTGTAAAAACTGAGTTCGGATTTGAAAAGAGGGAGAAAAAGGATATTTAAAAACATAATTTTTTTTTTGAATCGGAGGCACTTTTTCCCCAGCACGGCGCCGCCGCCTGTTGGCCGGTAGCCACCGCGCCGGCGTTCACAGTCTCGTCGGAGAAGAAGATGGAAACGGCAGCGCTCCTAGAGAGAGAGAAGAGAGAGACCAGATTTCTTTTTTTAGAGAGAGGAAGTGGAAAGAAAATGAGTAAAAACCAACAAACCCTTTTATATCAATGCAGCCGGTTCGGTTCTACCCTGGACCGATCCAGGTGAATCGAACCGGATCTCCCACCTAAGCCCAATTCTTTCCTTTCTTTCTAATTTCTCTCTACAGTTTTACTTGTTTACACCCCCCTACTTGCTCACCACACCTCCCTGTTTCTTTGATTTTTTTTTCTTTTACATGTTAATTTTGACTACTTTCATGCATTTTGTTCAAATTAGTTTTCATATTACATTTGTCCTATCATTTAGTTTACCTGTGGATTTAATTGCCATCACATGCATTTTAATTCAAATTACTTTTCATATCATGCCTTGTTTTTTTTTCTAATTTATTTAATGATTTTTTTTATCTCATGCATCTTAGGCCTTTAAAAAAATTGTTACATGCATATTTGGTTTGTTTAGCGCATGTGCCTATTCTATGTGTTTGCATTTTAGTTTTTATTATCGCTTTATTATTTTTATTTGTTTAAATTTTATGATATGAGCGTGTATTTAGGACTTATGTAATTTAAATTTTCCGCGTTTTTATTTCTTGTCATTTACTTTTAAGGAACTTATGTAAATATCCAAATAATGTGAATATGCACCGACACATACACTGACACTATCACACACTTAGTTTGCATTTAACTTAGAAAATTCATTTCCAAAAACATTCAAATATGCAAAAATAAAAAAAAAAAACATTTTCTTAACAAACCTTGGAAACAAACTAAGTGAGCCTTCCTTTCTTTACTTTTTTTCCAAATCAAACTTGAATCAATTTTAATCATTTAGACTTTCTTTTCTTTAATTAAAATCAAACAACCTCACATTTTTATTCTTCTATGTCTTTCGGCCTCTCAAAAACATTTTTCAAACTTTTAAAATGAATCAAACTCACCGAACGAAATTTTTGAGGTGAACTACATGATTTTGATCCCACCTTTGGGTATGTAGGCAAAAGACTTTGTCTTTCCAAATCAATAAAAACAACAAAAAAACATACTTCTTCTCCCTCCATTCTTTCACTTAGACTTTAGGCAATATTTTACAAATAAGTAAGCAAATAATTAGCACAAGATAATTTAGGCAAGAGGCTCCTTCGAAGTACCGAAGTCGTTTAGGGTGCTTAACACCTTCCCTATTCGAAACCAACCCTCGGACCTTGATCTCATAAGGGTTTTTACTCATTTTTTCCCTTCCCATGAATAAAAATTGAGAGTTCAAATATTGAAAGGTTCAAAACCAATTAATGGATTGATACCCAAAAATCGCGAGCACAAAAATGGCGACTTCACTGGGGACATTAATTTCCTAAGTGGTTAAGCCCACCTTACCTTTCTTTACTTCTGTTTTATTTTTACTTATACACCTTGTACATACATACATACTTGTTTATTTTCAAGCATGAGTGGTGAGATAAGTCCTACACCCGGACTTAAGAGAAACATACGATAGGACGACGGTATAATCATAGGACTATACCAAGAGCATTCTTGAGCTATGTGTACACGTGATATAACCCCACTCGGCGGAGGCCTCACGGAAGGTAGTATTCTTGTTAACATGAGCATTCATGTCGACGTTATTACTTTCAATGTGAAGTGTCCCGTGAAGCCGTGGACTGTAGTTACCTTTAACCCATCTTGGCCTTTTTAGGACGTAGTGCGGTGGCTAAATCAAGAGCATTCTTGAAACTTGGTTGACACGCGATACTACATTCAAACTAGACCTGTTTGTGAATGCTATTTGACTTGGAGCATTCTTGAGCACCGATACAATCATAAAGGTGGTTGTAGTTTGGGAACCTTGGTAGAACCCCTGTTACAAGTCCAAATAAAACCATTAGTCCTTACCAAATGACGTCGTTACCCTTGACTCCAACATTATGAAACTTGAACCTCATCATGCTTTCCTTGTTCTTTAGCATAAGATTGCTCCAGTAGCATAATCTTAGCGCTGATGCACATGAAATATCTCTAAGCACTAAAAAGATATTTTCCATTTTCTTAATTCATTTCCACGAATCCTTCTTTATTCTACCTTTGTAAGTAAATATTATCAAGCAAAATATCATTGTTAAAGAAATCTAAGTTTCATTAAAAGCAAAATATCATTAGTGTTATCCATGTTCCTTTGATGAATATATGATTTCTTGGTTTCCTTGTTGATTAAACATCGTTTTAGGGTTGTCATTGACAGTTGAATTTTTGGAACTATGGAACTCGTTTTAGGCGTTTTTTCACTGATTGTTGGTAAGTATAACATCACCATATACTTCCAATCCTAGTTCTGTTATGGATTCCTTTATTTCTATGAGTTACTCTTAATTCGTTGTGTTTTTTTGTTGTACTTGTGAAGCAATATATTCAACTCGTTACGATGAAAAAAAATGTTGTTATTAATGAAGCAATGACTGTGTTGTCATTTGCTTCGAAAATATAGGTAAAGCTAGTACAACGTCTGATGTTGTTATTCCCTCTACTTTGGTTTGTGTTTTGTTTTTTCTAAATTAGTTCTAATTGTATATTTGTGTTATGATCTAAATGTGGGTTGTTGGGACACATTACTTATTGTGTTTGTTGGAGTGTAGTTTGTTGTTTAAGGAAGTAAGGGTTGTGGTTTAATATGGATTACAACTTCTACCTTGATCGTGATATTGATTTCATTTTTCTTAGGTCGGGAAAAGATTTTAATGCATATTATGACATATATAGTATTTAAGCTTTAAATACTTTATATAGGGTAACCAAAATCCTACTAAAATGAATATAGTTGATAAATCTCATATTGGTGTCTTTGAATACTTTCATGTTTCCTTAATTTTTATAAGGTGTCTTATAAGGGAAATCGTATAACATAAGGAGTATACGCAGCGGACAAAACAATAAAAGTTTCTCTTTCAATGGATACTTATAAATGAAACATGGGTAGGGATCAAATTATTACCTATTGTAATGCAGTTCATCTGATGTCGAGTTTCTCTAACTGATCACAAGCACCACGCTATTGACAACGCCTCTACTCAGTCCACTTGAACATTTTCTCCACTCACAGTACTTGCTGATACGGGACAGATTAGGGTTTCAGAAAACCAGAGGTTTCTAAAAGTGGTATCAGATTTTTCAGTGACTCTTGCTTCTACACAACGATTCTATATATAAAATCTCTTGTGTGCTCACCAAATCAGATGTTATTGGGATTGTACAAGCCCAAAACCATTTTTCTAGCTAGATCTACTAATTAATTAGCTTCACTTATTAGTCATACCCCAAAATAAGTTTTACATATTTATCTTGTTCAAATGTCCTTGTGTTACCTAGTAGACTCTCAGAATGTTGTCAATAATATTAAATCACATATTTAATATTATAAATAGTGAGTGATATCTAGAAACATATCACTTCTACCCAGGTGACAAGAATGTCACGTGATCTGACAAACCTTTTCGTGATAAAGATATTTTGCATTGTTATTGAATACAAGACATAGTATGTCATCCTTGTGCAGTTGAATATTGGACACATAGACATTTCTTCTGTTATGTATGAAGGGCAATTTCCATCAAGGTCACTTGTGTCCCTCAGAGTGATTCATAGAGTACTCATCAACCGACATTATAGTCATCCTATTACAGACGATGTTGGAACAACAACAAATTACTCGACTCCTACATCTAAGGTACACAATTGTTTCACGTCGAATGGTGAAATAAATCGTATATCACTATGAGAATGACTTGTGACTATTACATAACGTTCTATGTAACATTCTCATGGCGGGTCAATCCAATATAAATATTACCCTTGATATATATAGGGTTTTGCTAGAAGACACCTTTTATGAAGGTGTCTTTTAGCAAAGTTATAACTAAAAAGTGAAAATCACACCTTGAGGTGTGGGTTGCTAAAAGACACCTTCATGGGTGACTTCTAGTAAAACCTATATATATATATATCTGTGCGTGTGTGTGTGAAGACTTGATAATCTATATGGTTTAATGTTATCCCACTTTACACTAAAGCTTGCTTACATGTTTTAAGAAAAGTGTCCTTGTATTTAACGGTGTCTCACGATTAAGTCACTTTTAATATTCCATTTAAACGAAATGTCTTTATTTAATAAATAAATATTTGATTCAAGTACCATGTGTTTTTTAACAATAATTGGTCTTTAGGGCTTACGCTAATAGTCTTCTAATTGGATCAACTCACTGACATATACCAAAAAGACTACCACCCTATAGAGTTATTTGATTTGTTGATTACAAGATACAATGACTCAATTTAAAACATTACAAAATATTTCCCAAACTATCAATAACTCACTATAATGCTTGTGCTGTGTTATTGTTTGTTGATTGCAGAATTCATTGGTCTCTGTCAATAATGTCTTGAAATGTTCAAAAGTCTTATTTTGAATTTTGGCGTTTAAACTCATGCAATGATCTTCTACTTGTGAATTCTTAAATTTTATGCATAAATCATCTGTGAGATTTAGATTAATCAAATGAAATGTTACGGCTTTAGTGTATATGAATGTTATGAAACTTTATTAAAAATGTTGAAAGTATCAATAACGTTATCTGAAGTTAGTTGACTACAAATGGTGAATTATTTATATGAGATTTTTCTTTGTGGTACTGTTCCAAAGTTGTATGTATCATTACTATCGTTTTATGTTTCACATTCAGTAACACCCAAGGCTGAGACACGCCAATAAGCGGCTCCCAACAGTTTATAGACGAATTGAATAACACCGGAATGAGAGGGATCCCGAGGCCGTGCAGGTATGGGACTACATGGTTGAAGGAAGACTTATAAGAATTGTTTGGTACTACCTATATCAACAAGATACATCTACTTTTAGGTACCCCATTCCATAAGAACTCCACAGTTAAGCGTGCTTGACTTGGAGTAGTCTTCGGATGGGTGACCTACCGTGAAGTTTTCCGGTAAGCGTGCGAGTGAGAACAAAATATGCTGAAAAGACTCGTGTTGGTTTGTAGGGTCAGTCAACAATGCTTAAAGTCGTCTGGAATGTTACAAATGGTATCAGAGCAGACCTCTCCCAGTACGGTGTGGTTCAGGGACGAACTAAGCGGAAGCTGGTGGACATGTAACACCCAAGGCTGACGAGAGGAGGGAAGTGGTTGTCGGTGCACAAGGCACGACAATGAGCGGCTCCCAACATTTTATAGACAAAGTGAATCACACTGGAATGAGAGGGATCCCGAGGCCGTGCAGGTATGGGACTGCATGGTTGAAGGAAGGCTTATAAGAATTGTTTGGCACTATCTATATCAACAAGATGCATCTTATTTTTGGTACCCCATTCCATAAGAACTCCACAGTTAAGCGTGCTTGACTTGGAGTAGTCTTTGGATGGGTGACCTACCGAAAAGTTCCCGGTAAGTGTGTGAGTGAGGACAAAACATGCTGAAAAGACTCGTGTTGGTTTGTAGGGTCAGTCGGCAATGCTTAAAATCGTCAGGAATGTTACAAATGGTATCAAAGCAGACCTCTCCAGTACGGTGTGGTTCAGGGACGAACCAAGCGGAAGCTGTGGGCATGTAACACCCAAGGCTGACGAGAGCAGGGGAGTGGTCGCCGGTGCACAAGGCACGATAATGAGCGGCTCCCAACATTTTATAGACAAACTGAATCACACCGAAATGAGAGGGATCCCGAGGCCGTGCAGGTATGTGACTGCATGGTTGAAGGAAGGCTTATCAGAATTGTTTGGCACTATCTATAGTAACAAGATGCATCTTCTTTTTGGTAGCCCATTCCATAAGAACTTCACAGTTAAGCGTGCTTGACTTGGAGTAGTCTTTGGATGGGTGACCTACTAGGAAGTTTCTCGGTAAGCATGTGAGTGAGGACAAAACACGCTGAAAAGACTCGTGTTGCTTTGTAGGGTCAGTTGACAATGTTTAAAGTCGTTTGGAATGTTACACATTCATTATCTAGAAAGTGAATAAACCAGTGATTATTGTATTGTGGTACCCAACTTCATTATTAATTGTTCCAAAAACATCTTTTTTTATAAAAGTTAAAAAATGGTCATTTAACCAGTGATCACCCACCTTACTATATAGTTGACTCTTCAAATATTTCATAGTTGAAAAAACACGTTTAAGCATTTACAATGTTCACTTGAAAAATTATAGCTATTTTAGAAGCTTGTACACTTTATTATTGTAATTAACTACCTTGAACTAACTCATTATAAGAAACTTATTTCCTTGAACTAATTAATTATATCGTTCTACACAAATCCATTATAGACGTAATTACCATGCACTAGTTCATTATATCAACATCAATTTACAAAAATCATAACCATTTACCAAATGAACCCACAAATGGGTAGCTTTCTTCCTGGTCAAGCAAGTTGTGAATTGCAATCGTAATAGGTTGAATTTAAATTGCAAAGATAACATCACAACTTGACTGGTGTCAGTGGCAGAGCCACATTAGGGCTCGGATGGACCATAGCCCACCTGAGAAAAAAAAAAGATTTTTTTATAGGATAAAATACTAAAATATCAATGACTTTTAAATAAAATGGCATTGTGACCCACCTTTTCTCCATCTTAGTATGAGTTACTGTCACATTTTTAAGTCAATTGAAATGCATAGATAATTGTTTTGAATTTTTAAGGTATGTAATCGATTTTTTTTTTTCTAATCAACTTTGTAATGCTAACTAAAACATAAATTTTGTATATGTATATTATATTTATTTTAGGTGCCCACCCAGAATTTTTTCCTAGCTCTGCCAACGGCTTAAAGTATATAGCTATAAAAAATGAATGAGAAAAAGAAAGGACAAGTAAAATTTCATAGGCATAAAAATATATTCCAAAATAGATCAAATGGATCCCTATTTATATGTGGGTGGGGTTGGTGTGGCTATAGCCACCCCAATCATTGAAGAGCTTCGGTTATGGTTGGGTAGTTCAACTTGTTTAAACTAATGGATTCCGAGTTCTAGGATGCAAACCTATCAACAACAACAATCAAACCAAACCCATTCAAAGGAGAAAAACTCTAACAACTAAATGCAAATATTTATCATTAAAACAAATACATTCTTCAAAATGCTCAACCACGCTCAGTTAAATAAGTTGTTCTCGTTATTATTATCATCAAAACATTCAAGCTATTGTTAACCAACCTAGTTTTTTCATTGTATGATGAACTAAATTCAAAGATCCGTTTTCTTTTTAAAACAATCAAAGATCCGTTTTAACTATAACATAAAATTGTTTTTCCACTCCGATGCTATTAAAAGTAGTCAAAATCAGTCTTTAAGTAGAATAATCGTCAAATAAGCTATATTTTATTTATTTTTTTAAAAAAACTCGGTATCCAATCCAATGATCGACTAATATGAGGGGATCAATCCCACTCCACACTTGCGAGTGTCCCGTTCTATGCCAGAGCAAAGTGGACTTGCCAACTGAAATTTACACTAGAGGGAATTGAACCTAAGATGAACACACTCCAAGATCCCATGCCAACCCCAATTGGGTTTCAAATAAGCTATACTTATCTCTCGGTCTTGGGCTAGACTGTGAATTACCAAGTCTCTTTCCCCTGAAAACAAGGTATGAATTAAAATGAACAAAAGATTAATTAATTAATGAATTAACAACAATTGAATTCCAAATATGGACAAAATAAAAAGTGAAACTGGCTAGTTTTGGCAAGCAAGTGAATTTGATGATATATTCATAGGAAGCGCGATCGGTAGTATTAAAGAAGAAAGAAAAACTGATGGAAGAAGGCAATAGAAAAAGGAGAACATTCCAAAGGGTTGGTCAAGAAACCATGCAATAATTTATTAGTAATGACGTGAAGCAAACACTGGCTTGCAGTTTCTCTGTAAGGTCGGCTAAAAACTCGAACATTTAATTTTTCTGCCTTCTTTATTCTTTATTTGTCCCACATTCTTGATAATCGAATACGTGAGATGTTGTCACTATAATACTTGAAAACAATTGTTTTTAAGTGTATAATTTGTTAGTACTTTTATGCTAAATCATCTAACGAAAAACACATTTGAATATTAAACTAATTAATTAACTAAAGACATATCTAATTACCAAAATAACTAACAAAAGAACACACTTATCTTGTTTTTATAAGTTTGATATATTCAAGGATTAACGTAATGTCACATAAGTTTATGTACAAATTGGTTGTTTAACCGACAAATTTAGGTATATTTAAAATATTTTTGGTATCAAGTTGGTCGTAGCTGATTTATTCAAGTTAGTACTGAGTTATAGAAGGGGTGGTTAAGATGGGAGAGAGAATCTAACCTTGGGGACTGCAGAGAGTCTCCTTTTATAGTGAAGAGGTGCAGGAGTTGTTGTATATGTAGACACTCTAATGCTCAAGTCAGTATTGAGTTATAGAAGAGGGGTTGAGATGGGAAAGAGAATATAACTTTGGGGATTGTAAATAATCTCAATTTACAGATTCAATGTAATGTGGGAGAAGACGTTACCATTCAGTTTTGAATGGGTCTCTTGACACGCTACGAGCATCCCCCCACCTCGTGGGGATGGTTGTGTGGCGAGTAAGTGGACTAAATGCGAAATTTGGGCCTTTGAATATGGGCCTTAGAACATTTTGCTCAGTCCAGAACACAAGTTTTTATTGACGCAACATAAAAGTTCTGTTTTTTGTTGAGGTAACATGCATAATATACTGTAAAGTCAGTTAGAAATTCAATTGATATGACTCAAATCCCACACAGTACAATTCTAAAATGACCATTAAACTCACTTTTATTGATAATAATTTTTCATTTCTTGAATTTTAAAATTTTCTAAAGATTTTATTACATTAGATAAGAGGTCATCTAATATGGACTCAGTTCAAATGCAAACCCTACTATTTTTGTTCTCATATTTGTTATTTATAAAATTTATTTTTTACTAAAAAAAGGTAGAGTCTTCCTTAAGAAAATGATAGTGTCTATCTTTGAACCATTTTCTAGATATATAGAGAGCAAAAGTGCAATTAAACTTTTAAAATAATTCAACAAAATAGATTGTTCGTGGGGCTTACGCCACATGTATGAATAATATTTGTTATTTGATATTTTTTTTTTTCTACTTTCATGGTTCTTATAATAGCGTTTTTTTTCCTTTCTTTCTGATTAATCCATCCAAATGCAAGAACATTAATATTTCTCATCATTCCATATTGACAAATCTAGATGGGTGTGCTTTTAAAAAAATCAGTAACACATAAAATAAGCTATCTTATTATTTGGACAACATGGTATTTACCCTGTTAGACTACTAAAGTAAAATTATACCATATACCCCAATATTTAGACATTAAATAAATATCATCATAAAAGTGTAATAGATGATGTTCACATTTATTACAAGTAAGTAACAAGTTATAACTAACAACAACTATCTAACTAATCTAAGGGTAAATGGTGCTTGATTGACTTGACGACCTTGCATTGTGACTTTCTACAGCCGATAGAAGATGCATTGGTGATGTATCAATGTGATTCTCTAATAGCCTTTTTTTTTTTTTTTTATTAAAGCCTGAACCTATTTACACAAAAGAAAGAAAGGAAACATACAGCTATCCTTTAGCAACAAAAGAACAAAAAATTGAGAGGAGCCTGCCAAGATAAGCAAAGGGCTGCAGACACACCCCTAAAAAGACTAATCAGCCATAGCTGAAAAAATGCACAATCAAATTAAGTGAAACTATATGAGTATCAAACCTTTCTAATCATCTAAATTCTCAAAAGCAAAATCACGTTGCAGGAGTGGTAGATTTACCCTTCTTGGAACCGGTATTGATGCCCTCATAAGGGGTAGCAAGCTTATACGTTTGCTTCTTCTCCTTTGTATGTTTAGGAGCTGAGATAGAATTGCTCCCTGCTAGGTTGATGGGGTTGTCCTTGTCCATATCCAAATTAGAATCAAAGTCCTCATCAAGATAATCACCCCAAAATTTCTTCAGGATGGTAACACTTTTCTGAGCTGCAGTGGATGGAGCAAGAACCGGTCTCAAAACTATGCTAACGGGCTTCTTGTCACTTGTCAGAGAAGTGTAAGCAGTAGTGATTGGAATTGATTCTCTAATACCCCATTGCAAGATGAAGATTGTTAAATATCGACCAAATTCATACTGGAAATGAAACTGGGAAAGGGTTTAAAAAGGATAGATTTTGTGATGAAAAAAATAGTCAATTGATCTTTTGAAGTGGCAGGAAGCAACCTTAGAACACCATATTGAACTTAGTCTCATAAATTATGACAACATATCTTCAAATGTTTAGTGCGCTCATGAAAAACTGGGTTTGCTGCAATATGAAAGGCATTCTGGCTATCACAGTGGAGCATATGCATTTTGGAAACGATGACACGAGGATCTTGCAACAAGTATAAGAGCCACTGAATTTCACTAGTAGAATAACCTAAAAAGAAGCACATGATTAATATTGGCTTTCTAGTGTCCGGACAACCTGTCCAATAAGTAGTTGACTTTCTATACAAGTAATCGGTTATAACTAACTTCTAACTAAATAACCTAAGTGTAAATGGCGTTCTATTGATCTGATGAGCTTGCATTGTGACTTGTAACAACCATTGGAAGATGCATTGTTGATGTATCAATGTGTCTATAGAAGTGCACTACAAAAGGGGATCAATTTTTGAAAAAAAAAATAAAGGATAAAAATAACCGTAAAAATATAGACATAGTTGGAACTCTAACTCTAATAAAAATATGCGATGTAATTTTATTTTTATAGACGAAGTAGTAAGCACTATCTAAAACTCACAATTAACTGTAAAGTTTTAGGTTTAAATTTTATTGAAGGTATTCAACCTAACAATATTGGCACAACGAATTGTGTTAGGTCTTATGGACTAGGATGTAATTCTTTTACCAACCAAATAATAACATTTGAAAGGGGTGAAGTATCAGAAGCAAAAAATCCATGTGAAATGGGTGTTAAAAATGGCGAAGAAATAGCTGGAGATATGGGGCAACCAAAATCGCATTATGCTCAATACATGTGCCCTAAAAGAAAAACAAAGATGTTATATGGTGTTTCTTTTTTGCAAATATGAAAATATAAACTAAGCACCTCCCTTTGAACCACACATAAATAAATAAATCAAATTATAATATAATAATAATCTGAACTATGATTTTTCTTGGTATAGTGACCATTGTTGCTGGTGTTGATATCGTTCTACGAGGTTATATGGGGCTTAGTTTGATGTTTATCCAAAAAAGGAAAGCTTCGAGCTGTATATGTACTATATACTACTAAAAATACCAATATTTAGTATGATTATTATATTAAAGTATAGTAACATTAACATAAGTATAGGAATCTTCATTGTTGGGGTGTGGACTGTGGGCTGTGAATGACAGGCTCTCGTGCTTGCTTCTCGTACTGTACTTTAGACAAAATAAAATTATAAATTCCTATGCTACAAAATAGGCTTTTGGCAACTACCTTATTCCTTGCATTGCATGTCAGGGTCAGTGTACCACTATTTCTTAAAAGTACTTGGTACGTCTAATAGACATGTGGTCAGAGACCAATTTTTAATGAATTAATAAAAATATTCGAATTAGGCATGTACACTGTTGCTATACGGTGTGAAGCAAACAATGCACGACTGCTTGCAAATACATGGGTGGAGTTCTATTTTATTTTTGAAATTAGTAAAAGTAAAAAATGATCAAAAGTGGAAATCAATCCAATGGTTGTTGTGGATTTGTCGTTTTGGTCTCGTAACATTTATCTTTTTCCTATTCATATTGCATGTACATTTAGAGTTTTTAAAACTAAAAGTTTATTCGATAAAAGGCTGACCCAATAGACATAAATTGAAATCGAAAATGCTATTTATAATGGAATGGTAGGCTAGCGAAATCATCCCGATACACATGGATTATTTTCATTGCATGATTGATAGTTGACCTCCATATTTTCAACCCACCATCCATGTATTCCGCTAAAACCTGAATTTTGTTTGGCCAATTTTTTTTATTGTGATGATTTCTTGAAGGAAGGGTTTGCTATAAATATCATAACTCAATTGAAATACAAGGTTTTGAAAAATGAATAAAAACTTTAAATGCATATCTGCCATATTTTCCAAAGATGAAAAAATTTAAGGCTTAATTGCACTTTTGGACCCCTATCTTTTCAAAAATTGCGGTTATGGACCCCTAACTAATTTAAATACAAAACAGCCCCCTATGTTTTGATTCTTTGGCAGTTTTGGACCCCCAGTCCAT
>Ga0099826_10001527_pt1 | contig 14005 bp, 10 predicted proteins | sample Mtrugardesep15_FD_76830 | JGI IMG/M metagenome (GOLD analysis project Ga0099826, IMG submission 76830) | Root nodule microbial communities of legume samples collected from California, USA - M. trunc garden sep15 | ecosystem: Host-associated > Plants > Roots > Nodule | place: USA: California... | reverse complement strand
CCTTGACATTTAACTACCGAAGTTTTCAGTTTTCCTCGGTAGTTTACTGCCGAAGTTTTCCTCGGTAGTTAACTGCAGCCGGTTTCATAATTCGGCAGTTAACTGCCAAGAGACATTTTCACCTTTTACATGTGTTTCTCAGTCAAACCAAATATGTCAACAACAATTTTCAAATTTGTATTACAAACACATACAAGTTTTCATTTCGAGCAATAACTACGGCTTCGTTTCGGGGAAGTGTTCTGAATCTGGCTGTTTTTTTTGTTTTTTTGGCAAAATGAACAAGAACCATTGAATACGGGTAAACCAACTTTGGATCAAAATACCTATTCAGGTCTCCCACGGAGCCTAATAACATCATCATACACATAAAAAACATTTCTGGATCATAGACATGGACATATATAGAGTGGCTAAAATTTAAAATAAATAAATAATGCAACTATATGAAAAATAAGAAATAACATTGTTTGATATAATACAATTACAATGAAAATTGTCTTATATTCATTTGTTGAAAATAAGTTAAAATAACAGACTAATTTTTAAAAGAGCAGTCTAATCTTTATGTATAAGTTACAAGACGGTCATTAACCACCAATCACTTATTTTAGGCCCTTATTTTATCATATAGTTGATTGTTTACAACTTTTATAGTTGAAAAAACATATTTAATACTTGCACTTGCTATCCATAAAAGCAAAACCTACTTTAAAAGTTTATAAATCTTAAGAAATGTGTTGCACTTATTTATTTCGTGCGAAAAAGAGAAATATTTTGATATAGTTGTTTATTTAGTTATAAAAAAAAAATGGAGATTGGATGTGTGGTTTTAGCCACGCATGCCACACAAATCACAATGCATCCGCCCCTTACGATAAACAATATCTAAAACTTAAAATAAAGGACAATTGATGGTTATACTTAAAACAAAATCTCACTTACTAATATTGTTATCACTAATAATATAAGATGAATAAAAGGATAAACAGAAATGATAACTTGGCTTTTGACAATGACATATAAATGAACTTTCTTTGTCGAACTGCGAACAACCCATCAAACAAGTGACAAAATTTAAACCATCTTTAATGAAAGGGTCTTAACCTTTTAAGATTTTATACCTATTATGTATTTTTATTGGAGAGGAATTTTTCCTGGATCTTATAAGACCCCATTATTAAGTGGGATCCACACCTTTTTAATATTAAAAAATTGATATGTAATGATATAAAGTTTTTGAAAGTTAATTAGCTGGTCTCATTTAAGAAATTTGTGTGAGATGCTGGATTAGAAGGATTGAGTTCTTATTAAGTATTACTGCTAAAAAATTATAAAAGAATGATGTGTATACATGATACTCATTTAAGTACTCAAAAATGGGTGTCTATTGTCAATGAATAATTGAATAGAATGAACTAAATTAAATTGATGAGTTTTGTAATCATTTTCATTTAATAATTTGTCTCCAACTAAACAGAGTCTTTATACATTTCTAGTCAAAATCCCATATCCTAATTTGAGAGTTGGGTAATATTACTGAGTTCAATCCTCTAGATCTACTTCAAATTCAAAAATGCCTTCAACTTTATAGAAAAACACAAGTTTATTACTTTCAAGGTCAAAACCAGCCACAACAAAAAATTCTTCTTACAAAAACATACCTTTTATGCAAAAAACCATCTAGGTTTAAAATGAAATTTGAGGCATTGGGAATATTCTAGTTATTACTTGTCGTCTTGTCTAGCAAGCAAATATATAGGTTTCAGTAGATTATGCTTTATAAGTTCATGCCAAGCAAGAGGCTCTCCCTTCAACAATGAGTCACCCTTGTTCCCAAAAGATAAGTGAAAACTAAGAAGAATACAAGAGGAACACATTTTTTGTCCTTAGATTTCACAAGAAATGCCTACAAAATACACACTTAAAACCCTCTTTTTAATACTAAATACTAACACAATTCTAGTTTAAGATTAGATTAACCTGGCTTAGTGTCATACCATACATGTTTCCTATTTCCAATCCAACTTCATGCACATTTTTTGTGATTGTATTACCTAGTTAAAATAGCATACGTTACTTACTTGGTCTCTCTGTTGTCAATGCGGAAATGCAGCGCGGCGCAACACACCTAATAATTGGCGCGGTGCGGGAGCGGGGCGCAGTGCGGCGCTATTTCGGTAGTGCGGCCACTAATAAATTTAATACTAGATACCATACTATTCAAAAAGAAATACTAAAATACCTTAAACATTACTCAAAATTTCATCAAGTATTCATCATATGAAGTAAAAGGGATAGCAAAATCGAGAATGGCTAATACCAATTATATACAATTAGTACAAATTATTGTTTTACAATTTATAGGTCCGCTTTGGCCACTTTCCACTTCTAACACACGCTGACGTGGTCTGACACGCGCCAACGCGGCCTGGTGCGGTGGTCTTGATTTTTCTGCTCCGCTCTGCTATAGCCCACTATTGACAACAGAGCTTGGTCTATCCTAAATGGTAGGAATATAGTTCTGCCCCATCAGTAACTTAGCTGTGATACGAAATACTTTCTCCGGTCACATTTATAAGCAAAAAACTACTTTATAGATTCATTGAATACCCAATGTATTTGGTCCATAATATATACCAAATACATTAAGTATTCAATAAACCTAAAAAATAGTGTTTTGCTTATAAATGTGACCGGAGGGAGTACTCTTTAAGCCTGCTGCAGACAATAATTGATAAGTTTTCCTATTCTCTAGTCGATTTCTTTGTGGTAACATTTCTTTTGATTTTATCTTTGTAACAATTCTATGTCTAATTTTTCCAACATTAACATGTCGGATTTTCGACTAAAGTGACAAATTTCATCTGATGGTGATAACAAGCTATTATTCTTGAGAATTCAAATTCCAATAAAAATGAAACAAATTTTTATTAGAATTAAACAAATGAGCCAGTGACGAAACCAGGATTTTTAAATAGTGGGGGCACCATATAAAAAAATTTCCTCTCCTATTTTTCATATTATGGAAATTTTGAATAATTTTCTCATTTTCAACATCAATAAAAATATTTTTCTCTATATAAATAACTAAACAATCATTTAACGGGTCATCTCCTACTCGATTTCGTATTCGATTCTTGATAATATTTATATTATCAAAAAATGATTTGAGATATATGATGATAGGTGTGGGCCAAGAGAAAAATAACTTGTGATAAGTGTGGACAATGTTGTCAAAATGTCAACTATTGGTCCATTATACTACTAAAAAAATTGTTTCTTAAAATTTTTGTGTAGGCACAAGTCCACACCTATAACAACGTGGATCCGTCCCTCGTTAAATTTGTTTGCATGCATATATATAGAGAGAAAACAAAACCTAGAAGAAAGTGGAACATACTTATCAGCGATACGGTGGAGAAGAGTATTTGTAGCAAAATACTCAATGCTGATATCAATTACATGGCCGCAGCTGTAATCAATGGCGCGATTACATAAAATCTCGAAATACTTATTGCCGCCAAGACCAGTCAAGTCGATGGTGCGATAGAGGAAACGATCCTTGGAAATTTTGCACCACTTAGTGCAAACACTGGGAGCAAGAATCAAAATATCAATTGTGGGAAGCTTCTGGAAAATGGATAGGACCACATCTTGTGGAAGATCCAGCCAGTTTCATAATTGGTTTTGAATTCGAAGAGGGAGTAGCAAAGGACTCCATGGAAGAATTACTACTGTTGTTTTTTGATGCTGTGGGAATCGCACGCACTGTACGGGGTTTCTTAGTTTCCATGGAAGATTTTAGGGTTAGAGAATTGCGGTGGATACAATTGTAACCTAACAAATATTTTCCTTTCTAATAAGATTAGCCGCGTTTTATGCTAAAAAATATTTTGGCTTTTGTCCCAAAAAAAATAAATATATTTTGTCTCAATCCAGTAGACAAAAAATTGAGCGTATGATTTGCAAAGCTAACATTTTTTGGTTTATAACTTTTTTTACTTCTAATAATCTTGCAAAGAAAAAAAAAATCTAACACACTTTAAAAGTAAAATAGCATTGCGGCTTCATTTTAATATAATCGAAATTCGATTGCATATTTTTTGCTATTTTTTATTCATAATTTGACTAACATATAGTTTTAAATCCGATTATAAAATATGAAATAACATAGAATAAACTTAAAATATGTGAAAAATTACTAAAGTCGATAAAATATGGTTATTTAAAAGTGAATTTTATACTATAAATTATAAAATTAAAAACAAAATATTTAAATTTAAATATCATTGACATTTAAATCATAAAAAAATGAATTTATTTTTCTTAAATGGTGGTTCAAAATTATCATATATAAATACTTATTTATATTAAATTGTAGTGCATATTTACTTATTAAGGATAAAGTTATAATTCAAGCATCTAATAAGAGAGGGAGTATAATTTTTACTTTTCAATTGAGGTTAGTGTATATATTAACATAAGATGATATGAGAGTATAATTTATTCAAAATTCAATTATAAACCATATATCAACTAGCTTATCAGTTGTAAGCCATATATCAACTATTCGTTATATTTATTTATTACAAAATAAAGTTTGTAGAAAAAAAAAGTCAAATACAAGATGGATTTTAGGGTGAGGGTTCTATTAAGTTCTTCATCGATAAAGTAAAAGAAACACAAATCCGTTCACAATAACGGTTTCTCTCTAGCTGCTGCAACGACCCTCTTTTCAGTCACTTATGTTGTCAATGATAAAAAATAATTATTTTTCTTCAAAAAAACAACTCATTTATTATTAATTTTACGACTTGGTGTACCGATACATCTAAATTTATTGGGTGTACCATAGAATTTGCCTAATGCTATTGATATATAACCCACTTGTGTTGGCCATATCGTATTGGCTTGGGATTTGAGAGTGTGCTCCTCCTCGAGGTCTCATATTCGATTCCCTCCAGTACCAATTTAGGTGGGCTAATTTTGCTTCTTTTAACTTCTTCAAAATAAAAATATTATTCTTTTATAATTTAAGTAAATTTTGATTTAGGCAAATATAATCTGAAATGCATCAACAAAAGACATGTTTAGTAATAATATTTTTTCACAAGTTTATAACTTTTTTTAATAGTTTAAAACTCATTTTATTAGTTAATTTAAGTAACTTTTAACATATCATTTTTTTTTTCTCTTAATGATACTCTTGTTATCTTAATTGAAAGAGAGAAAAATTATAAAACAATTTCCGTAAAAAAAAAGTCTAACACAAGATGGATTATAGGACAATGGTTCTATTAAGTTTCTCATCGATAAAAGTTTCTCATCGATAAAGTAGAAAAAAATATGTTGTTAGACTTAATTAGTGGTCTAGACTTTTAGAAATCAAAATGATAATATTTACACAGTTTCACACTCAATCTTACCCCTATCTCTCCTCCTTGTGAATGTTTCCTCTCATAGTATTTCAATGGTAAATTTTCACAAGTTTCATATTTTTTTCTAGAGTTAAAAAACCAAAGTTGTTTGTTATTCCCAAATCGATAAAAAGAACGCGAAGGAAAAAGAGAATGTGGCTGATCGTGTTACAACTTACAAGTGTGTGGATTGAAGTTAGAGGTTTTTATTTTTTGACAAGAAAGATAGAGGTTATATTGGTTGTGTTACAGAGTATCTGATATTTCTAGTGATTTTCTTCGTTGATTTCAAATGAAGAAGTTGTGGATGGATGAACAAAGATATTACTATGTTTTAATGTTCGAACATGTGGAGTATTTGAAAGCCATTCTTTTCTAATGTTCGAACATATGGAGTATTTGAAAGCCAATCTTATGGTGCATAAGAACATAATTCGAGTTTGGCTCAATTTGGCAAGGCCAAAAAACTAGTTTATAGCTGATAACTTATAAGCTTGTCTGACAAAAAAAAAAAAGACCCAATTGGAAATGTCTTTTCATCAAGTGCTTATAGCTTGTTTTTTCAGTGTTAATCCTTTTTTTCAGTTCCGAAAAAGCAGCTTTTAACCGTTTGTGAAATTCACCATTGAAGACGACAATCAAACAAATTCGAGAGTGATAAGGTTGAACAGTGTGTGGAGATGTGTACATATTCTCTTTTTATTTCTATAAAAAAACATGTTTAATTTTAAATCAAACCAAGAAAAAATGGCAACTACACTTTAGGAAACTTAGAAGAAGTACAGAATCAGGCTATAATCCTCAGATTTTCAAACATAAAGCCAAAGAAATTGCAAAATTGCTTCTTACATTTATTAGGTAAGCACAAGTTGCAAACTGTGAATGTATTTCACAAAGATAACAAATTATTACCACTATATCTTTCTTTTGATCCCAATATTGCAGAGAAATAACGAGGAGTTGTGCCTAAGATGTTCACACGCCTCTTTCATGTGCTAAAATGTTTCACATTTGTCAAAAGTCATCTTCATAATAATAAACACCATCGGAATCATATTCAGAAAACTCACTCCCGCCTGAGAATTCGTCATATTCATAATCATCGTCAGATAAAAGGTCCATGTCTGAGATCCCAGATGGGTAGTCTTCATCTTCATCAGGTGATCCGTAATCATAAGCGACAGCTTGAAATGGATAGTCATCAGTAGCATCATATGGAAGCCGTAAATCTTTAATTTGTTCACGACATTTCTTCCCCAAACTTCCTCTCAAACTAAGATTGAAACACTGACGTATGTCAAGAGATTCAAGGAGAGGACAACCATCAAGAATAGCACGCAAACCATCATTACTCATCTTGTTTCCAAAAAGTTGGAGATGGCGTAACCCAGGCATGGTTTCCGCAATAGAAAATGCCTCATCATCACATACAAAGTGTGGACGTCTGTATCCTTCAATGTTGAATTTAAAGGTTTTCAATTGAGGGCAACCTCGGCCAATGGCTTCCAAAGGTTCATTGGACAAGCTGCTGATTGTTATATCAAGTTCCTCCAGCCGAGGAAGCTTTTCGGCAACTTCACACAATCCTTCATCTGTTACGCCATAGCAACATACAAGACGAAGGCGTCGTACATGACTTGCACTGTAAAAGGCCAAAACAACAGGAGGTGATATTGTTACACTACCAAAATATTTTGATGGTAACTTTAATTAACTACTAATAATGCCAAATTTTGTTTTATAAATCACACAGGAACATTTTATAATAAACAAAAGCACCATAAACTAATTTGTATTGCAAACATGAGCAAATTTTAACTTTCAGCGATAACTAAATCACAAGCATAAAAATCAATTCTATATGATAGACAATACATGAAATCTGAAATATAAGACAGTTTACTGTTATCCTTTAAACAAAGTCTCACTAATATCATTATCACTAATAATAGAAGATTGATAAAAGAACAAATAGAAATAAAAATTTGGCTTATACATTTAATAAATTAAACTTCCAATCCTTTTTCAATCACTAATAAATTATGTTGCTATGGCGTAACAGATGAAGGATTAAACTTCCTTTTTCAATCACTAATAAATTAAACTTCCAATCACTAATAATATTATATCTATTTCTTCCAATCCTTTTTCAAAATTAAACTTCCACCATGGTTCTCATTTAATAAATCTGTTCCTACTAAACAGAGTCCTTATACATTTCTATTCGAAATCCCATAGGCTAATTTGAGACTTGGGACATTACTAGTCAATGTCCCTCTTCAAGTCCAAACCTTCCAGCCACTCTTAGTTACACTAACTTCTATCCTCTAGAATCTACTTCAAATTCAAAAATGTTTTCAGCTTTGCAGAAGAACTCAATTTTATTACTTTCATGATCAAAACCGTTCACGACAAAAATCTTCTTCCAAAAATATACCTTTAACCAAATCCCATCAAGGTTTAAAATGAAATTACTTTGGTAATATTTTAATTACTTTTCCTACAAACAAATAATAAGTTTGAACAGATTATGCTTTACAAGTTCACACCAAGCAAGAGGTTCACCATTAATCACTTGACTTTGCCCTTGTTCTGGAACTACCTTTGGAGATAAGGAAGTATGAAACAAGGGGAACACATTCTTTTGTTCCTTGTTTCACAAATGTCTAAGAAACACACACTTAAACAATCTCTGTTCAAAACCAGCACACTATTAATTGTGCAAAGTCCCACGCTGACCCCATTAAATAAAATTAGAGTGAAAGCCCGTTTTGGTTCTTAACAACGTTCGTATGAGATAATTTAGTCCCTGACAAAAATAAAACTCCTACATTTTTATACCAGGGATTAATTAGTATCTAACTCTGTATAATATAGAACAAATTGCCGGTGGAAAAACCCATCAATTTGGTCCCTGAACTATCATTTTCGCTCAAATAGTTTCAATCACCGGAAGTTGTTCGACCAAACATAGTGTACCTCCAGCAAATACCAATACCATCATAACAAAACAATCTATCTTATGGCATAGGTCACAAAGGAACACTTCAATTATTGGAATTAAACAAAAAAGGATAATGTAGAAGAAAATGGAACTTACGAATTAGCAATATGACGGAGAAGATCGTCGGTACCAAAATACTCGATATTGATATCGGTTACATGGCCGGAGCTGTAATCAACGGCGCGGTGGCACAAAAGCTTCAAATACTCGTCGGTGCTAAGGTCGGTCCCGATATTGGGCATGTCGATGGTGCGATAGAGGAAAGGGTCCTTTGAGATTTTGCGCCATGTGGTGCAAACGTTATGAGCACGATGAAGGGTATCAATTGTTCCAAGCTTCTGGAAAATTGTTAATACCACATCTTTTGGAAGATCCAGCCAATTTCGTTCACCGGAATTGAGTATTGCTCTCCAATTCAACCAAAAAGAAGATGAAGGTGGTGGTGGTGATGGTAAAGACTCCATTGATAAATTAAGGGTTAGAGGATTGTGCTCTCCGTTCATACAATTGATTTTTGTTTACGAATTGCGAGAACCGAAGAAGAAAGAGATGACAAAGAATGGAAAATGGGTATCAGTTTTTTTTATGAGGCCCATTTCATCTTGAGTTCTTACAATAAGAATTCCGCTCTTCTCTAAAAAAAAATAAAAAATTCTCCTTCCCATGCGTGAGTTAAACATAAAATACCTCTGCGTGACTTAACTCACGCATAGATTAACACTAGCGTGAACTCACGTTGCGTAAGTTAAGTAATGCAGAATTAACACTAACGTGACTTAACTCACGCATGAGCATTTTCAGAAGTTTGGTTGAGAATGAGTAAAACGTGTCGGGAGAAGAGCATAATTCTTACAATAATTGGGTAAGCTCATTCATTATCTAGCTATTGCAAAATGAAAATTGCTTTTCTCAATGTTAACTGCTGCCGGAGATCAGCAACAATATTAATCAGTGGCAATTAACTATCACTAGGGTATTTTCTTATTTTTATGGTGTTTTGGAGCAAATATGATGGTGAGAAAAACAATTTTCTTGCAAAATGGATATAGTTTTAATTAAACATTTTTCCTACTACTAGTTTACTTTGAAGGTATGTTATCCGAACATCTAAAAATATATTATTTATAACTATTGATTTGACCATAAGAGAGAAAAATAACTACGTAAATATTTATACAATATAAATATACGTTGTTGGACAACCAAAACCAGAAAGTTATCGACCTAACATTTCTCTTTACACTATATAAGCTAATTTTTTTTCCTCCTAAAAAAATTAAATTTAAAAACCCATCAATTTAATGTTTTTGAATAAAACATATATACAGTAGGGACCAATTCCATAGAAAAAAAAAATTTAGGGACTAAAGGCCTATGAAAATTTTTAGAGGGACTAAAATCAACGGTTGGTATATTTAGAGGGACTAAAAACATAATTAACTTTTTTTATTGGAAATTTTCTTTCACTTTTTAACACTTATTTTTTCTCTCCTAAAAGAAATATTTTTTGAGAAGCAACCCTTATAGTTTTTCATTTGAAATTGTTTTCTGATTTTATTAAGATACCGATTTGGAATGCTTTTAAAATTATTATTTTATAAAAAAAAGGTGACTTTTTTTTCTTTTAAGAAAAGTTCTAACAAACAGCCTCCTAAATAACATGAAAAAGCAAAATATTGCCAATTCATCCCATCATTATCGATTCAGTTTTTTTTTTATCCAAATTACAAAACTTTTTATTGAGAAAAAAAGTTCAACCCACTTATAATAAAGATATATTCGATTAAAAGGTCATTACATGGTAAAAAGAACACTACACTCACACACTCTAAATGTTTGTTGAACCCGAATGAATGAAGACGTCAAGCTTAACAATTTCAACATTAACAGTTAAGTTAAGCTTTACAAACTTTGACTTCTCATTCCGAAGCAACGGAAATACGCAAACCCAACCAACGATCAAAGTACTTCTGTGCGTAAGCTGTTATGAGCACCAAATACCTCGGTTGAGGCCTGCTAGGAGGTTCTATTGCTGGTGGTGTGGGGACATGGGGTTGTGGTGTAGTCAGATCAACTTGCAGTTGGAGGTTTGTGTTTGGACAGCAGCTGCCGTGCCTGAGATAGCCTGCTATCAGCTGTGTTTTTTCGGTTTCTTTGTACTGGTTGTGAGGTTTTGTAGGTTGTTAGGCTGGGGTATTCTTTTGTCGGCGGTACCTTGGTGTGTCTTGGTGTTTTGCTGGGTTTGGTCTTGTTTTAGGCAGCCTAGTGTATACCTCGCCTCATATTTTTTGGGGCCTTTTGTCTTTCCATTGTGGAAGCTATTGTTGGTTTTACTTTCGTTCCGCGAGTTGTTGGTGTTTCTTTCACCCTTAGACAAAAAATAAATTTTGCCGTTAAAAAAAAAAAAAAACATGTTTACACTTAACCAAACAACACAAGGAACCTATTATAGTTACACAAAACTTTGGGTTCCAAACGCGAATGCCCAACACAACAAATTTCTATGTAGTTTTACACTGAAAGTATAACTGGACACTGAAGCAGTTGCCCTTAATGGTAGTACTAAATTATTAGCACACCAACGATTCACCATAAGTTAATCAAAATGCTAATCCTTTTAATTTCAACTCTAGATCAAGTCAAGGTCAAAAAATAGTCATGTGCACCTTCCAAAACTTAGAAGAAGTTGAGAACCAAACTACAATTTCAAACATATAAGCCAAATAAATTGTTTTTTACATGTAAACCACAAGTAGAAAAGAGTGAATGTACTTCTTCACAAAGATACCAAAAACCAATAATAGTTATCATCATATGAACTTTTAACTGAGAATTCATAAGACATAATCATCTTCAAACAAAAAAACTATAGTGACATCTTATAGAAGCCGTAAATACTTGATATGTTCTTTACATCGCTACCAAAAACCTTGACACATATAAAGAGATTCAAGGTCAGGACAACCATCAAGAATAGCCAGCAAACCTTTATTAGTTATCTTGTTTTTGAAAAGCTGGATACGGCGTAACCCATCCGTGTGTAGCTCAATATCAAATGCCTTCTTATCACTTGGATGACCGGACTCTACAGTTCTGAACTCAAGGGTTTTCAATCGAGGGCAACATCGGCCAATGGCTTTCAGAGGGCAAATGGCTAAGCCGCTAATACATATATCAAGTTCCTCTAAGTGAGAAAACTTTTCAGCAACTTCACACAATACTTTATCTGTTACCCTATAGCAACATGCAAGACGAAGGCGTCGTAGATGACTTGCACTGTAAAATGGTAAAACAACAAGAGCACATTTTGTTACACATCAATGCTACCCAAAAATCCACCTTACTCAGTAAACTAATTAGATGACATGTACATGCTACGAAAGTATTTACGGTGACTTTAGCTAATTAACTAACTAAAAATGCTAGATTACTTTCTAAAGTCGTTCCCTTAAACCATTCATTAGCATTTCCCTAAACAAAATATTGGTTACTGATATTGTTATCACTAATAATAGAGGAGAAGAATAAAATAACGTAGTATATGAAAACTTGGGTTTTAATAATGAGAGATAAATGAATTTTCCCATACAAGTGACAAAATTTATGAATCCTAAACTTGGCTTTTAGTAAAGCATCGCACTATAGCCCTAAATAATCACTCTTTTCTATTCAGTCTCTAAACTCTAAGTATACTCTCTCCATCCAAAGTTATGAGTCCTTTTGAGGAAATTATAAGTGGGGTTTTACATTACCGAGACACACATGATTGTGAAATAACAAACGAAAGAGCAGAAGAAAGTAGAACATACTTATCAGCAATATGGCGGAGAAGATCATTGGTACCAAAACACTCGATGCTGATATCAATAATTTGGCCGCAGCTGTAATCAATGGCTCGATGACATAAAAACTCTAAATACCTGCTCAGGCCAAGATCAAGAATGTCGATGGTGCGATAGAGGGAAGGGTCCTTTGAGATTTCGCGCCATGTGGTGCAAACATTGTGAGGGCGAATGAGAATATCGAAGGTAGAAAGCTTCTGGAAAATGGATAAGACTGCATCTCGTGGAAGATCCAGCCAGTTTCGTTCTCTGGAATCGAGTATTGGCATCAAATTCGATGACGAAGTAGCAGAAGATGATGACAACGATGATGGTAGTGGTAACGACTCTATGGAAGAATGAATTAGGGTTAGAGAATCTGGCTTTTTTATTACCTGTTATAACAAACAAAAATTTGGAGAAAACCAATTAAAACAAGAAAATTTCTAGTTAAACCCCGTATATTTCTATTTACATCCAAATTTACTTATAATTTTAACTTAATACTAAAACTGTCATTTTCATATAATTTTGGCCAAAACTTTTTTTTCATTGTCGCACTCTAAACTTTCACCCCCTATCACCCATAAACAATCATGAATGTGCAACTTATATCAAGATTAAAGATTCTATCATAATATCTTCCATTCATACTCTAGTGCATATAGGTAAATAGGTTTCTTGTTTTTTTCCAATTTTTCAATGATTTTCAGTTTCTATTTTGTCTTTGTTCCGTGTCCTTTGTCTTCTTTGGGGAAGTAGTTTTTTCTATGGTGTGTGTGTTAACTAGGTTTAAGTGTTAATCTCAGGTTAACGTGATTTAAATTTATAACTAAACTAAGTTTATGTATGCTCAGATGGTAATCCGAGATGAATATAGTTTAAATTTATGAATGACTACATCACTTAAAACAAGGTTAACACAAACTTAAATATATACATGTATACTCAGTTTAAGTATGTACATGTAAACCTAATTTACGTATGTATAAACTACTACCTATACCATTTATTTTTATGGGCCATTGTTTTTTTTCTTTCTTTCTTTCTCTCTCTAAGCTACTCCATTCAATGAGGTTTTGTATGATGAAGTGTGAGTCAATGAAGAGAAGAGAAGAGAAGAAAAGAGGCGATTGTATTTCCTGGGAAGGATGAACACGCATATTAGATTTTAGAAGAGATGAAAAGGTTTTTGGTATAATTGAAAATTTATTTTGTTTTAAAGGCATTTTAATCCTTTTAAGTCAGTTAATATTGGAATTTGAAATTAATTCAGTGACTAATGTGTTTTAATTAAAATAAATTATTTTGATTAAAGATAATGATATTTTGCAAGATATACTTCGTATGAGATTATTTAAAAATAAATAAATTAGATATATGAAGATAAAATCATCAAAGTCACAAAATTCAAACACATAACGATGTTATTCGGCCCATTACACAATAGATTTTTGGCAAAATTACACATCAGGCTATTTAACTTATTTTTAGATAACAATTTGAATCTTTATATATTTTTTACGTTATTTTTCCCCTTCTATTCAATTTGCATATGGATTTTCAAATTTTAAATATAGAATTCATGTGCAAACATGGATTTGAAGACAGAGAGGTGAAAAATAAAATAAAAAAATTCAAACATTGAAAATTAATATTAAAAAAATGGATTAAAATGGTAAACTAAAAAGAATAACTAAATCGTTATATGAAATTAAGTTAAGGGACTACAAATGTAATTTTGTCTTTTTTTTTTTTTT
>Ga0099826_10001526_pt1 | contig 14006 bp, 8 predicted proteins | sample Mtrugardesep15_FD_76830 | JGI IMG/M metagenome (GOLD analysis project Ga0099826, IMG submission 76830) | Root nodule microbial communities of legume samples collected from California, USA - M. trunc garden sep15 | ecosystem: Host-associated > Plants > Roots > Nodule | place: USA: California... | reverse complement strand
CACCAATCAAGCTTCTTAGCTTGATGAACCTGTCAACCTTCAGAGGTTTCATGAACAAATCTTCAAGTTGCACCTCATTAGAACAATGAACAATTTTCAATGCTTCCTTGTTTACTTGTTCGTTAAGAAAATGAAATTTGGCTTCAATGTGTTTGCTCCTTCCATGCAGAACTGGATTTTTAGCTAAGTTTATAGCTGATTTGTTGTCTATAAACAAAGCTATAGGTTTGTCAACTTCAATTTTCATCTCCTTAAGTATAGCTTCAAGCCAAACTGTTTGACAAGCTGCTAAACATGCTGACAATGTTGACAATGCTACCACTGGTTGCTTCTTAGCACACCAAGAGATTAGAGCATTCCAAAACTTGAATAGGTAGTCTGAGGTGCTCTTCTTATCTTATTAATTATCCCCACAACAATCTGCATCAGAATAAGCTATCAACTCCATAGAATCTTTATATTCCGTTTATTTAACTTTTATGCACAGAAATCTACTGTCTCGGGCACTAAAATAATTTATATGTCCTAGATAGTAATGTTCTTGTCAAATTGAGATTAACACAGTTCTCGTAAAAACGAACTTATTTTTATTACTTCGATAGAATTAGCACACTTGCTAAATATCTATCGGTAAATAAATTAAATTAGTGTTATTTGTTCTATGATATGTTTTGCGGTAAATGTAACTAGATTGACGTGGAATGTTTTATGTATGTGTTGTAATATGGAAGTTTGTTTTATATGGTGACTTTATTTTTACTGTGTTACATGTATAACTAGAGCATGTAAATAAATTGAATTAGTGTAATTTGTATGGTAATCAAAATACCAATGACTTATAATATTAATAGAATAACTAAAACAAATAGCTTATTAATGACTAACATGATCGATTGATAAAATTTACATAAACACTTGTGTAAAAATAAATTTAATTTATAACTTGTCAAGTAATTGATTTGTAATCAATACCAAACAAACATAGTTGCGGTGTGAATAAAAAACATTAAAGAGAAATGGAAATTCATGATCCAAAGTGAATTTATTGTCGGTGATAAAATCGAGTTTGCATAAGAATTTTGAAGTTTGATATGAACCAGAAAAATTAAATACACAAGTTTATACAAGAATCCTGAAGTATACAACATCAAAGTATACAATTAAATTAATTTTTTATACTTCGTTTATTTGGAATGATCATAAAAATAGCAACAATATGGATAAGTCCAAAAAATTTGTTTGTTGATAAAATACAACTTTGTTTTTTTGTTAATAAAAGGTTAATAAAACCATTTTTTTCAAAATCCACTTTCATAGCCATTTATGTCCAACATCCTGTTTTCACCTAGTTTTTCCCAAATCAAGTTATAACATTGAGTTGTAGGCCTAAAGATTGTCTTATAAAAATCACATAAGCATCACAAAGATTGTTATGACAAATACACATAAATTACATAAAGGTAAATTATTACAACTAAATATTGTTTTATATAAAGCTTAAAGAAATTAATCAAAATAAATCACCCCTTTGACAATACTTGCTACGCTCCATAGGTTGCTACGCTTCATAAGGCCAAGACCTTAAATAAAAATAAAAAACCTAACAATTAAGCGGTGTTTGTCTCACCTCTTCCACTCAATATGTTGTTCAAAGACTTTGTTAATAAGTATTAACACTTTTTAAATAATTACGATAATTTTTATAAAAGAGAAAGTAAAGTTCATAGGTTGAAATTAATTTAATAATTAATCAATACAAGACTTTTTTTGAACGAGCTTCCTCAAAAACTGCATACGCATCTATAACTTCATTTGTGTGCGACAATCCTTCAATCATCGCATTACAACAACTTGAATCAATGACCCCTCCACTCTTTTTGAAATTGTCAAATAATTCTTTTGCCTCAATTATTTTTCCAACATCCACAAGGGCATCCCCCCACTATTTTTAATGTCATCAAGTAAATCTTGTTCCCGGATGACTTTTGCAACTTTCACAAGTGCTGCAATTACTGTTGTGTAACATAGAAAATTGGGTTGGTTTCAACCCTAGCTCATGCATCTCTTGCCATAAAACTAAACCTTCGTTAAACTTCCTTTGCATACAAAGACTATCAATCATTATATTGTACCTTGTTTCCACTTCAATACTTGTAATGCTTTTCATGAGCTGAAACCAATATTGAACATGTTCGATTTGACCATCTTTTAACAACGTAACGAGTGAGGAATTCCATTTATATGCCTTAGGAATAAAACATTTACCAAACGCTTCATCGAAAACATCGCACAAACGTTGAACCTGAAAAAAACGATTAAACCCATCAATAATACCACTGTAAATGACTTCATCAAACTCAAAACCTTCAGATTTTGCATCTTCAAATAATTTGGGTGCTGAGAAAATATTAGCATGTCCACTTAGTTCATAAACACCAAAGAGTACGTAGAAACACTAGGATAGAGACCATTAGACTTCATATCATATTGCAACCTCAAAGCGATAATTACAGCACCAGACTTGCAAAGTCCCTCAAATACAATTTCATAAGCATTTGAATCCAAATTCAGCCCTTCTTTCACCGTCTCACGAGACAACTTCCATGTTTATTTTGGAAAGCTTGCGTCAACTAGGTAACAAATGAAAATACTATACATCTGAACATCAGGAACTAATCTTCGACCCTTAAGTTCTTCAAATAAAACCCATGATTTATCGATTTCACCCACATTGAAAAGACGTTCAAAATAAGATTTATAAGGCTCTAAGTTTTCTTCAGATGAAAAGCTCTTGGATAAAATGTTGATCAGAACTGAACAAATAAAAAATATCATTTAGAAACTTGGAATAATCAAAAATTTCGTTTTTGAAAACACAAATTATATTAACAGTGTCAAATCACTAAGTAAGGTAGCACCAAAAGAAAGTGATGATATGGTGATGATTTGGTGAATGTGTGAAGATGTGTATATATTGATGCTTATTATGAACCATGAAATAAATATATATATGATAATTGATTATTCCTGCTTATGCTTTCTGATTATGATTGATGTGAAGCTAACCCCCAGTGGTCTGTGGTGGACCGCCTACCTATTTGTATGAATGGGTAAACGACATGCAGGTTTAGTTGATTAGCTTGTTTGGTGAGCGCTCGAGGATAGCAGGAGCTACCTCCGTTGGTTACAGATTCAGTTCTGAGAAATTATACATACAGCCTACGGGTACATTGCCTATTCTATTCATTCTTCTATTCACACTATCAGCTGAATCTTATCAATGACTTTGAATATTGGATTTGTTTTGGGAAGAGCCACTATCTCCTGTTCCGTTGCTTGAGGTCTAAAGTTCCGTTACTTGACCTTTAAAACCAGTTGCTCTTCTTCTATAGCTCTGCCATCTTTGGTTGCGGTCTAGCATCCTTTGCACAAATCCGTAATTTGTCAGATTTGGTGGAGCTTTAAATGCTTGATCAATTGTGTCACTTGTCCTTTCCCTCATTCACATTTCATGTGAGTCCAAGGATGCTCGCAAATCGTTCAAGGTCGTTGTTTTAAGATATTTTGACGCTTGAATTGCTGATACAGCACAGTCGAATTGTACAACAACAATAACAACAACCAAGCCTTATCCCATTAAGTGAGGTCAGCTACATAGATCAAATGATGCCATAGTGTTCTATCATAAACCATGACTTCTTTTTCTGTTATATTATCAATGTTATTTTTCATTTCATTAACCAACTTATCCATTCTTGAAAAATATTCATGAATACTTTCATCTCTGCATTGTTCAATCAGTTCAAACTGTCCATTAAATTGGACCTACTCCTTCATATCTTTTGAGCATAAATTCCCATGCTTCCTTTGCTGCTGTAGTATGAATTTTTCTTTTCAACATCAGGCCGCTCCACATATATTGACATGTTAAAAGCACAACTTTTTAATCGAGTAGAATATACTTTTCGACCTGTTTATTTATCTACTTGATTTTTCTTCTTCGGTTGGTTCAGCAAAGCTTTTCTTATAAGAGAGGCCTGATGTTGGGTGCATATGTCCAATATGAGATCAAGCAGATGAGGTTAGATGATGGATAAGAGTTCACCGTTCAGAATAGTCACCAATATGCAAGCTGATAAGATCTTCCCGTCAAATAAAAGTTCAGGTTCAACGTATAATTATATTTACTAACATCAAGGGACAAACGTGTAGACGTAGTTCCGATAGAACAAACTACAACGGCTCTAAAATCATGATATGAACCTAAAGGAGCTTAACACAACATGGGTGGTCCTGAGTATGGATGGGAGAGACGGCCGTCCAAGGTATTGATTTTTTAGAGTATTAAAATTATTATTTTTATTTAGTAGTTAGTTTTATATAGATATATTTCTTTTTAACTCGCTTTAATTAATATTATTGAAAAAATATTTTTTGAGAACCTTGATTATAAATGAATATTTTGCTACAAAAAATAGAAGAAAAAAGACATTTGATTAATTAAAAGGGTATAATTTTATTGATTTGTCCATAACACCAAATACCTTCGGACCCTGGGTGCTAAACTAAATGGGGGATATCACTACAAATATACTAAGAATGTATTTGATCTACTAAAAAGTAAATACTAGACAAAACAACACAACATTAGGCAAAATAATACAAGACACGCTTTTATGATATTAAACAATATTTGGTCTTATACGATTTTTGATAGACAAAAAACTATTTTGATATTTTAGACAACTTGTATTTAGGACAAAAAGTTGTATCGTAATTTAATGAGAGACCAAAATTTCAATTTTGTCTAGTCGTTTACCTTCAACTTATCCTATCCCTCAAATAATTTTATAACAAATCAAATATTATACAACTCAAAAACTGAAATTGTCTTGTCACGTCTTTCATTTTTTTAGCGGATCAAACCCACCCTAAATCAATCTATCTATACTTCACTATGCTCTTCCCCTTGCTATCATCGTGTCTTTACATGTACCCCTCACTTTGGATACATGTACCCCAGGTGACGCATTGTGTTTGATTGTTGGGACACAAATGTAGGATGCTTTTTGTTAGGCATGGAAGATTATCATTATGCCAAATGAAATGAACCAATACAATAGAAGTAACGGGTGATTGTGTGATTTAATAATGCATAGTTCTCCCCTCCTATACGTGTTAGTGTGTACTATTTCGGATCCTAAATTCATTCACGTGACATTGCCACAAATAGACAATCACCGCGACAAAGTGAAGTTTATGGTCAAACACAAGATCAAATAGAAATTCAATGCATGAGACTATTGATACCAATCTATGATTTAAGGAAAAGAAAATTAGTTCATATTATTTGAGATAGCCCTCATATAGGGTTTTGCTGTAAACCATGGAAGACTTTTAAATAAGGAAAATAATTACAAATAGTCATAATTATTTGGCCATAATAATTTTTTTTTGTGGTGGTCGGGGTTCAAACCCTAGACCTTGCATATATTATGCATTTGTCTATATCAATTGAGTTAAACTTACGAAGACTTGACATAATAATTTAGACGCATACACTAAAATTCATACTTATCATTTAATTATTTTAAAATACACATTATTCAATTCTTTTCTCTCTCCAACTTATTTTAAATATGTGAGTGTGTTCAAATGTTGTGACGAGTGAAGACTTCATTCTAAATAATACTCCTTCCAATCCTATTTATAAGAGAAATTTAGATCAACAATAGTTGATGTATTTGATTAAAAAAGCAAACTAGATACATAATTTTTATTGACTCAAATATCTTTTATAAATAAGACCAGAAAGAATATCAAATACATTAGTTGTCTGAGTATCTTTTGGACCTGGGAGGAGAAAGCATAGTGAAGCATCTTTGCCTAATGCCTACCATCTATTTGCCTCTCTATTTATTAGAATGTCAATATCCTTACCTGCTTCTCCTATTTCAATTTAAAATTCCCAAAGAAACAATAGGATAGAAACTCATTGTCATAAGCCTCTGTTTAGCAAAGTTCCAAATTGGAAAAATATATACTCATAATGTTCATTCTACTTGTTAAGTATATGACTTATACCATCTCCAATAGAAGAGTCTTAAACATTTAAAATTTGGTATTAATTAGGTACCTCTATTGAGGAGAAAAGTTGTTGGGGTCTTATATATAATACACAAGGTCTCACTTAAGATTCGAGATCTTAAGTGAAACCCACAATTTTTTAATATTAAAAAATAAAATGTAATGATATAATGTTATTGATAGTTGATTAACGAGTCTCATTTAAGAAATTTGTGTGAGATGTTGGATTGAAGGGATTGAATGTTTATTACATACTACTATTTAAAAATTATAAATGAGTGATGTGTACACGTGTGACCCATTTAAATACCAAAAAATGAATGTCTCCACTGTGGATGCTGCTCTGAGTAACATGTTGTGGCCGAGCAAGTCAGCAATATCGCAACAAAAGAGTAAAACAATATATAATATATAGTAGCTAAACAAGAATTTAATTCACAAACACCGTCAATATAAAGATTTTTACACTTCGAATAATTAACAAACACTGTAATTTTATTTTATTTTTACACTTTGAATAAATCTTAACCATTATTTCGTAATAAACGTTTGACTTTTATCATAGCTGTTTATAAAGTCACACCTGATCGATTGTGATATACTATTGTGCTATGATCACCACAATGTTGTCATGGAGATATAGACACAATTAGTCTAACTTCGCAATCAATGATGTGTTATTCTCTTATTTATTTTTTACTTTAGAATATGATTGTTATTGGTCACAATATAGAGGGGACCACTTCAACTTTATTCTAAATTTCTAGCATCATTGATATTGGTATTCAAATTCATGGAACAGAGAAGGGCTACCGACAACTTGTGAGCTCACAAATTCAGCAACAAAGTCCAATCAGAAGGTTCCTTTAAACGGCTTACTTTCAGGGGAACAAGGCCCCTTTTCCCATTTTATGATACCTTAACCATTAGTAGAAAAATACTCAAATAGATTTATTTCATCAGCAATAAGACTAAAGTAACAGTACTATGCAAAAACATCCCTATCTATTTTGGGTAAAATGTTACACAAATAACAAAAACATCCCAATCATTTCTTTTTATTTGAAGGGGTTGGATCTTCACTATTCTTGCAATTATAGACTTAGCACTAACAAGTGGGACCATCTCAAAAACCACTCCATGAACAATATGCTTTGTTTATGCGCAAGTGTAAAAGGTAAATTTAAATTACAACCCAAAATGAACCGAACCAAATCAAACCAAATCTTAGCATTCCGGAGTAAGTGTACGGTCTCTCTTAGGATCATGACAATAATTATAGACCAAGTAATTTTTTTGGACCCATTGCATTGCAACATTTTGCTGACGGCTCAGCTTGCCGCCATAACCGGGAGGTGAGACAGAAGGCGGCCGGCATGAGGAGGTGGAATCAGTTGTACAACCTTGTAGTTTGAAGTTTTTGTATCTTCCAATGAAGGGTTGGTAAGTATAATTTGCTTTGTATTTTCCATTCTCTGTAGCCCATGCAGATGCATCCCAGATTGATCCATACACATACATTGGTCTTGAAGGGAATGTTGCATCACTCTTCCTAGGATACCTCCTTATTGGAACATCATCCACTAAAAATCTGCATATGTTTTCCATAAATTAATTGTAAGATAAACCATAAAGCAATTCAACATGCTAACGTGATATTATAATGTTAATGAGTATATATATTATAAAAGGGACCACATGGGACTTTTAAATAAAAATGATCTTTTTGATAGGAATATTTTCTAGCACCTCATTTCTTTACACCTACAGTAGAGTGTGGAAAATTAAACACTCTTGGAATAAAATATTTAACCAAACAGTGATTGATTGATAGCCATAGAGTTCAATGATTGTTGACTTGTTGATCCTTATTAAACATATAATATTAACACAAAATAAAGACTTATTTATGTTAGAGAATAGATTATTTACGAGTATTTTCGTATATCAATGTTTTAAAAACTAGACCTAAAGGACCGCCGGTTCAACCAATTGAACTGAAAATTGGTGACTTTATTGATCAATTTGATCCTAGTTCTAATGTAGCATGATAGAACCATGTTCAACCATGGTTGGTTTAACTGGTTTGTATTTTTAATAAAAACTGTTTTGGTATTTTTTAAATACTTTTGATTTTTTATTTGTATCCGGTTTAACTATAGTTGAACCAATTGAACCGTGATCTGCTGGTCCAGATTTTAAAACATCGTGGAATAGTGTATGAAAATATTACATGATCTCACTAGGTTTCCATAGAATGGCATAGTTGTGAAAATCTTGTGTTGGGTCGAACCAAAGATGAAATCTCATCTCTCTTCCTATAATCTTCCCATCTCCACTTCCTCTAATGTACACATTTGTCTGCAACACATATGGCTTATCTTGTGTAGTACCAAGGAACTCAATGTCTATTTCATCATGGTTTCCTTTGTGATCTTCGATGTTTGAAAGCTACAATTTCCAAATAAAATTAATATCAACACCAAAAACGTAATATATAGTAAATTTTCTACATTAATTCAAAATATAAGGTAATCCTCACATATAAATTTGTATTGACTCCTGCAGTATAACCTGGTTGAAGCTTAACCGCAGTACCAAAATATCCAGATTTGTAAGAGTGATATGACTTGAATCCACTCCCTGTGTTGCAAAGAAATGCTTAGAAGTGATAAGAATCCACACTAAAAGAATAATAGATTTCTGCATTATATTATATGTACTATGTAAGTAGTTGCAGAGACTAATTTCTCAAATTATATTAGATTGGAACACGTGTGCGACAAAATACTTCATCAAGAGTTTTAAATGCTTGAGATTTTAGTTTATAACACAATTAACAAATAAAGAATCATATTTGGCTCATCTAAAATTGAGAAGACTATTATATAGTGCAAAGATGAAAGAAATTCATATTGCAACAAAATTTATGTACACATGCGACAAATTATGAAATGCTTGAAATTTCATGAGTTATTTTTTGAGTTAATGATTATGTATGACACTTGATTTAGGTGAACTTGGTACATGATTAGAGACATTTGATTTCATATACCTGTGGTAGAGTCAAGCCAGATTGATAATGATCCATGGTCTAGTTTCTGATGCTGAGGTCCCCAGAGGTTTCTAAATTCTTGATCAAAGCTAATAGTGCTTACTTTGGAACTAGGGTAGTACCCTGGTGAAGGTGCACCCCCAGCATTACTACTACAAATCAAGAATGAGAATAAAAGAGAGAAGAGAGGAGCCATATAGAGTGAAAATGAGGGTGATGATGGCATTGGCATTGGTGAGAACAAAGAAAATTAGAGGCAGGGTTTGTGCTCTGGTCATGAAAAGATTATGACTACACAGTTGATTTATATAAAGAGATTTTGAGGCATCATGGTACTAAAAATGGTGATTACTTAGTTGATTGGAGAGTTTACTTGGGGACAAAAGTTGATGAGGTTTTTGATAATAAACAAAGAGGGGGAAACATTTTAACTTTTGATGTGGACCTATTACTTTTCGTTAGTTCTTGATATGGAACTAATGTTTTTTATTCTACATCAATTTTGGGAAGGAAAATATGAATGAGGAAATATACCCTAATGTTTTTGTCTGTGACATTGATTTGGTTCCTTATACACGTTATTTTTTGTGAACCGATAGGCCTTAACAAATCTTTGTATAATATATCATATATACTTGAACATTTTTAATGTGTATACATATTTAGTAGAGTTCAAATTTGATACTCATTGGGGGATTGAAAATTGGCAGACAGGATTTTAGTCAACACAACTAATTGAGCAACTTGGAGAGGAACTTATAACCACCACAACCCCCTATGAGATTTTAATATTTTGATAGTACATGTATTTTTCCGCTCAATTTGAGTTCAAATTCAACGTTGAGAATTTAACACCAACAATACAATTTTGTTGGTCTTGAATTAAAAAAATAAATACAATTTCGATGTTCGTGTGTGGTCTACTTGCTTTATGAGATTAGTCTCCTCCTCCACAGTCACGCCAAAATGGATGTCTAATTCATACCAAAAGAAGAAATGAAGGTCACCAAGTAGGTTTTGGATTGCTAAATTTTCTAGTAAATATAGGAGCAAATAGGATAACATATAGAACTAGGGAGCAACTAAAAATGATTAAAGAGTTTAACAATCTTTTTTTTTTGTTTGCAAATTAACTTTTTCTTTTCTTGTGTTCTTGGTGCTTGGTAGGCCAATTATCATATAGTTGAGAAACCTAACCCTTTCAGTTATAATCAAGGCTTTGCATATTAAGCCAATGACAGAAAATTAACAAAAATCTAAATGTATATAGTGTATATATCTGTGTATGAAACCAAAGAAAAAAGTCTAGCTTTGTATTCAAATTACTGTCAGCAAATGCATCTGCCACATGTTTCGCATTTCAGTTTCCATGTTTGTGAATTATGGTACAAGATAATTGTCGATCCTTTTATCTTCACGAAAAGGTATTCCACTTATGTACATATTTTATTTTTCTTTAATAATTGTGATGATTATTGCTATAAATGATAGTCGTGTGTATGTACTCCTAATGAACTTAATTTTTGTACACACTTACGATGAAAACTAATTCTATACATACGTTCGACCAGATTTCACATTTTTATATATATTAGAAAGAGGTATTGTAATATAATAGATAGTAGATATCATACTATGTGAAATCTCAGTAACATAGGAAATTTATGTCAGACCTCCATTTTAGGACGGCCCTGATTATTTATATAAATTTCTATGTATAACATAATTTTCTATGTTACTTAGACCTATCAAAATTACTGATGTTTGATAAAAATGCATACACTTTTAATCTCGATTAGTATCATATGAAATAATTTTAAATTTGTATAAAATTTTACATGAATTATCTATATGATATAAACTTACAATACGACTGTCAACTTTGAAAATATATATACCGCGTAGAATTCGTTTTGAATTAGATTAAAAATGAAATAATGTATTGTTTGCATTTTAATTTGAGATTGACGTAAGATTCTAAGAGTATAATACATGTGGAAGAAGAAAAAAAAGAATTGGAAAGCTTTATGCTATAATCTAAGTAACAAATGTTTCATTTGCATTTTAATAACTAATCAATTATAGAAAGGTTGTAAAATGATTTTGAATGATGTAACATTTATATTGGTGTAATTTAATCTCTCATTTTTTTTCAAATGACAAATGTTAGTAGTTAGATTAATTTTTTTCATTCGTCGGAATTTAATCCTTAAACCTTCAACTTCATATCCATTAGCTCAAATCATGACTATCATAATCATAATAAGATCTAATTGGACGTTGTGCGGGAAAAATCTCTATCAGGCAGACAAATTAAACTCATATGTACACTACATAACATAGGAGATATGGAACCTATGATGACAAGTACATATGATTTTTTTTGGAGAGGAAGTACATATGAATTATATAATTCGTAGATGTTGAATTATCTTCAATACTTTTGATATATAACCGTATACTTTTTTTTCCCTAAAAAAAAACCGTATACTTTTTAATCTCCAAACCTTTTCTTAATAATAACGATGTGATTATTTACTTTTTAATCTCCAAACCTTTTCTTAATAATAACGATATGATTATTTTATTGCTTATGCATAAAGTCCTTTTCATATAAATATAAGTATTTATAGTATATATTTTTGCTTACACTAATCCAAATTTATAGATCTGTCTTGGACTATGGTGCAAATATCACACGTACGTGTTTAAGTGTTTGTTAGATGATTGTTGGATGGAGCAGTGTGGTATACATCTGCTAGGAAAACAAGAAGCTCTAGCAAAGTTTATGCACCATGTTACTTTATACTATCAAAATTTACAACCAAAAAGTGAGAAGAGATATTGAGACTTCAAAATCTATGGGAACATTTTGTGTAAATAATTTTAGGGACCATGTGGTCTATACTTTTCAAATCTCCCAACCCGCAAACAACGTAGATGCTTAAAATTGACTCCCACATGAGCCTTCTCCGTATGGTGAAATTTGTTATTATCGATAATCTTCAATAGCTGAAGTAAAATCCAATAATTTGAAATTAATTGCCCAAATAATCAAATTCAAAGACCCGTGCTCTAAATACTTCATTGGTTTGTTTATACATTGTTAGGAAAATATAATCACACTCTTTATTCCTTTGACCGTGGTAAAAGTACCTTAAAGTCGTTTTTTTTTTATTCAGAAGTCCTAGCTCAACTGACAAAATGCCGAAATTGTTAGTTTGAGGAAACTTCAAGTTTTGCCAAAAAATCAGACTTTTTTTTTTTTTAAGAAAAAATTATTTTATATCTTGAATAAGCACAACATAGACATGATACTTCACAATGGGACCATTGATGAGGTTGATGTAGTGAAGTGAATCCAAGTAACAAATAAACTCAGTGATACCCAAATTCTTAGCCAATGTCAAACCGTGGTAAATTGCTAACAACTCAGCGAGCAAAATATCAGAAGAATCTAGAATGGCACCTGAAAAACCAGATAAAAAGAAGCCATCATTATTTCTTATGACTCCCCCAAAACCTGCCTGAATTGGAGACCCGAGACAACTACCATCTACATTCAGGATGGCACAAGGATAGTTGTTGTTGTTCCATTTGATGAAGAGCTCAATAGAAGCAACATTAGCATGAGGAAAGCTCGATAGGAGCAACATTAGCATGAGGAAATAAGCTTGACTTGAGGACTGGCACTGTATTCTGAATGTTAAAGGAGAGGCGGTTTAAAGATGTTTTTTTATGAAATTTTGATTTTGATTGAAACTAAAAATATAAATTGTTGTTTTTGAATTATAATGAACCAAACTAACCATGATTATTTATTTTAATGAAATGTTTCAAGTGTGGAATTACACAACGAGATACCTCATTGATGAGTTTGAAGCGCACAACGGTGTTGTTCGTGCTATGGATTTCCTTAACTATGATGATATATCTGATCTAATTGTTATCCCTCTTTTTTTTTATGTTTATTGTTGGTAATTTTAATAGGTTTTAATAAATTTTCCTACCTTCATGTGATGATTTTATTACCTTTCTTTTTATAATTTTATTAACTTCTATATTTTTTATGATACGAGGCTAACATGACTATGATTGTTCAGAGAATACCTCATTGGTGGAAGTTGATTGAGTAGAAATGGAATTAGAGTCAATGCAATGCATGGTACTTTTCTTTCTTTTTTTTTGATAATTTAACCTCCAAAGAGAAGTCAGTATTATTCAATTTCAATTTGTCTGTAAGTTGCAGCAATGATTGAAATTGTTGCATATGTTTGCAATGTGTTGCTTAAGTAGTGCTTCTACTTTTTGTATATTAATTATTGCAGGAGATGATTGCAAGATTATGGTATGATAAATTGATAATCACAATTGTTCTTTAACTTTCTATGACACATAGGATCAATAAACACTCTTGAATTTCACAAGAATTATCCATTGTTTTGTAGCGCAAGCTCCGACAAAACTATCTGCATCTTGAACCACAAGGAAAGCACTTGTCTGTTCACTTTACATTCTCAAGCTGGCTGTGTTATATCGATGAATTTTCACACAAGTAAAGACCTCATACTCTGCTTCCACGAACATAATTGTCTGTATTTGTGATCTTTCTCCTTTCTCGAGGAAGACTGCCCTCAGTTTTGAAATTAAGCATGAGTTACAGGGTCATCAAAAAATGTTGTGCATTGGACATGTTTTCATCTTATATAGAATTTGATTGTTTCTGTCGATGCTACAAAATTAAAGCTCTGAGATATGGATGGTATATGCTTTAAGGTTGATATTTTGAAAATTATTATTAGTTGTCAAAATTTTATTATGTAAATATGATTATATATATATATATATATATATATATATATAT